>Ga0310694_10003501_pt1 | contig 15395 bp, 10 predicted proteins | sample 174DNAGHGhighgp2_FD_203884 | JGI IMG/M metagenome (GOLD analysis project Ga0310694, IMG submission 203884) | Sheep rumen microbial communities from Palmerston North, Manawatu-Wanganui, New Zealand - 1742 DNA GHGhigh gp2 (v2) (version 2) | ecosystem: Host-associated > Mammals > Digestive system... | reverse complement strand
GAGCCTGCACAGGATGCTGGCACCACAGCACCAATGGCCGCAGGACGAGTACTGGGGCAAGCACGATTTCACACAGTTCGGTGCGCAAAACGGCCGTTCGTTCAATCAACTGCTACAGGAACGCTTTGGCAGCATCGCGCCAGCAGAAGGCCAAGACACGCTCGAGGCATACGCCTCCCTCGCTCAATGGCAAAATTTCGAAGGCTACCGCGCCATGTACGAGGCGGCAGCCACCCAGCGACAAGGCCTGCTCATCTGGATGAGCCACCCATGTTGGCCCTCGATGGTGTGGCAGACATACGACTATTACTTCTGCCCCACCGCGGCCTTCTTCGGTGTGCGGAAAGCGTGCGAGCCGTTGCACGCGCAGTACAACCCGAAGACAAACATGGTGGAACTCGTAAACCTCTCTGTCGACACCTGTGAGGTCAGCGTCGTTGCCACCATCTACGACCTGCATGGCAGTCCGCTCTGGCAGCGGCGCGTGCGTGTAGAATCGCCCACCGACACCAGCATCGACTGCTTTGCCGCACCGGCGCCCGAGACGTACGAGGGAACCTATTTCCTCTCACTTGCTTGCGAGAGCGCTGCTACGGCCACCACCTCGCCTAATGTATACGTACTCTCCACGCGCCCCTCGCAGAAAGACCTGCTCCAGCTTGCAAACACGCGGATTAGTGTCACACCGACGGCCAACCGAGGTCAGTACATCATCACTAACCTTGGCAAGGAACCCGCTCTCATGCTCCGCCTCGACCTCAAAGGCTCCGATGGCGAGCAGATTCTGCCCGTCAGCTACAGCGAGAACTATTTCCATCTGATGCCCGGCCAGCGGATGTCCGTCAGCGTGTTGTGGAACGAAAACGATGCACGTGGCACAAGCCCCGTCCTGCACATCAGTGGCTTCAACATAGCCCCACAGAAACTAAAGATGGAGAACTAATCCGTAGTACCCTAAGAATTTTTCCGATAAAAAACCTACATCCTACACTTTTCACCATTTAGTTCATTAGAAAGCTGCGTGTTACGGGTGTGTAGGTTCGCGTGTAAGCAAGGACGTAACGTGTAGGTTCGGACACCGACACACGTGGTTTTTGTTTTTGTCACACGTGAGAAAAGCATTTGCGACACGTGGCAACGAGCATTGCCACGTGTCGCAAAACGAAAGGAGACCTTTGGCTCCCCAGAAGGTGCAAGAAGAAAGGTTACCTCTCTATCACCATATCGAACTGGCAGCAGGGGTCGGTCTGATGTGCCAAGTGCTTCGTCATGGGCGAGATGCCGAAGAGGACGGAATACGTAGTGGCCTTGATGGTCTTGCCGTCGGGCATAAATTCCAGCAGGCGCAGCCAGCCGTCGCCGCCATTGCCTTCCCAGCCGCCGCCGAGGCACTGGATGTTGAACATCATCTGGTGTACGTCCTTGCCGGCCACGTTCTTGTCGCAGCGGTAAGCGTTGTTCATCTGGTGGTCATACGAGCTGCCGGGCTGCTGCTTGTCGTCCGATGCGGGATGGCCTGTGTGGCCGCAGACGGCGAGGCGTATGTTCTTGCACGGATAGAGGAGCTTCTCCCAAACCTGCTTGCCCCAGTTCTGCGACTCAATCTTGTAGCGCTCGTGGTCGGTGTGAGCATTTGTCTTCTCGCGCAGCAGCGAGTGGGTGAGGAAGATGACAAGGTGGTCCTTATACTTGTCGCTGTCGCATAGGCCGCGCGCCCACTCGAGTACCTCGTCGCGGGGTGCCCACTCCGTGCCGATGACAAGGATTTTACCCCAGTTGGGCTCGTCGAATTCCCATGCAGCGTTCTCGAGCGACACCTGTCCCATACGGTTGGGTGTGGCGGCCACGAGGTGCTCGGCCGTGAGCGGATTGCGCTCGAAGGTGTAGTATTCGGGATAGTGTGTGAAGGGCTCGTCGCCACGCACATAGCCGTACTCATGATTGCCGCCGGCAATGATGTAAGGCACGCGTCCATCGAGGCGCTTCAGGCAGTGGCTCGACCACTCCCACATCTGCTTGCTTGTCTGATTGAGCATCTTGCGGTTGCGCACGATGTTCTCGTTCTGCTCCACGAGGTCGCCGGTGAAGAGAACGGCCCTGATGTTCAGGTTTTCCACGTTGTCTGAAATCCATACGGTGGATAGTTCGTAGAGTGGCTGATTGATGTCGTACTTGGTATAACCCTGCGGATCTCCGAAAACGACGAACGTGAAGGAGTTAGGATCCTGAAGTTTCTGTTGGTCGGCGCGTTTCTGCGCGATTGCGGTGCTACAGAACAGCAACACCATGAGAAGGGCTTTTGTTTTGTTCATAGTTTCTAAGGTTTAAATACAATTGCACTGCAAAGGTACGAAATAAAAAACTAAAAACACGCCTCTGAGCATGAAGAAATCGCACCGAATGTCATGTTCGGTTTTCGGTGGCAGAATGTTTCCCGCGGGAAGAATTAGACATGGCCCACGGTGGCACACCGATAAGCCACGAAGATGACGACGCCGACAAAGACCGCGAGGAAGACGATGGCCGTAAGGAGTGCAAAGGTGCAAGCCATACGCCACATGCTATTCTTCCAGCTGATCAGAAACAACTGGTGGCATGCCCACGTCTGGAGCAGGAAATCGATCGGAAAAAGTATTTGGGTGACATTCTGGCCCACCAGTTTGGAAAAAGGCATGAGCAGTATGCTGCAAATGAGCGACAGGCATTCCATGTAGGACATGGCGTAGAAGAGTTCCGTCATGTTGAGTTGCGGTGCGCGGCCGGCCTTGCCGAATGAAACCTTCATCGGCCAAACGATGAAGAGTATGATTGTCAGCGAAGCAATGGCCTTGTTCGACATTATGCGCTGTAAGACATCTACAATGCCTTTCGTCATGACAGCCACGTTAGGTTCCTCCTCGTCGGCTACGACCGCCACATCAATCGCATCGCCCAGTATGTCTACGTGCAACAGCACACTCAAAACCAGGTAGAGCGTGCCAAGGAAGAAAAGTAGCTGTATGGGCTGGATATATTCCACACGGCGACCCTTCAGATAGTCCCAAATCATATAGCCTGGACGTGTGAAGAGGTCGGTGACGGTATGCAATACTCGCCCGTCCGCGTGAGTGAAAATGGTTGTGACGTTCTGCAGCGCATTGGAGAGAGTGAAGCGGCGCGTACGACTGCTCTGTCCGCAGCCGGGGCAGAAGTTACCTCTGTACTCCGTGCCGCAGCACAGACAGGTGCATGGCTCGGCCTCTTCTACGCGAATAGCACGCAGGTGGCGGCCGTAAATCTGGTATGCACGAAGCCGTGTGCGGAATTTGGCAATTTTATCTTTCATCGGTCGGGAAATGCAGATACCGGATGCAAAATTACACAAAATATCTGAAAGAAGCACACACCGCAGCACGATATGTGCGTTTTTTTGCTTGCCGGCAAGAGGAAAAGTGCGGCGGCCTCGGGCACCGAAATTTGTGTATTTGCTCGAAATGCCGTAATTTTGCGCTCCGAAAAGGGAACCATCACTCCCGCTCCACGACACAAAGATGGCACATACTCACGATATGACCGTTGGCCGCCCGATGCCGCAGATTCTGCGCTTCGCGCTTCCGCTGATGCTTGGCAACTTGCTGCTGCAGGCATATTCGCTGGTGGATGCCACCATCGTGGGTCGCGTGCTCGGCATCGGGCCGCTGGCGGCCATCGGTGCCAGTTCGTCGGTGCTGTTTTTGATACTGGGATTCTCGAACGGCTGTTCGGCAGGCTTCTGCATCCCCGTGGCCCAGCGCTTCGGCGCGAGAGACTACGCGCAGATGCGCCACTACGTGAGCGTGAGCCTGCGGCTAGCAGCGTGGATAAGCATCGGGCTGGCACTCATCACCTGTCTGCTCTGCCGACATATTTTATTGTGGATGCAGACGCCTGCAGAGATTCTCGACGACGCGTGGAGCTATCTGTTCGTCACCTTCGCCGGACTGCCCACACTGTTCTACTTCAATCTCCTCTCTGGCATTATCCGCGCACTGGGCGACTCGAAGACTCCCTTCTGGTTTCTGGTGGCCGGTGCGCTGCTAAATGTGGCGCTCGACGTAGTTTTCGTCTGCCTGATGGGGCTAGGCGTAGCTTGGGCGGCCGTGGCGAGTGTGGTGTCGCAGAGTACGGCAGCACTGGCGTGCTATGTGTATATGCGGCGCGCGTACCCCGTACTGCGCTACAGCGAGGCGTGGGAAAACCGCTTTCGCTGGGCGACGGCTGGCGAGGTGCTGACCATCGGTGTGCCTATGGGCTTGCAGTTCAGCATCACAGCCATTGGCAGCATGATGTTGCAAGCCGCCAACAACGCGCTCGGCACGGCGTGCGTGGCGGCCTTTACGGCGGCCATGCGCATTAAAATGTTCCTGATGTGCATGATGGAAAACATGGGCGTAGCGATGGCCACGTATTGCGGCCAGAACTACGGCGCGCAGCAACGCGGCCGCATCCTACTCGGCGTGCGCGATGCACTATTTATCGTGGTGGCGTATGCCGCCGTGGTGCTGGCATGTGTGTGGCCGACGGCCTACAGTTTGGGCGCCATGTTCGTGCAAAGTGGCGTTGAAGGTGAGACTGATGTACTCAGCGGCATACAGCAGTTTCTTCGCAGTTCGGTACCCTTCTATCCGGTGCTTGGCACGCTCTGTGTGCTGCGTTACAGCATTCAAGGGATGGGTTACACAAAGCTAAGCATGCTGAGCGGCGTGTCGGAGATGGTGGCTCGAGTCATCGTCTCGCTGTGGGCAGTGCCATTATGGGGCTACACAGCCGTGTGTTTCGGCGATCCGACGGCTTGGGTGGCAGCCGTTTGCTTCTTGGTGCCAGCGTTCTGGTGGGTAGTACTGCGTTTGCGACCAGCCACAGCAGACTAAGCGTCGGCGTGTTCCTCCTGCGGCTCAGCAGGAACTTCCTCAAATTCCACGTATTCCTTCTCTTTCTGACGCTGATAGTGCGCCAGACGAAGCGCGTAGAAGAGGTCGACAAGGCCATAGACGATGCAACCTACGCCCAGAATGACAAATGGCAGCGAGGCTGACTCCAGCGGCTTGAAGACAATGAAGAGTCCCAGGCACAACAACGCCAGCGGACACAAAAAGACCCACCAGCGCAACGGAGCGACATGACGCTGCGCAATGAGCGTCAGAATCTGATTGAATCCGACCAACGCCAAGATGAAACCCAGCACGTACATCAGGAATGCAACGAACACATTGGGCATAAGCACGAGCACCACGCCCAGCAGCACGCTGCCCAAGCCCACAAACGGGAAGATGGGGCGCAGCATGTTGTTCTCGCCGCGCGGAAACCAATAGCCCACAGCCTGTGTGAGGCCAAGCAGGATAAACATTCCGCCAATGACTTGTACAATGAAGCCAGTCATCGTTTGCGGACTGCTAACAAGCAGGCCGCCGATTATGAGCGCGCACACAGCACGCAACAGAGCGCTAAGAAACAATCTCATAGGTATTCTCGTTTTATAGTTTTCAGCTTGTGACTTTTCTCTGTCGGCTCGCCAAACGGCGTACTCCGACGCACAAAGATAGCATTTTCCGTCGAGAAAGCGAGCAGAAAAGCATTGTTTTTTAGGTTTACGGACGAAAAACTGCACGTATCTCCGAAATTATTCTTATTTTTGCAAAGAAATAACGCGTGGCGGCATTTTAGGAAAGCCATACGGCACAGGACAGAGGGATGACGCACCACGCATACAAACAACAGACACGTATGCTTTGCGAAGAAAGATTCTTTGAGATTTACAAAAAGGAGGCCGAAGAGATTGCCTTCTGCCCGTACCGCGTCTGCCCCATCGGCGCACATTCCGACCACAACCTTGGAAAAATCACCGGTCTGGCCATCGACAAGGGAATCCACTTGGCATATAGGCCGAAACATAACGGCGTGGTGGAACTCTGCTCGCTGCAGTTCGACAAGCGCGCACAATGGCACGTGCGCGAGGTGCCACGCGAGAAGGAAAACGACTGGGCCGACTATCTGCGTGGTGCCACGTTGAAACTCTCGCAACTCTACCCGCTGCAGGTAGGACTAAGTGGCGTTATTGAGGGTACGTTGCCCATCGGCGGCCTTTCGTCGTCGGCTGCCGTCGTACTGGTGTTCCTGCACGCACTCAGCCGCGTAAACGGAATTTCGCCCACACCTGCCGAACTGATACAATGTTCGGTGAAGGCCGAGAATCAATACGTGGGAGTGAGTAGCGGCAAACTCGACCAGAGTTGCGAGATGTACTCGCGGAGCAATCACTTGCTTTACCTCGACACACGCGACGACCAGTACGAACTGATACCTACTAAGGCATCCATGAAACCCTACAAGATAGCCATCTTCTTCAGCGGCGTGGAGCGTGTGCTGGCAGGCAGCAAGTTCAATATGCGCGTGGACGAATGCCGCAGTGCTGCCTACGCATTGGCAGCCTACGCGGGCATGGAATACGGTAAGTTCCAAGAGACGAACCTGCGCGACGTGCCACGCGAAATCTACGACCGCTACAAGGACCGCCTGCCGCACAACTGGATGCTGCGTGCCGAGCATTGGTACACAGAATTCGAACGCGTGGAACGAGGCGCAAAGGCATGGAAGAACGGAAACCTCGAGGAGTTTGGCCGACTCTCCTTCCAAAGCGGATGGAGCAGCATCTATAATTGGGAGACGGGCTCGCCCGAACTGAAAAAACTCTACGACATAATGACACAGACCGACGGCATATATGGCGGGCGCTTCAGCGGAGCGGGATTCAAAGGATGCTGCATGGCGCTCATAGACCCGTCCTTCGAAGAGAGTATCCGCCGCCGCGTCACAGAGGAGTACCTAAAGGAATTTCCCGCGCTCAAGGATAAATTCTCCATCCACATTTGTGAGAGCGCCGACGGCGTGATGTACCGATAACAACGAACCTAAGAAAAAACGATATGAAATGTTTGATACTGGCCGCGGGCTATGCCACACGGCTCTACCCACTGACAGAAAACTTCCCTAAGCCGCTCCTTCCCGTAGGCGAGAAGACGATTCTCGACTGGCTGCTCGACGACATCGACGGCTCGCACTTGGTGGACAGCTATGCCGTGATATCGAACCACAAATTCGCGCCTCACTTCGAGGAGTGGGCTCGGACGCGCAGCAATGTGCAAGTGGTGGACGACGGCACGGAGACGAACGAGACGCGACTTGGCGCCGTACGCGACATGGAGTTCGCCATACGGCAATTGCAACTCGACGACGACCTGCTGGTGATAGCTGGCGACAACGTGCTCGACTTCTCGTTGCAGCGGTTTCTGCAGTACGCCCACAAGAAAGGCACCAGCTGCATCATGCGATACTACGAGCCGTCGATGGAAAAGCTCCACAAGTGTGGCGTGGTGACAACAGCCGAAGACGACCGCGTGCTGCGCATGGCCGAAAAACCGGCCGAGCCCGAAACGCATTGGTGCTGCCCTCCTTTTTATATATACACGCGCGCGGACGCGCGAATGATAGGACGTGCCATCGACGAAGGCTGCGGCACGGATGCTCCGGGCAGTCTTGTTGCCTGGCTCTGCCAGCGCTCACCAGTTTACGCCATGGAGATGCCCGGCCAACGATTCGACATCGGAAACCTGCAGAGCTACGAGCAAGTGAAAAGCACGTACAAGGGCATTGTGGTGTAAGGCAAGCTACGCAATCTAAAAGGTGAGCCGCGAACAGACGAATGTGTCTGCCCGCGGCTCTCTTTTTGCGGTATTGCAGTTGGACGTCAGAACTTCTTTCCGTCCAGGTCGGCATAGTAGGGATGGTGGTCGGACAGCCAACGGCCATCGCCCAGATACGAATCATAGACGCACGATTTCTTCACTTTGATGCCAGGCGTAATGAAGGCGAAGTCAATCTTTACGGCTTTCTCGTCGGGAATCTCGCCCCAGATGTGCAGACTGGAGCGCATTCCCTCGCATTTCTTAGCCACCTTGTGCGCATCCACCATGGGGAACCCGCTGTCAAGCATATTGTGGTACGCCTTAGACGTCTCGTAACTGTTGAAATCGCCGGTGATGAGGATAGGCAGCCCGCCTGCCACCTTACCCAATCGCTCTTTGATAAGCTCGGAACCGTGAATATTGGTGGGCTCACTTACGTGGTCGAGGTGCGTATTGGCGCAGACGAAGCGATGGCCGTTCTTTTTGTCCTGCAGCAACACCCACGAGCAGATGCGCCGGCAGGCAGAGTTCCAGCCGAAGGACGGTTCCTCGGGTGTCTCACTGAGCCAGAAGGTGCCGCTTTCGATGGGTTCGTAGCGTTGCTTCAGATAAAACACGGGGCAATATTCGCCCTTGTTCTTGCCGTCGTCGCGAGCCACGCCCACATAATCGTAGTCTGGCAGTTCGGCAACGAGGTATTCCAGCTGCTCTGGTTTGACTTCCTGCATACCGAATGCATCAGGCTTCATGGTCTTCATATACTCTACCACATCAGCCCGTCGGTATTTCCACTCGTTGATGCCGTCGGCAGGCGTGGCGAGACGGATGTTGAACGACATGATTCTGAAGGTGCGGGCCTCCACACCTTGTGCAAACACTGCTGCGAGTGCGCAAAGAAAGAGTATTCGTTTCATTTCTTACTTGTTGTTCCGGTTAGCATTCATGTTGATTTCCTATCTCACGAAGTTCGTCCACGCAAGTTCTTCGTCGAGCGTGGGCAGTCCGAAGCGTTCTTTTCCGAGTGCAACGCTCTTGATGAGGAATGCCATGTTCAGTCCGAGTTGTCGCATGCATTGCATTCCCTCTGCATCCTCAGCCACTTGTCCGGGTGTCTGACCGTGCACTTGATTCCAATAGCGCGACGTGGCGATGGGCATATTCGAGATGCCGAAATACTTGTGCAACATATCATACGTTGCCGTGAGTCCGCCGCGACGTGCCACACATACGGCGGCGCCCACCTTCATGGACTTACTGAATGGTGTGGAGAAGAACAGGCGGTCGAGGAAGGACACAAGTGTGCCGGCAGGCGAGGCGTAATAGACGGGCGTGCCCAGCAACAGACCGTCGGCCTGCTCGAAGAGTGGCGCCACCTTGTTTACCGCATCGTCGAAAACGCATTTTCCCAGTTCGCGACAACGGCCACAGCCGATGCATCCGCGAATGGCCAAGTGTCCCACGTGTACGGTTTCGGTCTCGATGCCCTGACTCTGCAGCGCCTTCTCCACTTCCTGCAAGGCGATGGCTGTGTTGCCGTTTGCCTTGGGGCTTCCGTTGAGGATAAGAACTTTACTCATTTCTTTTTCTGCGTGTTGGGAAACTTTTCTATCACTTCGCTCCGGCCGGTTTCTTCGAGAAGATGGCTCGGATGCGGTTCATATCAAACTTACTGGAGCGGTCGTAGAAATATACGCCATTCTGTTCCTGTTCGACATCGGTCAGCTGCGTGTAGCAATAGCCCCAAACATTTTCGGAGAGCGAGAGCAACGCGTTCACCTGACCTTCGAGACGGGCATAGAACTCCTCGAGCGAATGAGGCGGCTCACCGTAGCCCCACGACTGCTGGCTGTTGCCGGTCTCCTTGTCTTGTCCCTTCACCCATTTGATGCCGCCGAACTCGTCGAGTATGTAAGGTATGGTGGGAGCGTCGTATGTGGGATATTCATAAAGTTGCGTGTCGGTGAGACGATTGAAGCCCACGTTGCGCTGCGGAACGTCGATAGGTTTGGGAGTTCTGACGAACCAGCGCTCGCCGTTGTACACCTTGTCTTTCAGCTTGGCGGGGTCTTGTTCGTAAGTATGCTCGGTCCAAATGTCGGTTTTCACATGCACGCCGCCACTGACGTCACACACGGGACGCGAGTCGAGCGACTTTGTCAGGTCATACACGTCGCATACAAACCGCGCATACTGCTCGTGGTCGGGCCACCACTCCTCGTTCATCGGTGTCCAAACAACGATGCTGGGATGATTTCTGTCGCGCAGAATCTCCTCGCGCCACTCGTTCAGGAAGTTGCGCGCCACTTCGGGATTGTTGGTATCCATGCCCCACGACGGAGCCTCGCCCCACGTGAGGTAGCCCAGATGGTCGGCCCAGTAGTGGAAGCGCTCTTCGAAAACTTTCTGGTGGAGGCGTGCGCCGTTGAATCCGGCCGCCTTGGAGAGTTCGATGTCGTGACGGAGTGCTTCGTCCGAGGGTGCCGTCCAGATGCCATCGGGATAGAAACCCTGGTCGAGCACGAGGCGCTGATAGTACGGCTCGTTGTTGAGGTAAACCTTGTTGCCGCTGGTGTGAATCTTGCGCAGGCCAGTGTAGCTCTGCACTTCGTCAATCACCTGTCCGGCCTCGTTCACCACCTCGTAGGTCAGCTGATAGAGATAAGGATCCTCAGGCCACCAGAGATGCGGCTTGCGGCCAACGGGCAGGGTCAGCACGGTGCCGTTCTGTGCGGGTGCCGTCTGGCGAGCTATCACCTTCTTTCCGTCGCGCAACGTCACTACGAAACGAGCGGCGCTCGGGTGTTCGAAGTAGGGCTGCACGCAGACGCAGTTCTGGTCGATGTCGGTGGTCACCTGCACGCGTGTCAGCGCTTCGGGTGCCACAGGCTCCATCCACACTGTCTGCCAGATGCCGGTGCAACGGGTGTACATACATTCGAACTGCACGAGGCGCAGATTCTGCTTGCCGGCAGGCTGCAGCGTGGTGCGCGGGTCGCTGTAGGCGTGAACGACGAGCGAGTGCTCCTTACCGTCGGCCACGAATTTGGTAATATCGAGTGCAAACGATGTGCTTCCGCCGAAGTGACGACCGGCCAACTTGCCGTCGATGAAGATTTCCGACGTGTAGTAGACAGCGCCAAAGTGGAGCATGATATTCTTTCCGGCCCACGCCTGCGGCATCGAGAGCGGGCGTTGGTACCAGATGTGACGGATGAAGTCGGTGTATCCGACGCCCGACAACTTACTTTCCGGGCAGAAGGGCACTGTAATGTGTCCGTCGAAACCGCGGCTCTCGTGGAACTTTTTCTCCATTCCCGAGCCCACAAAGTCGAAGGCATACGTCCAGTCGCCATTCAGGTTCACCCAGTCTTTCCGCTCGAACTGCGGACGAGGATACTCGGCACGCGGCACAGCATACATCGCAACAGCAGCCCAGAGTGCCACTGCAAAAAGGAAAATTCTCTTCATAGTCTATTGTTTTTTAATGGTTGGTTCAGTTTCCGAAATGCGACGTGTGGCATTGCTTCATGCGACGCGTCGCAATCGCGTTTGCGACGTGTGGTTTTGAGCGAAACTACACGTCGCATTTTTCTTCACTCCGCAGGCGCCTCTTCGGGCTCCGCGCAGCGGATATCTTTTATTTCCCAAGTGGCAGCGTACTCCTCGGTGCTGATGTAGAGGAAAGCCACCACAACGTTCTGCTCGCCCGCGTAAGCGCTCAGGTCGAGCGTGCCATCGTGGAAGTCCCAGCTGCTGCCGTCGGGCCACTCGCCCTGCACCTCGGCTGTGACGTCGGTCCATGTGGCTTCTGACCGGCCACCGCGTCCGGCATAATCTGTGCTAACGTAAACCTGAAGGTTGGCATTCACGTTCGGGTCGGCATACTTCTGTGCCTGCTTGAAGGTGAGAATCGGATGGGTGGCTTTCTTCAGGTTCATGCGAGGGCTGATGGCCCAGGCGCGCGTGGGTGTTTTCTTGCCGCTGACGTATGCGCTGGCGCGCAGCCCCCACTTCGCGTCGGCTTTCCACACGTACTTGAGTTCGCCAATGCCGCCCTCAAATTCTATGCTCCAGCCCAGCGTCTCGTAGATGGCTTCCATATCTATGCTGGCCCAGCCGAGCAGCGACTGATTGAGGTAGTCGCCCTTCGAAGTCCAGCCGTCGGCATCCAGTGTGAACGTCACATCCTGCGGCTCGGGCGTGCTGTCGACGGTGATGCTCACCGTGCCCTTGCGGTAGAGCTTGGGAACGGCAAAACCGTCGGTGCCCGCCTTACCGGTGTAGGCACCCACTATCTCTGCTGCTGCGTCGTAGCAGATTTCCTGCCCCGTGCTGACGTTGCGGATGAGTGCAGTGCCGTCGTCCTGACGCGTCACCTGCCAAAGTGCCTGCTCCGGTTCGTCGATGTCGTTCTCTATGTCGTCCGTAAAGAGGAACGTGCCTTCTGCTCCATCGGCACACAGATACATATTTCCCTGACGTATGGTGTAGTAGCTACCGCTGCGAGCCAGCGCAAAGACGCAGTTGGCAGGCGTCTGCTCAGCCGAGATGCCGTCGGGTGTGAGGAATGTCAGTTCGCCTGGCGCCTTGGGGCTGCCCAGCAGATAGAGCACATATTTGTCTGCGCTGTCCTCGCCGTAAGCCAAAGGCAGGTCAACGCCTGGCAAGAACAGCACGTAATTGCCGGCCGACACGCTGGTGGCCGGCACGTAAGCCTCGGCCGAGGCGGTGCTGTCCTGTGCCACCAGACAAGTAACGGTGACACTGCTGCCTGGCGTCAGTGCGTAGTAGCGGCCCGTGCCGATAAGTGTGCGCAAGTAAGCGGGCAAATACTCCTCCGGCGTGATGCGGCCGCGGAAGTAACCTTTCTCGCCAACGCTCTGCAGGTCTGCCAGCGTCTTTCCCTCGTCGTTGGCCTCTTCGGCCAGCCGCTTGTTGTCCGCGTTGGCGGCCAAGTCGGCATAGTTTCCCTCGTTCAGTACGAAACTGAGCACCTGCACTTCGGTGGGTTCGTAGAGTTCTTCGCGTTTTCCGAAGTTGTGCTCCGTGTAGTCCTCGCAGGCGGTGCACATGATGGCCACAGCCGTCAGCGAGAGTGCCTCGTATATCAATCTATTTCGTTTCATGTCAGTCTTGATTATTTTGTTCGTCTTATGTCCGTTGTCCGCTTAGAAATTCAGGCGCAGACGTATGCTGTACGTACGTCCGAAGTTGTAGAAAACATACACGTTATCTGCGCTGGCCGCAGCGCTGGCCGTCGAATTGTTGTACGCCTTACCGATGTACTGATAGTCGAACAGGTTGTTTACCGTGCCGCTCAGCGTGGCCTTCATGCCCTTGCACACGTCGAACTTGTAGCTCGCGTGCAAATCCACCTGGCTGGCGTCCGGCACACGCCACGGCTCCTGCGGATTGGTGGTCGTCCACTCGCCGGTAGTGGTGTTTTGTTTCACAGTAATGTTCGAACTGTTGAGCGAATAGTAGCTGTAGTTGCGGCCGTAATATGTCCAGTCGGCGCCGGCCTTGAACGAATTGAACTTCACTTCGAAGCCAAGACTGGCAGTTGTCTGTGCCGAGCCGCCCACACGTACGCCTTTCAGGTTCACGCGTCCCTGTGCGTGGTTCGGACCGAAAGCATCCACGTTGAATCCCTGGTCGTCCACCGCATGGCCGTGCTCGTTGTAAACGTAGCCTTCGCCAATGCTGTTCCACTTCCAGTCGCCGAGAGAGAACATACCTTTGACATCGAGCCAGCGGACGGGCGAAACCTTGCCTTCCAGCTCAATTCCCATGTGCTTCGCGTCCACGCCGCCCATGTTCATGTAGCCCGTCTCTTGGTTGCCAAGCGTAAGATACTTCGTCATTTCCTTGTCCATCCACTTCGTAAAGTAGCCATTTACCTTCAGTTGTGCCCAGCTGCAGCGCCAGCCGTATCCCACCTCGAAGGAAAGAATCTTCTCGTTCTTGGCATCTTTGTTCTCCACATTGCTCGTTGTAAACTGCATGAACGCGGCATTGAACTTTGGCGCACGCGAAATGTAGCCTATGTTGAAGAAAGCGTTGTGGTGGTCGTCGAAGTTGTAGTTAGCGCCGGCCTTCACGTTTCCGCCCATGAAGTTCGGCATGTTGCTCTTCTCGTGCTGTTTGTCGTAGTAGAGCCTGTCGCGCCGCCAATAGGTGGTGTTGTTGAGCGCGCCGCTCACGAAGCTGCTCACGGGTCCGCGGTTGTATTCAGCCTGCGCGAAGGCTCCTATTTGTTCCACGAAGCCGCTGTAGTCGCGATACACCTTGTCGCCCACATTCAGCTTCTTGTAAATCCATGCAGGATTGGCTGCGGCAGCGTTGTTTGCGACGTTTACTTTCCCACGGTCGTAATCGTCCATAAAATATTTTCCGCCAAAGAGATCTGTAATTTCCGTACTATGATCTCCCTTGTAGTGGCGGAAGTCTATACCGCCGTAAAAGTCGATAAATTTTCCGAATTGCGTCGAATAGGTACTTATCAAGCCCGTCCAAAGATGGTCGTTCACGTTCTTGCACATCGCCAACAGGGAGCCTTCCTGACTTGCCACGTTACGTTCGTAGAGTGCGTCGTAGTCGAAAAGTCCGTCCGCGCGGCGGAAAGCGGTAGTCATCAGGCCGTTGCTGGCGCCGTAAACGTCGGTATAGCTGGCTGGGTCGTGTGCCTCTGCCGTTGCGCCGTTTCCGCGCCCGATGCTCATGTATAGGGCCGTCGAAAGGCTGCTGTGGTCGTTGATTGTCCAGTCGTGGTTGAGCGAAAGCTGCGGCTTGTGGTAACTATTGCGCATGGCGTTATATTTCTCGCCGTGGTAGTAACCGAAATTGGGATTATACCGGAAATCTTTTACTCCGTATTCTGCCTCCACACGCTGCCACTCAGAAATCAGCAGCGGGCCGTGAGTGTACGACGAAGACCGCTGGCCGTGTTCCTGCTTTGTGCCGAATCCGGTGAAACTGAGCGTGTGCTGGTCGTTGAAGCGCTTGGCAATAGACGCGAACCACGTGTAACCGCTGTAGTCGGTGCCTTGCACATATCCGTCTCCCCAGTTGCGCGCGCCCAACAACGTCATACCCCAGCCTTTCGACGTCATGCCGGTGCTGACGGAAAACGCAATCTTGTTGGCGCCATCGTTTCCCATCTGATAGGTGACGTGTCCGCCGCGTTTCTGCTCCAGCGACTTGGTGATGATATTGATGGTGCCACCCACGCTGGGAGCGCTCACTTTCGAGGCGCCGAGGCCACGCTGTGTCTGTAGGTTGCGTGTGACGTCGCCGATGCTGCCCCAGTTGCTCCAATACACCAGTCCGTTTTCCATATCGTTCATGGGAACGCCGTTCACCATGACTGCGATATTGCTGTTATCAAAGCCGCGCATCCAAATCTCGGAGTCGCCCCAGCCGCCGCCAACCTTGTTGGCATGAACGCCGGGCGTCGATTTCAGAATTTCGGGAAACTCCTGCGTGCCGAGACGTTCCTGAATTTCCTCCTCACTCACGTTACTCAGCGCGACGGGCGTCTTGCGATCCAAGCCCAACGTGCCACTTACAGTAATGCCCTCCAGAAATACGTCGTCGGGCTGCAGCGAGATGGTTCCCACCCGGCCGCTTTTGCCAATGCTGAACGTACCTGACTTGAAACCGATGTAAGTGGCACTGAATGCGCGTGCCTTTGTA
>Ga0310694_10003500_pt1 | contig 15398 bp, 12 predicted proteins | sample 174DNAGHGhighgp2_FD_203884 | JGI IMG/M metagenome (GOLD analysis project Ga0310694, IMG submission 203884) | Sheep rumen microbial communities from Palmerston North, Manawatu-Wanganui, New Zealand - 1742 DNA GHGhigh gp2 (v2) (version 2) | ecosystem: Host-associated > Mammals > Digestive system... | reverse complement strand
TATTATTGAACGAATCATCAATGATCTCGATCGCGCGCGGTTTTGTCGGATCACGCCGGATAAAACCGTTCCGCTCCAGGGTGGATAGGTGGGAATGGACCGATGACGTGGATTTTAAGTCTACCGCCTCGCAGATGTCGCGAACCGTGGGGGGATAGCCTTTTTTCAGAGTCTCCTCCTTAATGTACTCAAGGATCTGTTCCTGTTTTCTGGATAATTTGACTTCGCTCATTTTATATCCTCCTGATTCATTATGCGCTTGCACACACATTTCTATCTGCCGAAGGCAAACATACATTCCTCTTTTCGAACAGTATAACACAGCACGAGCAGAAAAGCAAACATATTTTCAGAAAATATGTTCGAAAAACATGTTGACATAAGAACAGTTGTTCTATATAATCGAACATATGAACGGAACGGTTGTTCTGGCCGCAGATCCGGTTTACGGAAAATAATTATGGAAACTGTCCGTTTTTTGGGACATGCAGGCTGATAAAATACAGTCAGTACAGGGGCGAAAGCCGGACAAAGCATAAGGATCACAGAAAGAGATACCGGGAGGAAAACGAAGATGAACGGAAGAACTCAGTCAGCAGCATATACTTATCACAGAAGACCCAATCGCCGCCGCGCGGCAATGATCCGTCGCAAAAGGATCCGTACGCTTCGCTGGGTCGCGGTCATCGCAGCCGCGGTGATCACGCTTTCATTCATCCTTGCGCTCTGTTTCAGCCGCCGCGTCAACGCAGAAAGCGACACTGCCGTGACTTATTACAAATATTACCGCTGCCAGGAAGTGCAGGACGGGGATACGCTCTGGGCCTATGCCGGTGAATACCGCTGTATCGAACAGGGACAGAGCAAACAGAGCTATATCTCCGAAGTAATGTCGATCAATCACATGCAGGACGACAGGATCCGCGAAGGCCAGAAACTGGTCCTGCCGTATTATTCCACCGAATATATTAAATAAGCTTATTATCTTTGTTTGTTACTCCCCCAAAGTATTCGCCGGCCTAAAGCGACGCCAAATCCGCTTTATGAGCCGGCGAACCTTTTTTCTATTGATCTGTCGGGATGCAGTATAAGTTGCTTCAGTCTTTCCTTAATTTGACGATCTTTGCCGCTTTCCGCTTTTGTTCTTCATCCATATTCGCATAGTGGCGGCGGGTAGTATTAACGTCCTTATGCCCGAGGACCGCGGCGACCAGATAGATATCGCCGCTTTCCCGGTAGAGCTCGGTACCATAGGTGCTGCGCAGTTTGTGCGGTGTGATTTTTTTCAGCGTGGTGACCTGCTGTGCATATTTTTTCACGAGGTTCTCCACAGCGCGTACGGTGATCCGCCGGTTCTGGATCGACAAGAACAAAGCCTGTTCGTGGCCGGCGAGCGGGATCACCTTCTCGCGGACGCTCAGATATTCCCGCAGCGCATCCTCGACCTCGTCGCCGAAATATACCCTGGCTTCGTTTCCGCCTTTCCGGACGACGCGGATCGCGTCATTATCGAAATCGATATCCTTAAGATTTAATCCGACGCATTCCGATACACGGATCCCGGTCCCGAGAAGGAGAGTCATCATGCAAAGATCCCGTTTTACGGTCTTTTTATGAAAACTGCTCTGTCGTTTGCTTTCCTGGTCGGAACCGTTTTCTACGATATCCAGAAGTTTTGCGACCTCATCGACATCAAGCCGTATGATATTCTTTTCATGGATCTTCGGTACATGGACGATCGATGCGGGATTGGTACGGATCAGCTCCGATTCGTAATAGTAATTGTAAAAACTCTTTAAAGAAGACAGTTTTCTTGCTTTTCCGCGCTCATCGTTCGTGTGTTCCGCGCCATCCGGACCGATGTAGTAGGAAAGATAAGCCATGTAGTTTTCAATATCGAGTTTTCCGACCTGTTCGAGATCGGAAAGCGCGATCTGCCGGATATCCTCATAAGAAGAGGGAAGGATCGATTCGTTCATAAAATGGAAAAAGATCTGAAGGTCGTAAGCATAGCCGACCAGTGTTCTGGTGCCGACGCGGTCGCTGATGCCCCGGAAAAAGATCCCGCAGAACTTCGGGAGCGCATGTTCCAGTTCCCGGAGTTTTAAGATATTTGCGCGCTTAACCTGTTCGTGATAGGTAAGCTCTGCCATCGGTCAATCCTCTCGTTTGCGGCCGTTTGTCCGCTCCGAAACCGCAGAGTTTTTCTTTTCGGCAGCCTGGATCGCTGCTCTGGTCTCGAACAGATCCACGGTATCACCGGTCACTTCATGCGTACCGCTCACTTCGCGTGTTTCTCCGTCTTCCTGATCCTTGTTTTTCCCGGAGAGGATAAAGAGATCGCGGAAGGATTTGCGGTTCACGACATTGGTGACGTTATCTTTGGAAAGTGAGATGAATTTGGCATCATCATCAATATAATCCACATGAACATATTTTTTCGTTACTGTAGTGAGATTCTGTTTTTCCAGTCTGCCGTTGACAGAAGCCATGAATCCGGCATACAGGACGGCAAAGATCGGAACGCCGACAAGCATGCCCAGGAACCCGAAGTAGCCGCCGAAAACCGTGATCGCGAAAATAACCCAGAAACTGGAAAGGCCGGTAGACTGGCCGAGGATCTTCGGTCCGAGGATATTCCCGTCAAACTGCTGCAGGATCACGATCATGATCACAAACGGAAGGCACTTGTTCGGCTCCGCGAGAAGGATCAGGAACGCGCTCGGGATCGCACCGATAAAGGGTCCGAAATAAGGAATGATATTCGTAACGCCGATGATCATACTGATCAGCACCGCGAACGGCAGACGCATGATGGTCATCAGGATAAAACAGATCATGCCGATGATCAGTGAATCGATGATCTTTCCGCCGAAAAACCCGAGGAAAGTCTTATGAATGAAGCGGATATTATGGATGAACGCATTCGCGCGGTCGCGGTTCATCAAGGCGTATGTGACTTTTTTGCACTGGCCGGCAAGCAGTTCCTTGCTGCTTAAGAGATAAACCGATACGATGATCCCGATGATCATATTCAAAAGCGCCTTCAGGAAGCTGAGTGCGCCTGATGTAACGCTTGCAAATACATCCGATACCTTGGTCAGGATCTCGCCGTTTCCGGAAACCACGGAACCGACCCCGGACATCAGATTCGTATCCCAGGTCTTCATGAAGCGTTCGATCTGTTCGGTATAGCTGTCCGTAAACTCCAGAACTTTTTCTTCGAGATCCGGATACTTCGCCAGCAGTTTGGTCGCAGTGATCTGCAGATTTCCCCAATATTTCGGCAGATGCCGGATGATGCCCTGGAGGCTGTCGATCAACTGCGGGATGATCGAGCGAAACAGCAAGAACAGGAACAGGAAAAACAGCAGATATACGATGAGGATCGTAAAAGCACGCACGATCTTGCGGTTTCCGGCCTTCTTCTCGGCGCTCTGGCCGTCCAGCAGGCGCTTTTTGACGCCGTTGATCGAATAAAAGCTCTTTTCTGCGAAATTAACGATCGGCGAGAGCAGATATGCCAGGATCATGCCGTTCGTTACGGGCGAGATGACCTTTAAAAGGTTTTTTACATGCGCCGTAACGACCGAGAGATGGAATACCAGAAAATACAGCAGCATGATCGCCGCAGTCGTTAAGAAGATCGTCAAACCGGTCTTGAAGTACTTGTTATCAAGAAGTTTCATGATCAAAAAATCCTCCCGGCTGATTATCAGCCCACACAAGTTTTACGAACGAGATAGAGTGTTTTAAATCGATCTTAAATCATTCATCATAGGTCACAGAATATTGCTTCAGGGATCACACAGTTTTTTCGCCCGTGCAAGTTTTACGAACGAGATAGGGCGCTCAAAACCAAAATCCTTTAAAACAGCCCTTAGCGCGCCCTATCTCTTCGTAAAACTTGCCTTTTGCGAATAGATGGCTATCGCTCTTTTCTCTTCCTTAAGCGCTTTTTCCGCTCCGCAGCGCTCTCAAAATCTCCTCAAAATATCCGGGCAGTCCGGAATCAAACTGCATCCATTCTCCCGTTCCGGGATGCTTAAATCCGATGGTCTTTGCATGAAGGACCTGTCCGCAGGTTTGAAAGCGCGATTTCTTCCCGTAAATCTCATCGCCGATCAGCGGATGACCGATCGACGACATATGAACGCGGATCTGGTGCGTCCGTCCGGTTTCCAGCCGGCAGGCGATATACGCACTGTCTTCAAACTGCTCTAAAACCGTAAAATGTGTGATCGCCGGCTTTCCATCCGGGCATATTGCCATTTTCAGCCGGTCTTTCGTATCTCTCCCGATCGGAGCATCTACGGTGCCGCTTTTATCGTTAAAAACTCCTGCGGCGATCGCGTGGTACGTTCGTTCCACGCTGTGTTCTTTTAACTGCGCGGCAATCCCGTTGTGACTCTGATCATTTTTGCATACAATCAGCAATCCGGTCGTGTCACGGTCGATCCGGTGTACGATCCCGGGCCGTAATACCCCGTTGATTCCGGAAAGATCCCCGCAATGATGCATCAGAGCATTGACCAGCGTGCCCGTATAGTGCCCCGGTGCCGGATGCACGACCATTCCTTTGGGCTTATTCACAACGAGCAGATCCCCGTCTTCATATACGATATCAAGCGGGATATCCTCGGCCTCGATCTTCGGAAGTACATTCTCAGGCAGATCCAGACGGATCTCGTCTCCGGACCGGATCAGTGCCGAAGCTTTTACTGTCTTCCCGTTGCAGCAAAGTGCCCCATCCTTGATCAGCTTCTGCAGATAGGACCTGGAACGCCCCTCCAAAAGACCTGCCAGATACACATCTACACGCCGGCCTTCTTCCTCCTCCGTTACACGGAAAGTTTCGATCATTCGTCCTTTTTCACGGGCCGCGTATCCTGCGTCCTGCCGAGATCAATGAACTTCAGATCCTCCTCTTTGTATACAAAGAGGACCAGGATCAGGATCAGGAACGTTGCAACCACGATATACATATCAGCGATATTAAAGATCGGAAAATTGATCAGCGATACATAGATAAAGTCAGTCACCGTCGACTTCATGACCCGGTCGATGGTATTCCCCACGGCACCGGAAAGGACCAGCGTCAGCGCCACATTCATCGCGATGTATTTTTTCGCCGCAGGGATCGAATACAACACATACCCCACAACGAGCAGTACCAGGATCGCGATAAATACGAAAAAGACCGTCTGCCCCTGCAGCATCCCGAAGGCGGAACCTCCGTTTTCGTGATGATAGATCTGAAGCGCCCCGGGGATCACATCGAAGAAAGACCGCTCGGGCAACGTCAGCCGGATGCGGTGCTTCACGTACTGATCCAGCAAAAGCGTCAGAACGAAGATCGCCGCGTCGATCAGCAGCATTTTAACGGTATTATGTTCCTGTTTCTTTCTCATTTCACTCATTGTCTTCCGTATACAGGATCTCTCGAATTCCGGCCAGGATCTCCTCGTCGGTGATCATGGTATCGATATACGCCTTCCCCACTTTCTTCAGTAATATAAACTTCAGCTGACCCGAGGATGCTTTTTTATCCGATTTGGTCAGCTTCAGGATCTCTTCCGGATCGATCTCCTCGACGGTGATCGGCAGTTTGAAGGGCACAAACATATCGCGGATCTCATAATACTCTTCCGTTGAAAGCTTTTCCCGTTTCCAGGAAATATAAGCGGCCGCGACCGCACCGAGAGCAACGCACTCTCCGTGCAGCAGCTCGAAGTTTTTGTATTTTTCGATCGCATGCCCGATCGTATGCCCGAAGTTCAACAGTGCCCGGTCCCCTTCTTCAAAAGGATCCCGCTCGACGATCCTCTGCTTGCAAGTGCAGCAGTGCCGGACCATTTCCGTTAAAACCGCATGATCGCGGTCGTGGATCTCATACATCTTGGAAAGGATCCACTCATAAAACGACGCATCCATGATCAGTCCGTACTTCAGGACTTCCGCCATTCCGGAATAAAACTGTCTGGCATCCAGTGTGGACAGTGTTTCGCAATTGGAATAAACCAGCCTCGGCATCTTGAATGCTCCGACCATGTTTTTATACTGTTCAAAATCCACGCCCGTTTTGCCGCCTACCGACGAATCCACCTGGGAAAGAAGCGTCGTCGGGATCTGGATCACATCGATCCCGCGCATATAGATCGCAGCGGCAAAGCCGGCCACATCCCCGACAACGCCGCCTCCGAGCGCGATGATCAGATCCTTCCTTCCGATCTTTTCTTCTACCATTTCAGCGAGGATCTTAAGAACCGTATCCATGTTCTTATTGGATTCCCCGGCAGGAAACGCATGGATCAGACAGCGGGCACAGACCTTATTTACCTCCGCCGCTACCGCATCGGCATAAAGCGGCTGTACCGTCGTATCCGTGACGATGACCGCATTTCTCCCCTGATATCCGAGTTCTTCCAGACACTGCGGAAGTTCCAAAAAGCCGTCCGTAAATACGATGTCATAGATGGGTTTCCGGTTCTGATGGATCGTAAGTCGTTCCGACACTTTTTTCTCCTTTGTCATTACGAATTTCAAACAATTTATTATATACCACAGCGAACCGTATTGTCAAAGAAATGCCGATGTTTTCGGTACTTTTTACGAATAAGTTTGACAGAGTGTCAAAAAAACGACGCCGTAACCGGCGTCGTTTCGTTTATATCCTTCTGCTGTGCGGATCTCAGTTCATGTTATCCTCAAAGCTGCCGGAAATGTTTACGTTGTTCGGCGTGATCGTATAGATCCCGATCGCGGAATTGCTGCGGCGAAGCGAAACCTGTGCAAAGTTTCCGTGAAGTGCATATACCGCACCGGTCACAAAATCCAGAGCTCTTCTTGCCAGCAGCTCATCGCAGGCCTCGGTGTTGAGCATGACCACTTTTCCGTCCTGCAGGCAATCAACCACCTGATTCATATCATCGATGGATTCCGGTTTGATCCCAACGATCTCATAGTCAAAAGAAGATACATTGGAAGCCTTTCTGCTGAACGGAGAAATCTTTGCGATCCCCCTATTCTTTTTCTTGGGAGCCTCCTCCTCGTAATCATCCTCTTCATCGAGGTAATCATCCTCTTCATCGTAATCGTAAGACGGTGAAAACTTGTTCCTCAGCTTTTCGGCGAGATTACTTCCCCACGACATAACTTTTTCCTCCTCTGACTTAATTTCTTTTCTTTCGGCTGACGGATCAGCCCTGCCAAATCTGTTTACCATTATGATATAATTTTTCGATTATGTCAACACCGTTTTTAAAAAAAATCGAAAAATTTATTGATTTTACCGCATTTTCGTCAGGTTGACATAAAAATCCGTCAATATGTTATGTCAATGAGTTATGTGAACCTGTTATGTTAACCGCTTTTGTAAAAGAAAAGAGGGCCGCATCCGCCCTCCTTCTAAACACCATATTCAAACTTTTGGGGAGGATCCCGGCTTTACTTTTGCGCGCCGTAATCCCGCTCGCCGAAGATGCCGGTACCGACCCTTACCAGGGTAGCCCCTTCCTCTACCGCCACCTCATAATCGCCGGTCATGCCCATGGACAAAACAGGATGCTCCGGGAAACAGTCCCGTACCTCACCGTACAGAAACTCGCGGAGTGTCCGGAAATATACTCTGTTTTCCTCCGCATTTTCCGTATAGGGTGCGATCGTCATCAGTCCCTGAAGTTTAAGATGCGGAAGGTTTGCGATTGCCCGGATCATCTCCGCATTGGCTTTCATATCCGAAGTCCCGAACTTACTCTCCTCGCCCGCTACATTGATCTCGACGAGGACAGGCTGGATCAGATCGTGTTTTGCAGCTTCCTTCTCGATCGCCTCCGCCAGATGCAGGCTGTCCACACTGTGGATCAGAGCCACGCGTCCGATGATATATTTGATCTTATTCGTCTGCAGGTGGCCGATCATATGCCAGGCGATATCCTCCGGAAGCACCGGGATCTTCTCCTGCAGTTCCTGGACTTTGTTTTCACCGAACAGTCTCGCGCCCGCATCATAGGCTTCCTGCAGCATCGCTACCGGCTTCGTCTTGCTGACTGCGATCAGCTGAACTTCCGAACGCTCCCGCCCCGCGCGCTCGCACGCCGCCGAGATACGCGCCTCAACATTTTTAATATTTTCTAAGATCATTTCTCGTTACTCCTCCGGCTTCTAAATTATTCTTCGTTTTGAATGATCCGATCAGCCGCAGGAAAACATCCCTGCTCACCGCGCTCTCGCAACCGCTGCGCGATATGAGCACCACTAAGCTCACTGCGTTCGCTAAGTGGTTGCTGGCATCTTGCCTCACGTAGCCTCACTAAACTCGCCCGTCGCTTTGCTAGGGCTCGTTAAGTGAGGACGTTCGGAAAGGGTTCGCATGGGTGTTTTCCTGCGGCTGATCGTGACTATTCAAACGCTCACGGCTTATATCTGTTGTTTAGTTTGCTCTGCAGATGATACAGCGTATTCAACGCGTCCAGCGGCGTCAGTTCCGTGATCTTGAGTGCTCCGATCTCTTTTAAGATATCTTCATCCGAGGTGGTGTCGAAAAAGGACATCTGCCCGAGCTCCACTTCATCGTAAGATACGGGATCTTTGCGTGAGGACCCGCCGATCTCTACCTGGCGGATCTTTTCCGTGATATCATTGTCCAAAAGCTGCATGACGATCTGCGCCGCGCGGTCGGTCACTTCATCGGGGACTCCTGCCAGTTTTGCCACCTGGATGCCGTAGCTTTTGTCGGCGCCGCCGGGTATGATCTTGCGCAGGAAGACGATATCGTCGCCCTTTTCCTTTACGGCAATGCAATAGTTGTTCACATTATCCATCTTTCCTTCCAGTTCGGTCAGCTCGTGATAATGTGTCGCAAAAAGTGTCTTGGCGCCAAGGATCTTTTTGTTGCTGATGTGTTCGATCACCGCCCAGGCGATGGAAAGACCATCAAAGGTCGAAGTACCGCGACCAATCTCATCCAGGATCAGAAGCGATTTTGAAGTCGCATTTTTCAGGATGTTCGCCACTTCATTCATCTCGATCATAAAGGTCGACTGCCCGGAGGCAAGGTCGTCCGATGCCCCGACGCGGGTAAAGATACGGTCGACAACACACAGATCCGCTTTCTTCGCAGGCACGAAGCTGCCGATCTGGAACATCAGCGAGATCAGCGCAACCTGTCTCATATAGGTGGATTTGCCGGCCATATTCGGTCCGGTGATGATACTGATGCAGTTCTTTTTGTTATCGAGATAGGTATCGTTATCGATAAAGAGGTCATTTCCCATCATCTTCTCGACCACGGGGTGCCGTCCGCCGCTGATATCGATCGCACCTTTGGCGTTGATATGCGGGCGGACATAATGATTCTGTTCCGCTACAAGCGCAAGCGATGCAAAAACATCCACTCTTGCAATGGCACGCGCCGTTTTCTGGATGCGGTCAAGGTTTTCCTCGATCCGGTCACGAAGCGCCACGTAAGCATCGTATTCCAGTGTTGCCAGCTTATCCTCCGCATTCAGGATCATGTCTTCCAGTTCTTTCAGGCGCGGTGTGATATAACGCTCTGCATTGGCAAGCGTCTGTTTTCTCTGGTAATCGTCGGGAACAAGATCCTTATAGGAGTTGGTCACCTCGAGATAATAACCGAATACTTTGTTATAACGGATACGGAGGTTTTTGATCCCGGTGCGTTCCCGCTCACTGCTCTCCAGTTCGGCCAGCCAGGTCTTTCCTTCCGTCTTGGCTCTCCTAAGACGGTCGATATCGGCATCGTATCCGTCCCGGATGATACCTCCCTCACGGATCGTCAGCGGAGGCTCGTCAATGACTGCGTCCCGGATCCCGGTCCACAGATCTTCACAGCCGTCGATCTGCCCCTCCAGCTCCTTCAATGCGGATGCTTCAAAATCTTTCAGTATCTCCTTCACCGGTGTGAGCATTTTCAAAGAATCCCGGAGCGCGATCATATCCCTCGGATGGATCGAATGGTAACTGACCCGTGAGAGCAGGCGCTCCAGATCATAGATTGCATTCAGATATTCCCGCAGTTCATCGCGGTCGGCGCTCTTTTTTACCAGGGCCTCTACGGCATCCAGGCGGAGTCTTATCTCCTCCGCATCGACCAGCGGCTGCTCAATATCCGTGCGGAGCATTCTCGCTCCCATTGCCGTTTTGGTCTTGTCCAGTACCCAGAACAGGGAACCGCGTTTTGCCTTTTCCCGCATGGTCTCGGTCAGCTCCAGGTTGCGTCTCGTAGAACCGTCGAGAAGCATGTACCTCGCTCCCGTATAAGGGATGATATGCGTAATATGGGTCAGCGGGATTTTCTGTGTCTCATAGAGATACTGCATCAGAGCGCCGGAAGCGATCACCCCGGCCGGATAGATATCGAGTCCGAGTGCCACAAGAGAGGAAACCTTAAAATGTTCCTTCAGCGCCTTTTCACAGTCTCCGCCCGAAAAATACCAGTCATCAAGCTCATACAGAGGGATTCCCATGCGTTCCCGAACGGAAAGCAGTCCGGGGACACGCACACTCAGCAAGCGGTCACAGATGATCTCTGCGGGAGTCAGTTTTGCAACCTCGTCACAAAGTTTCTCCTCATCGGACAGCTCCGTAACGAAGTATTCTCCGGTGGAGATATCGGCAAACGATATACCGAAACGGTCCTGCAAAACCGCGATGCACATCAGAAAACGATTCCTGCTCTCATCCATCGACTGCGCCGAAAGATTCGTTCCCGGTGTCACGATCCTGGTGACTTCACGTTTTACGAGCCCCTTGGCTTCCTTCGGATCCTCGACCTGCTCACAGATCGCAACTTTATACCCTTTTTCTACCAGCTGGTTGAGATACGTGTCCACGGCGTGAAAAGGGACACCGCACATCGGAGCACGTTCATCCAGACCGCAGCTTTTCCCCGTAAGGGTCAGCTCCAGTTCCGAGGAAACGGTCTTCGCATCGTCAAAGAACATCTCATAGAAATCACCGAGACGGTAAAAAAGAATGCAGTCTTTATACTGCTGCTTCGTCTCCAGGTATTTCGCCATCATGGGCGATAGTTTTTCGCTGTCGATCTCCGATAACTCCATGTCTTAAACCAGCTCTCCGATATAATAAAATCCGCGGTTTTCTTTCAGTTTCACCATCCGGTACGATCCGATCATGGACGCGTCTCCCGGAAAATGTACCAGCACGTTATTGGAAAGACGTCCGGTCACAAGTGACGGATCCTTTTCGTTCCTGTCCTCCACCAGTACCTCGCCTGTCGTTCCCGCAAAGCGGGCCACGTTTTTCTTTGCTTCATCCTGTACCGCTTCAAGTACACGCTGAAAACCCACGCCGATCTCCTCATCCGTCATCGTCTTTTCGAACGATGCCGCAGGCGTACCGGTACGCGGCGAATAGATAAAGGTGAACGCATTATCGTAATGCACTTCCCGGACCAGCGAGACGGTATCGTCGATATCGGCATCCGTTTCACCCGGAAAACCGACGATGATATCCGTGGTAAGAGACAGGTCCGGGATCGCCGAGCGCAGTCTCGATACCAGAGCCAGGTAATCCTCCCTTGTATATTTCCGGTTCATGCGGCGCAGGATCTCCGTAGAGCCCGACTGCACCGGCAGATGCAGATGACGGCAGATCTTTTCCGAACGGGCCATCACCTCGATCAGTTCATCGGACAGGTCTTTCGGATGAGAAGTCATAAAACGGATCCGGCGGATGCCGCCAATCTTTTCCGCCTCCTGCAGTAACTGCGGAAAGCTTAATTCCCCGGGAATCCCGTTACCGTAGGAGTTTACGTTCTGACCGAGCAGCATGATCTCGGTGACACCGTCCGCCGAAAGCCGCCGGATCTCTTCTAGGATCTCCGCGCTGGCACGGCTCCGTTCCCGTCCGCGTACATAAGGAACGATACAATAAGTGCAGAAATTATCGCAGCCGAACATGATGTTGACGCCGGATTTGAACGGGTACTTGCGGACAACCGGAAGCGTCTCGACAACAGCATCCGTCTTGTTCCATACGTCCACCGTCATCTCGCTGCTTTCGAGCATACGGCATAACAGTTCGGGAAATTTGTAGATATTATGAGTACCGAAGATCAGATTGACAAAGCGGTAACTCTCTTTGATCTTTTCGATGACCGACGGCTCCTGCACCATGCAGCCGCAAAGCGCGATCATTTTTTCGGGATTCTTTTTCTTCATCGCGTGAAGCGCCCCGAGACGCCCGTATACACGCTGATTTGCATTATCCCTTACCGTACAGGTGTTGTAAACGACCAGATCCGCTTCTTCCCGCTCCGTCATTTCAAATCCGGCCTGCTCAAGCACCCCGGAGATCTTTTCCGAATCTCTTGCATTCATCTGGCAGCCGAACGTTACAACGCAGGCGCTCGGCACGCGTCCCAGCCTGCTTTTCAGCTCCAGCACCAATCCTTCCGCCCGCTGGAGATACTGTGCCTGACTGCGGATCTCATCCGCGGCATCGAGTTCCGTAGTGAGCTGATACGGCGAAGCTTCGCCCCGTTTTAACGTATTCACTGCTTCTTCATCTCTCTCTTCCGCTCGTACATCAGACTGTCCGCGCGGCGGAATACCGTATCCGCGTCTTTATCTTCCTCCGGCTGATAGAAGGTGTAACCAAGAGCTGCAGAGGTCTTCTCCCACGGAGGCAGCTCGCTGTTTAAATTGTCTTTCGCGAGCTCCTGCTCAAACTTGGCAACCAGTTCCTGTATGTTTTCGTAATCGCTGTTCTTTAAGATTATGGCAAACTCGTCGCCTCCGATCCGGAATACCGGAGAATGGGAAAACGTCACGCAGATCAGGCGGCAGAGTTTTTTGATCGCGATGTTTCCTTTGTCATGCCCATACTCATCGTTGATCGTCTTTAAGTAGTTCAGGTCGACCATGGCGATACCGAATACAGCACCGCCCGCTTTGATCTCCTGATCGATATCCGCAAGCATATTATCATAGGCCCGCTTGTTCCGAACGCCGGTCAGCGCGTCCCGGTTCGCCGCTTCACTCATGCGGTTTGCTTCTTCTCTGGTGGAGATGATCTCCTGTTTTGCGGCGAACAGCGTCGTATAATAATCGTTGATATCGCTCTCCATCTGTTTCATGGAGTTTGCGAGTTCACCGATCTCATCATTGGATGCGATCTTCAGATCGGCAAATCCGTGATGCGTACCGGATTCATTCTCCTCTTTGATATAGTTGCTTGCCGTATCGGTCAGTCTCCGGATCGGCGCCACGACCGCGCGGTTGACAATGATAAAACCGATGATGCAGACAACGACCGCAAGCGCAAACAGGATCGCAAAGGTCATCAGGGTGAACGATCTCTGTCTTGCGCGGATCTCCTCCATGTCGATATCCACATTGGAAAAAGCAACCACTTCGCCGTTATACCAGATCGGAACTGCTACGGAAACAAGATATCCGTACGCCTCGGTGTCCGTGATATAAGCAGGGATCCCGTTTTCCGGATGCTTCAGTGCATTCTGATTGATTTCATTCTCCATCTCATACTGATCGATACATCCCGGCGGGCATGCATCTTCCTCTGCTGCATCGACCAGGTAGATAAACGCAACGGATACCGGATCGCCGTAGTGGATATAAAGGCAGTCCACATCGTTCTGGTCCTGCACCAGTTTTAACTGCGCCAGCAGATGCTGGTACTCCGGCATCTCATAGATGGGATCGAAATTGGACAGATACTCATAAAACTCCGGCTCGCCCCAGTACTCGCTGGTAACGCGGTCGTTTACATCGATGGAATTATAGATCTCCATGATCGCCGTACGGACTGCATACACTTCCGCCGGATCCAGATTGACTGCCATCGTATTTGCGATCTCGGTCGCACGGGAAGTATAAGATTCATTCACAAGATCGTTGATGATCTTACGGCTCGTAAATACCGCAACGGTACTGAATACCAGCGCCATCAGGATAATGAACAGGATTGCTTTATTTCGTAATGAAAACTTCATCCGCAGTCTCCCCCTTATCAGCTTCTGATCTGCCCGTTCCCGCGGATCCTGTATTTATACGAAGTCAGTTCTTTTAAGCCCATAGGCCCGCGCGCATGTAACATTTGCGTAGATATACCGATCTCGGCTCCGAAGCCGAATTCAAACCCGTCCGTAAAACGTGTCGATGCATTCACATAGACACAGGCCGAATCAACCCCGGCCAGAAAGCGTTCCGCATTCTCTTCATTTTCGGTAATGATTGCCTCGGAATGATGCGTCGAATAGCGGTTGATATGTGCGATCGCCTCATCGATATCCGATACGGTCTTTACGGAGATCAGAAGATCCAGATACTCTTTGGCAAAATCCTCCTCCGTCGCATTTTCAATCCTGACGCCGTCTGTCGCGGCTGAGAAAGATGCCTCATCCGAGCGGATCACAACACTCTTTTCGGCAAGAGCCGCATAGATCCCGGGCAATACACGGTCTACCGCATTTTTATGAACTACGAGGGATTCACAGGCATTACAGACCCCGAGTCTCTGCGTCTTTGCATTAATGACGATATCTCTTGCCATTGCGGCATCGGCACTCTCATCGATATAAATATGGCAGTTTCCGGCGCCGGTCTCGATCACCGGGATCTTACTGTTTTCCACCACGCTCCGGATCAATCCCGCCGATCCTCTGGGGATCAGGACGTCGACATATTCCCGCATCTGCATGAACTGTTTCGTCGTTTCACGGTCCGTCGATTCGATCAGGGAGATCGCATCCTCCGGGATGCCTGCTTCCCGTAATCCGCGGCGGATCAGGGCACAGATCGCGGTATTGGATTTGATCGCATCACTGCCGCCTTTTAAGATTACAACATTTCCCGATTTAAAAGTAAGTGCGAACGCATCCGCAGTCACATTCGGACGGGATTCGTATATGATCCCGATGACACCGAGAGGAACGCGAACTTTTTCCAGCTTCAATCCGTTGGGCCGCTCCCAGCTTTCCAGCACATCCGAAAGCGGATCGGGAAGATCCGCGACCTGCTTTAAGCCTTCGCTCATCGCATGGATCCTGGCATCCGTCAGACGGAGCCGGTCGATCATCGGGATGCTGACTCCCTTTGCCGTCGCCGCAGCGATATCCTGCGCATTTGCGATCAGGATCTGTTCCCGCTCTTTATCCAGGAGCTCTGCGATCTTGATCAGCGCCGCATTCTTCGCCTCGGTAGAAAGGGCTGCGATCCTGTATTTTGCGGCTTTTGCCGCCTGACATAAACGTTCGATATCCATATAAATCAGATCCCCATACCGCTGCCGGACTGTCTGGCGCGGACTCTTCTCTCTTCCTCAAAAATATAACGGATGATCTCTTCTCTCGCACCGCCGTCGATATGTACGAACTGTCCGCGGTACTCGGTCTG
>Ga0310694_10003499_pt1 | contig 15399 bp, 13 predicted proteins | sample 174DNAGHGhighgp2_FD_203884 | JGI IMG/M metagenome (GOLD analysis project Ga0310694, IMG submission 203884) | Sheep rumen microbial communities from Palmerston North, Manawatu-Wanganui, New Zealand - 1742 DNA GHGhigh gp2 (v2) (version 2) | ecosystem: Host-associated > Mammals > Digestive system... | reverse complement strand
TGGGCATACAGAGCGGTTATGTCGGTTAACATGGATAAGGTGATTGTTTGTAATGCCAGCCATCAATACTATGCCTATATCTTAAAAAATCCGGAGCATTTGGCTCAAGTTAATGCTGACTTATGTTATGATGCACATGTGTCTTTTTCCGGTTTTGCTACGGGAAATACAAATCAGGCCGGCAAGTATGAAATAAAAACAGTCTTACCGGATACGGTTAATTTTTCCATCGGTGTTATATCGCCGGCAGGTGAACCTGATCAAGTTTTAATTTATGGAGGAGCAGAATGAATACAACGGTTCAAGTTTATAAAAATGTGCCATTTAAGTGGGTGGCAAAAAAAGACAGATGTTATGATGTTTACGGTTATGCCTGCAATCCACCGAGTTTATTGGCTGAAATAAGTGATTGGCAAACTTATGAAGGATTGACAACAAGCTTTACACAGGCAAACGGACAATTACCGATTATTGATATTTCCGGTGGTGAGTTACCGGATTATACCGTTGTTTCCGCCAAAGTGGGATGTATGGCTGCTTCCGGTCAAAATTATACGGTTTTAAGGCCCGGTTCTTATTCTAATTTTACAGTACACGGGACACTTACTATAAACCAATCAACCGGTGTTGTCAGTGGTTTTAGTGCCAATAATTACTTAGAATTACCGGATGCGTTTCCGACCGATCAACCTTGGGAGATTTTTATTAAATTTACAACATCAACTTTACCTTATATGGTGTGGCAAGGCGTTTTTGCTACTGACGGACAAGGTTTGTTGCCGTTTTATGTTGTGCCTACATCTGCTTCGGAACGTAAGTTTTACGCATATATGAGTTCAAATGGCTCAAGTTGGGATATTTGTGAGTCTCCTATTATGGTGGCTTCTGCAAATACCACTTATAAAATGAAATTAGAGTATACTGGTTCTGCTTATAACTATTATCTGTTTGAAAATGATGATTGGTCCTTGTTTTATACCTTATCCAGTAGTACGCCGGTTAAATCAGATATGAACCTAATTATCGGTAAATATAGTTCAGATTATTTTAGGGGTTCGGTTGATTTATCAGAGACTTATATTAATGTGAATGGTTCATTGTGGTGGTCACCTAATTCCAGTACTTCAGTAACAGCAACCGGATTATTGGCTTCCGGAGTTACTGATGACGGTACGGCTAAAACCTATAATCTGTTTTATAACGGAACGCAATATTTGTTGGATACGGCAGCTACCAAAACAGGTTATACTTGGGTAGGTGATATTAGCGTTCCGGCGCATAGTGTCGTTTCTAATAATTCTTGACAAAAAAATTATAAATGTTTACACTAATTGCTAATTGTTTACTATTATTTCATCTTAAATTTTTTAATTATGATTATGGATTTTAAACCCGCACTTGTTAATGACAAAGGCATGGAAGTGCACGCAATTGAGGGATTCGCCAATGGCTCTTTTGCGTTAAAAACAGTAGCGAATGGGCGAACATTTATTAAGTTATTTGATGCTCAAGGAAAAGAGGTTTGTGCTGACATTACGGCCATTATCGCAAGAAACAGGTATGTGGAATTCTGCCGCGGTGCTGTTTTGGGCGAAAGGACTTGCCTCTTTTTGCAAAAAGGTGATGCAGATGATTATTATGCCGCCTGGGTGGAACACGATAAGTGGTACGAAAGCGGTGTCAATGATGTTTACATCTTTGCAAATGATTGGTTTGAGACTTCGGCCTATGGTATAAAAATTCTTCATTCGGCTGATGGTACAGAAATGGCTCATGATTTTAAGCAAGCTAAAGTTTTTAATCTGGGCTATGCCTTGTGTATGACCGATGCAGATGTGGCCGGTAATAAGTGGGAACTGTTTACTCTTTCCGGAAAGCGTATTCGTAAAGTTTCTCGCGTTGCAGGTTTTGTCGGTGACGGCAATATGCTTGTGTATGGAAAAGCAAGTAATATCTTATCTCTGCGAGACTTTGCCGGCAAGGAACTGCCTACAAAACCGATTGCGTGTTTTGAGAATTTTGCTAATGGGTGCTTTGTCCTGACCTTTACTGACGGTTTGAGCCGAATGTATCTGCCGAATGGAAAACCTCTTTCGGTTGAGGTGAAAGATGCGACTCTTCTTCCCGATGGGTGTTTTGTCCAATATGAAGGGACACTCATTACCGGCGTGTATGGACCTAATGGTATTCTTGATCGCAGAACGATTTATTCGTTTGAGAAAGTTAGTCATTATTACCTCTTTTCAGGAGAGTTCTATAATGGTCATCTCTTTGATTCTGCCGGACAGAAAATCGGCGAAGATTATGTTTTGCTGAAATCGGCTGATAATTTTGCATTGTTTGGACATAACGGCGAACTTCAGCTCTTTAATCAGTATGGGTGTGTATTTACCGCAAAAGAGACTCTTAAGTGAGTTTTTCTTTTACGCGGTGTCTTTTATTAAGCAGGTTCTTCGGAGCCTGCTTTTTTTTATGTATTTATCGGAGGAATTATGTTTTTTAATCAGAAAAAAAGAGAACTGAAATTGATTAATGCTTTTCAAAATTTGTTTTTAGATAAGAAAGGGCAACTTAAACCGGAGGGTGAAGTTGTCCTTTCTTTTTTGCGCGATGAAGCTGGTGCTCGCGGAGAACTCGGTGCCGGCGGAAGGCCTTATTTTTATGATAATCACAATAAATTTGATGCGCATGCGGCTGCTTTTTTGCTTGGAAAACGGCGGATGTTTGATTTGCTTGTTAAGTATTTGGCCATTGATGAGCGACAAGTGTTTAGGTTAACCGTTGATGATAATCAACAAGATGAATTAGAGCGCCAATTAACTGTTTAAGCACCGGTTTTTGCAAAGGAGGAGTTTATGGAAAATGATGATTTTGATATGGAAGAATGGTGCCGACGCCTTATTCTTCATGAAGGAATGCGCCTTAAACCTTATTATTGTACCGCAAAAAAATTGACTATCGGTGTTGGGCGTAATCTGGAGGATAATCCGCTTACGCCGGAAGAAAAACGCGCTCTCGGAGACTATATGCATGGAATTACCGAAAACGGTGCGAAAATGCTGTTACGTAACGATATTCTCCGTTGTTATGCCGCTCTTAAACGCTCTATCTCAGGATTTGATGATCTTTCTATGGATAGACAATATGCGCTTGTTGATATGTGTTTCCAATTGGGGCTTAAAGGATTGAAAAAATTTACGCGTATGCTTGCGGCGATTGAAAAGGGGAATTTTTGTATGGCGGCTTATGAGTGTCTTAATTCTTATTATGCCAAGCAAGTACCGCAACGTGCTAAGAAAATCGCACATGTTCTTAAAACAGGTCTTTGGTCATAGTACTGCCAGTCGAAGGGCTGGGCGGTCGAGGCAGGGGCGTCCCTGCACCCATTACTTATGGGGGCTTTCCCTTGGGGTATGGGGTACTGCTCGTACGGAGTTTACTTTGAGATTTCCCTTGGGGCGGAGGTACTGCCCGTACGGGGATTACTTTGGGCTTTCTCTTGGAGCTTGGGTATACTCTATGGAAGCGAAAGGGATCCCGAAACAAGTTCGGGATGACGCGTTTGTACCGATAAAATTGTGCACATGGCTGAATGTGCCCTTTAACACTAATTCAGCCTTGTGTGCAATTTTTTAATTTTTTCTGGATTGTCACGTCGCTTCGCTCCTCACAATGACGAAGAGGAGGATTGTCACGTCGCTTCGCTCCTCACAATGACGAAGAGGAGGATTGTCACGTCGCTTCGCTCCTCACAATGACGAAGAGGAGGATTGTTACGTCGCACTTCCAGTACTGCTCGTACGGAGTTTACTTTGAGATTTCCCTTGGGGCTTGGGTATACTCTGTGGAACCGGTGCGGAGGCGCACAGCCATCACTTATAGGGCTTTCCAGTGGAGCTTAGGTATACTCTGGGGAACCGTGGGAGATGCTGAAACAAGTGGAGCTTCGCTGCACTTCGTATTCAGCATGACGCGTTTGTAGCTATAAGGATGACGCGTTGGCACTGATAAAATTGTGCACATGGCTGAATGTGCCCTTTAACACTAATTCAGCCTTGTGTGCAATTTTTTAATTTTTTCTGGATTGTCACGTCGCTTCGCTCCTCACAATGACGAAGAGGGGGATTGTCACGTCGCTTTGTTCCTCACAATGACGAAGAAGAGGATTGTCACGTCGCTTTGCTCCTCACAATGACGAAGAGGAGGATCGTCACGCGGCGTTGCTTGTTACGTAATGACGAAATTTAATGTGCCGAGCATGATTTTTTTGCTTCTCAAAAAAATCATTTCTCACTTCGCTCGGCACAAAACAGCCTGACGGCTGTCTGCTACGCGCAGGGCGCTGCTCAAGCCGCAGGGGCTGGCGCTTGCGCCTATCACTTCAACAATGTTTGTATTGCTTGCGGTTTTATATGCTTGGCATAATGCTTTTCCAGCTTCTTCTTATATATCTCACCATCAGTATGATTTTTTGAATGATACTGCATCGCCGCGGTGGTCCAATTCTTGCTTTGTCTGTAAAGTCCCAGCAAGTATTTTGCACTGTAATCGACATTTTTTTCAGGATCTAAAGCTTCTTCCACGTTCTTAAACGCATTTTTGTGGTACTTAAGATTAATTTGCATACAGCCGACATCTATATTGGTCACACCTTTATCCATTAACTCTTTCACAGCCGCAATTGCTTCATCCTTGCTGTTGTAAAAATGACCTTTACCATTGGACTGCACCGTCCAAGGCCAAGCTATCCTCTGTTCTTTCTTCTTATCCCAGCGACCGCTCTCTACAGAGGCAATCGTCTGCAATAAATCCTTTTTTATTTGATATTTATTTTCCGCTTTTGCCAACGCTATGCCACAAACATCGCCTGCTTGGGGGATGCTTGGTTTTAATTCATTATAAGATTTGCTGATAACGTTAGTAATTTCCCGCTCTGCTTGTTTGTTTAATTGTTGTTGGTGCAGAACAATAAAACTATTTATTTTGTATGCTTCATAAGCTCTGGTCGGGGTGGTAATCATGGTGATGATTGCCAACAGGTACATTATGCTTTTTAGCACGATTTCTTTTCCTTAATACCGCAAATAAGGCAAGAGAACATCCCTGTCTCTAAACTTTCAGTCCCCACAGCTTTATACTGTCCCTATCCGCGGGTTAGTTAATCTCTCCCAAAAAATAATATAATTATTCTTGGATAAAATGTAAGGGGGATTCTTAACATATATTTTTTAAAAGTCCAGCAAAAAATTTGCCAGATTACTTATCACTTTGCCTAAATCATAACTGACACGAGAGAAATTGCTGTTCTGCTGTAATAGATTTTCATCAGCATATATCTCTCGGTTTATCTCCAATTGTAATGTATGCGATTGCCGCCTCGGTTCGCAATAGTTAAAGGTAATATAAGCTCCGGAATAGGGACGATTTTTTGCTACATAATATTCCCGCTTGACTAACTCATTTTCTACAAAGAAACTGATTTTATTCGGACAACTCTGTTCAAATAAATTACCTAAACAAAAGTCTATGCGCGGACTTTCCGAGATTATGGAACATATCTTGGAAGGCATGGAATGACAATCTAATATTAAACAAAAACCGAATTTATCTATGGCGGCATCTGCCAATTCTTTTAATTTTTTATGATAGACATCATAAATATTTTTTATTCTCAGCTCTGCTTCTTTATAGGAAATTAAACCGGAATATATCGGTTGGCTGTCTGCGGTTACCTTATGTATTATGCCCAATCCATATCGGGAACGTTGCTGATTTAACCCTAAATCATCTTTCGGATAATCATAAAACATACTCGGATCTAATTCCAGTTTAGCACGATTTACATCAATAAACGCGCGACCGATATTTAAACTCAAAGCCGGAATTAATGATTGTTTAATTACCGGCTCAAGTAAATCTTTTACAAAGATATCCTCATTCTTACGCAAAGTCTGCATATCCACTTGCACGGCTTTTAAAAATTCTTTCGGAAATACTGTACCACTGTGCGGGATAGATAGAATAAGCGGATATTTGAGGTCTGAGGTGTTATACTCATCCATAATTTCTAATTTTTTATAATCCACTGTAAAATCTATGTTTTCGCTCATTCTTTTCTGCTTTTTAATATCTTTTTGTATCTTTAATGCTCTAAGTTATACACAATAAAAGTTAACTTTTCAATAATTTTTCAAAAAAAAACTTGCATTCTCAAAAAGCTATGATAAAAATTTTTTCCATATGATAGTTTCCTGTTTAGTAGGTCTGTTAGTTTAAAAGTAGAATGCATCCTTGACATGGATGTGGCAGAGGAGCGTTACCTCTACAGACCACCAATAACAAAGCCCTAGTAAAATCTAGGGTTTTATTGTTTATTTGGTATATGTTTTGGTTATAAACCTGTATGTTTCGTGGTAGGCAATTGATACTGCCATGGTGACACCTAGAAAAATAATGTAACTCATCGGTTCTGCATGATTGGTTGGCAGTTTATATAAGATAAATGAGTGAAACATAAATATCTCCAATGTCATACCGCTTAACCATCGTATTACCTTTAATGAACCGATTTTTTCTATTATTCCTCTGTCAAAGGCAAGTATATAAAATACAGGGAGCCCGATTATTACAAAGTAGAATCGATAAACTTCCGCAAATCGTTGGCAACACAAAATATATATCGATATCACAAGAATTTGTAAGATACTTAATTGCCAAGCGGAAATTCCTTCTTTCAGCATTTTATTGAAAGCATTCTTTTGCATAAAACCAACTGCCGTGATATATCCTAAAGCGTAATTCAACATCTGTACAAACGGATTGCAATGTATATCTAAACTGACATAACGTGAAGCATGGTCTGCTAAATAATCGCAGTAATAACGTATTGCGGCGATGGCTATTAATGCTTTTAACAGACCGTATTTTTTCTTTTCTGCGCTTTTGATTATGTTTTTTATACTCGGTGTCATTGCATAGCAAAATACTAATGCGGATAAAAACCAAGAAACATTGTTAAAACTGAATTCTGTTCTTACAAACCAGGCTTGTTGTAAAGTTAAATTCAATATCCCCACTGAAAATAAATATGATATAGGTTTCATTGCCCATGTGGCAACAAATAACCATTGTAACAGAAAACATATCAGATGTATCGGATATAAATGCGGCAATTTTTTCTTTACTACTTGCCAGGCGGTGGTTACTTTGGCCTCCATATAATGATTATAAGCCATTAAAAAACCGGAGGCTAAAAATAATATTTCTACCATCCGACCGCAGGCATCAAAAACTCTTATCAATGAGGTGTGACAGCCTAATATACCGAATACGGCTATTAATTTTAATAAGGCTAGCGATGATATATACGGTGTATTTTGCTTCATTACTTATTTTCCTTTAAGTAGGGCGAATTAATATGTTGCAAATGATTAATTAAATCTTTGTAAGCGTGCGGGGAATTCTTTTTTAACCATTGGAAAACCATACGCCTTGATTCTTGCACATCTAAACGATTGGTAAAAGTACGCATCTTTAAGAATGGTGCGTGATATTTTGATAACATCGTTAGCGGATAGCAATTTTTATCGTTTAATGGTAGAGCGCTTAATTCTTCATATGGAATGTATGTTGCGGATTTAAATCCTAAATTATGTAAAAACGGGGTGAGGGGTACTTCATATTTGGCGGCAACTGTTAAGCCGTCTTTTTCTTTTTTGACTGTGTTTAAGTAAGCAGCAAATTCCGGGTGTGGGTATACTTTTGGTGTAAATACCAAAAAGTAGGATTGGAGATGATAGGTAATGTCTTGGTTGGCGGTAATTCCATAGAAATCTGTTTCATCGGTCATATGGGACAAAACAGATTTGAGGTTATCCTTGACCAATAGGGCGGAATCGTTGGCTAAGATTAAATTTCCCATATGTTCTAAATAATGATTTTCTGTCAGCCAATTATAACCTCTTTTATAACTTCCCCAATCGTATTCCTCGTGTCTTTTTGCTTCTAAATGAGTGATATACGGCGCAATCTTATCTATGTCCTTTCTCTTTATGGGATTGTCGGTTATATACACAATATTTGGGGCGACTTCTTTTAGGGCTTTTAAATAGCTAATGATATAATCTCCTACGCTCCCATCAGCACTGTATGCCGCATAAACAGCAGTGTTTTCGCCTTGCTTAAACGGAGCGAAATCCTCCGTTACTTCTATCGGTTCTAAATATGACATGACCATTTTTATTACAAAAGACAGTGCCAGCAGTGTATATAAAATATGATATAAAGTTTTATGTGGCGGCAATTTCATTTTTTTAATCCTTTATTTTGGAAAAATTTCACGGACAATTTCTTGATGTTTTTTAGGATAATTATCTTCTAAATATTTCAAAACTAATCCTTTATCCTCTCTAACATCTAAATTAGTGGTGAAAGTGCGGCGTTTCAAAAACTGGTTATGATAGGTGGAAAGCAATGTCAACGGATAGGCATTGTTATCCGGTAATTCTTTATTCTTAAAATCTTCATACGGAATATAAGTTGTCCATTTATAACCTAAATTTTGTAAATGAGGTGTTAATTTTACTTCATAGTTTAAGATATATTCGGAACTGTCATTTTGGTGATGCACCTTATTTATAAAATCAGCAAAGGCTCTGGATTGAATGACGGATTTCTTAAAAACGATAAAATAGGTTTGTATGTGTGGATTAAACCTGTGATTTTGTGTGTTTCCCCAAAAATCTATGTCCATCTTTTGCGACATCTTCTTAAACATCGGTTTAAAACTTGTCATCGGCGCATAGGTACTGTCATTGGCAAATATCAATTCATCGGCGTTGTCTAAATAACCGTTTGCTTTTAGCCAATTATAGCCTCGTTTATAACTGCCGAAATCGTATTCTTCATGACGCTTATTTTCATAATGTATCGTCAATGGTTTTAATTTTGCTTCTTCTTCCGGTCTTAATTCCGAATCGGCAATATAAACCACGCCGGCGCAGATTTCATTTAGGCCTTTTAAATAACTGATAACGTACGGATGAATTGTACCGTCTTGATTGTAACCTGCAAAAACAGCATAGCGCTTTGGCTGATGTTTGGCTAAAATGATTGCTGCGGATAGACATACAACCGCAATCATCGCTGCGCAGGCTATGTTTTTTAATACTATTCTCAGCATTATGAAACCTTGTTGTTGATACAATTTGTGTTATCTTAAATCCGATTGCTTTATTCTGCAATTAAAACTTGTTTTCTGCTGTGCATAGGTACTGCCCGTACGGGGCAGGGGCGTCCCTGCAGTACTGCCCGTACGGGGATTACTTTGGGCTTTCCAGTGGGGTATGGGTACTGCTCTGTGGAAGCGGTGCGGAGGCGCACAGTCAGCAGGGGCGTCCCTGCACCCATCACTTTTGGTGATTTCCCTTGGAGCGGAGGTACTGCTCTGTGGAATCTCTGGAGATCCCGAAACAAGTTCGGGATGACGCGTTAGTCGTTCGGGATGACGCGTTTATAACGATAAAATTGTGCACAGGCTGAATGTGCTCTCTAACACGAATTCAGTCCTGTGTGCAATTTTTTAATTTTTTCTGGATTGCCACGCCGCTAAAGCGGCTCGCAATGACGAATAGGGGATTGTCACGTGGCGTTGCCACTCGCAATGATGAGGAAGAGAATGGTCGCACGGCGTTGCCACTCGCAATGACGAGGAGGGGAATTGATACGCGGCGTTGCCACTCGCAATGACGAATAGGGGATTGTCACGTGGCGTTGCCACTCGCAATGACGAGGAGGGGAATTGATACGCGGCGTTGCCGCTCACAATGATGAGGAAGAGAATGGTTGCACGGCGTTGCTCCTCACAATGACGAGGAAGAGAATGGTCGCACGGCGTTGCCGCTCACAATGACGAGGAAGAGAATGGGCGTACGGCGTTGCTTCTTACGTAATGACGAGGAAGAGAATGGGCGTACGGCGTTGCTCCTCACAATGACGAAGAAGAGAATGGTCGCACGGCGTTGCCGCTCACAATGACAGTGTAGAGGCGCGCATAAATTTTAAGCGACAAAGTTCTACCCTGTCGCTTAAAATTTATTATTTGCTTTGCGCGCCTTAAACAGCCTGACGGCTGTCTGCTACGCGCAGGGCGCCGCTCAAGCCGCGGGGGCTGGCGCTTGCGCCTTTCTTTTTTTATTCTGCAATCAGAACTTGTCTTCTGCTGTGCATCGCTTCATTAATGAATTGTAATTGCTCTTGTACAATCTCATTATCTGCAAATTTTTCTTTCGCTTCTACTAACCGCTCTTCAAAAGTTCCGTCTTTACCCTTAAAGATGAACATGTAAGCTCTAATGACTGATTTAACCGTCTTTTCATCATAGCCGCCACGCTTCATGCCAACTTGATTTAAACCTCTTAAATAGCCTCTGTCACCGGTTACCATTCCAAACGGTATAACATCTCTGGCAACACCGGTCATTCCACCAATCATCGCTTTGCGTCCAATTCTTACAAATTGATGAACCGCCGAGTTACCACCTAATATCGCACCGTCACCAATCCTTACATGGCCGCCGATAACCGCATTGTTGGTCATAATCACATTGTCTCCAACCACACAATCATGCGCGATGTGACAGTTAACCATAAACATACCATCCGAACCAACGCGTGTGGTCATCTTTTCAGGCTCTTCTCCATTAATGGAAGTTTGCCCCTTTGGTGTACCGCAATGCATTGTCACATTCTCTCTTATAACATTGCGACAACCGACTATCAAACGCGCACCTTCTTGAAACTCATTGCCGTGATCTTGCGGACCACCACCTAAACAGGCATTCGGAAAAATAACGTTGCCTTCGCCTAAAGTCGTATCTCCTAATATGCTGACACGGGCTAATAAACGACAGTTGGCGCCAATCTTTGCTTTTGATGAAATATAGCAAAATGGTCCAATTTCTGCGCTGGGGTCAATTTGGGCACCGGGTTCAATTACTGCGGTTTGATGTATCATCGTCTTCTCCTATTTAAAAAATTATCTATGCATCTCAATCTATATAGATTTATTTCAATTGTCAAAATTCTTCTCTGTTTGTTATGGTAACAAAATGTTTCAGATTATATCGTTTTGTTCAGAGCTTTCGGTTGACAATTCCTTTGCCGTATGTTATTATTTTTTTATAGGAGAAAGAACATGATTGCAGTGATTATGAAAGAAGTTTTGCGTACCGACGGTACATTGGAGAAAACGATTGATGCTGCCGGAAAGGAAACAATTTATTACGAAGACGGTAAAACCGTTAAATATACTATTGATAAAAAAGGTAATGAGGAAATTTTCCGTCCGGACGGTACGCTGGAAATGACCTTAAATGCCAAAGGTGAGCTTGTCCTTTATAAAGAAGACGGTAAAACCAAACAAAATAAACTTGATAATCAAGGAAATATGGCAATCTATCAGGATGATGGTGAAAAAGTCCATTCAATTACCGATAAAGATGGTAATTATGCCGAATTTAAGGAAGATGGCAAAAGAATAGACCATATTCTTTATAAAGACGGTGATTATGTTAAGTTTGGACAAGACGGTAAAACACCTTGCTTTGCACGCGATAAAAACGGTTTTGAAAAATATTTTCAAAAAGATGGCGAAACGCTTGCTTATACTAAAGATCCCGATAATAATGAAACTCATTATAAAAAAGACGGTAAAACAGTTGCTTATACCAGAGATAAAGATGGTAATGAAACACATTTTGATGACAGGGAGATCAAAACCTCTGTTAAAGATAAAGACGGAAATACCACCTATTTCTTTTCTGATGGCGAAACACGTTGCTCTTATAAAGATAAAGACGGTAACCATACTTTTTATCAAAATGATGGTGAAACAGTTTTGTATTTTAAGGATAAAAATGGACGCAAAACACATTATCAAAGCGATGGTGTTAAAAAATCTTTTATTGAAGAAACAGATGGTTCCGCTATATACTTTACGGCTAATGGGCAAACAATAGCACGTACGGTTGATGCTAATAAAACAGAAACCCTCTATCGTACCGACGGTCGTACCAGATGGTGTTCAAAAGATAAAGACGGGAACGCGACTTATTATGACAGTACCGGTAAAAATATCTGGTATACAAAAGATGCGAACGGTAATGAAATCCATTATAATATTGACGGGAAAACACCACGCTATATGAAAGATAGTAATGGTAACTTTACATATTTCAGAGATGATGGTAAAACGCTTTCCTATACCAAAGACGCTGATGGAAATGAAGTACATTACAAAAAAGATGGTAAAACTGTTGAGTATGAACTTATTGATGGTAAAAAACATACCCATAAAATAAATAATTTTAAGAATAAACTTATGACTTCTCGTTTGTTGAGTAAAAGAGCTCGCTAAAAAGGCAGTGTACTGAGGGTGCGGAGGTCGAGGAGGCTCGACAGTACTGCCCGTACGGGGATTACTTTGGGATTTCCCTTGGAGCATGGGGTACTGCTCTATGGTACCGCGGGAGATGCTGAAACGAGTTCAGCATGACGCAAGATGGGAACCGCAGGAGATGCTGAAACGAGTTGAGCTTCGCTGCACTTCGTATTCAGCATGACCACACGAGCGTGTGGAGGCATTACTTTGGGATTTCCCTTGGAGCATGGGTATACTCTATGGTACCGGTGCGGAGGCGCACAGCCAGCAGGGGCGTCCCTGCACCCATCACTTTGGGTGCTTTCCTGTGGGGTATGGGTACTGCCCGTACGGGGGTCGGGGAGGCCCGACAGCCATCACTAGGGGCTTTCTCTTGGAGCGGAGGTATACTCTATGGAACCGCGGGAGATGCTGAAACAAGTTCAGCATGACGCAAGGTAGGAACCGCGGGGGGATAAACCACGAGTGCATAACCGATGTTATCTGCTTGATTATCATATTTTTGACATTATAATAGGCATAAATGACCAAACGGAGGGATAACAACGTGTCCAGATATTTAATAAATTTATTATGTGCCGTTATTTCAGGCTTAATTGTTTTTATTGCCGGGATGTTTGCTACTAAAGCAGGAATGACTGTGGAAAATGGTCAGTTGGTGTTTGCCAGCATCGCCGTGGCTTTAATATGCTACGTGGCTTTAATGCCGGTAATCTTTAAAAAAATTAAACATATCTGTTGTGATTTTGATTGGGCTGAGGAAATCGTCAAACTCTATCAGAGTATTCCCGGAAAGTATCGCCAAAGTTTTTGGATTTTGTTTGGTTTTATTAATTTGGCCTTCTTGTTTCATACAATGCACTTTATGTGGGGTAATGAAGATTGGGGCGCTATCAGAAGTGTGGTAGATCACGAAGAAGGAATAAAAACCGGTGCTTTTTCCGCTTATTGGTTGCAAGAGTTACTGTTTGACGGCAAAATTCTGCCGGTTATTAATAATTTATGGGCATTTTTCGGTTTGAGCTTGGCCGGCGTTTTGCTTGCTATATATTGGAACTTACCGCAACGTTCCACACCGATTGTTGTGACAGGTCTTTTATGTCTGATTACACCATATAGCCTCAGTGTGTTATATTTTGCTAAAACTTCGTTGGGGGTTTGTTGGCTGCCGGCTATTGTTTTAACTGCTCTGTTGATAGCAGAAAAACGCGGACAGACGGAAATTCGTACCTACTTATATAATATTGTTTCTGTTTTGCTGTTTTTGGTGGCTTTAGGGACTTATATGCCGGTTATTAATTTTATCGGGGTAGCAATTATCGGTCAGATTTTCTTAAAAACAGTCTATGCGGATATTCGGATTAAAGATGCGGCTTATCGTGTTTTGCAAGGCTTGGCCAATTTTATGGCGGCATTGATGATTTATTTCCTCATTCTTTATATGCTGAAAGAAACCGGACGTCTGGCACCGGAAAATGCTGATTCTCTTGATTTGTTTGTACCTTTGCTCAAGATGCCGTTATGGATTAAATATGCTTTTCTGCAATTTGCTCTATCTTTACCGTTTATGGATGTTTTCTATAAAATTGTTTATGGAGCTTTGACGTTGCTTGGTTTGTTTACGCTTATCTTTAAGGCACCTAATGCGATGGCGGCGGCAAGAGGATTGATTTTATTGCCGTTGTTGATTTTGGCGTCTTTGTTAGCCCTTATCTTTTGCGCGGATCCTGCTGTTCATTTTGCACGGATGACATTCTTTGGGTTGCCGTTTGTTTATGCCCTGATGTTTTTGATTATTATTCGTTTGGGTGGAGTGTATTTGTGCCGTATCGGTTATGTTTTGGCCGTTGTCTTAATCTTTATGAATTTTGTCAGAATTGCATATGCCGAAAAAGTTTGGAAATTTGGTTGGGATGCGGAAACAAAGCTTGCTGAGCGCATTATTACCAGATTGGAGAAAATGCCTGAATTTGATATTAATCGCCAATATCAACTGTTACAAGTCGGTGAAAAAAGTTTGCGGGCTAAATATTATATGAAGACACCTTATGAAAGAGATAACGGGGAATTGTTGAATAGAGCATATTATCCTCAAGGGGCGGCAAAAGAAGCATATAATTTCTTCTATCAAACCGATTTTCTTTCCGGTGATGCAGAGAGCAGTGCACTCGATGATCCGCAAATCAAAGATTATTTGCTGACTAAAGCGCGGGCATGGCCGGCAAAAGAAAGTCTGTTTATCTATGGTAATTATATCGTGCTGGTGTTAGACGAGACGGCTTTGGCTCAGTTACGGAATTCATTACGATAATTTTCTAATTTAATTTATGTGCAGATGAGAGATGTTTATCTCTGCTGTGGCTATGTTATTGACGAGGAATAAAATGCAAAAACAATATATTACTTGGGATGAAATTAATCATTGGAGCGGAAAACTTGCAGAGAAAATAGCGGCTGATTGTGATGATTTACAACAGGCTACCCTTGTGGCTGTTTCCAGAGGTGGTCTTATTCCGGCACAGATTGTTGCCTATAAATTAAATATTCGCGATGTGCGTGTAATGAAGCTGATATCTTATGACGAAAATAATGTGCGTGGAGAGACAAAAGATATATCAACCGACAGATTGTTTGACGGTTCTGACGTCTATATTATTGATGATTTGGCTGACAGTGGCGATACAATTAAATATTTAAGACAGAAATATCCGTCTTCCAAAATGTGTACATTGCTTCAGAAAACTTGTTGTAAGGAACATCCGGATATTTGTGTCAGAGAGAATATTGCTAAAGATACCTGTCTGGTGTTTCCTTGGGATTAAATCGGGGGAAACGGTTGAATTTTTATGTGGAGCATATTAGATTGTTTGTGAAGAAATAATATGAGGTCATAATGAAGAGCTTTATCAAAATTTGTTTTGCCTTGTGTCTGTTCAGCTCCGCAGCTCATGCGACGACGAA
>Ga0310694_10003498_pt1 | contig 15403 bp, 14 predicted proteins | sample 174DNAGHGhighgp2_FD_203884 | JGI IMG/M metagenome (GOLD analysis project Ga0310694, IMG submission 203884) | Sheep rumen microbial communities from Palmerston North, Manawatu-Wanganui, New Zealand - 1742 DNA GHGhigh gp2 (v2) (version 2) | ecosystem: Host-associated > Mammals > Digestive system... | reverse complement strand
TATAAAATAAAAATAATATAAGCAAAAAAAAGAAGGTGAAATATGATGAAATTTATTAACATAGCAATAATAGCGATGACTTTTATTTTAAGCGGATGTCAAGAAAGACAGACCACAAATCGTATTTATGTCTTTTCTCAACCGGGGTGCATACATTGTGTAAATGCCAGAAACTATATGTCACTTTACTACAAAGATTATGATATAAAAGAAATGAATATTCGCGAAGGAAGCAATATGGAACATATGTTACGTTATGCCCGTCGTTATAAAATTCCGCAACAAGATTTAGGAACTCCACTGATAATTATGGGCAATAATTACATTATGGGGTGGGGTAGTGAGCAACAAAAAGATTTCAATCGCTACGCCAAAGATTTTAAACCAAAATCAGATACGAAAGCAAATTTATAAAAAAAAAAACACCTGCATTAAATGCAGGTGTTTTTGAATAGTCAGAAGACAGATTATTTACTGAAATAACGTTTTAATAACCCGTCAAAACCCTTACCATGACGAGCCTCATCTTTGGCCATTTCGTGGATACTGTCATGAACCGCATCATAACCGAGTTCTTTAGCAAGGGTGGCAATTTTCTTCTTACCTTCACAAGCGCCAAATTCAGCCGCAGCACGCATTTCAACATTCTTTTTGGTTGAGTCTGTCACAACTTCTCCAAGCATTTCAGCGATTCGTGCAGCATGATCAGCTTCTTCGAAAGCATAGCGTTTAAAAGCTTCAGCAACTTCCGGATAGCCTTCGCGGTCAGCCTGACGGCTCATTGCTAAGTACATACCGACCTCAGAGCACTCACCGGTAAAGTGTTCACGGAGACCGGAAACAATACGTTCATCCAAGCCTTTGGCAACACCGATACGATGCTCATCTGCATAATTTTTCTCGGTTTCATCAAGCGGCTCAAAAGTTGATGCGCCGCAAACCGGACAACACTCAGGCATTGTATCGCTTTCAATAACTTGTCCGCAAACAGTACATATATATTTCATCAAGAGTTCCTTTCTTTAAAAAGTGAGTTAATGCTAAAACTTGTAAATAAATAATTCGTCTTTGTCAAATGTTAAATTCTGTGTAAATAAAAAGTTTTAGCTTGTTAAAATAAGGGAACACTTTTAAAATCATCTCAAATTCTGTTTATCTGATAACAGAGTAATGACAATTTTAGGAGACAAAGATGAGTGATAAAGCGATGAAAATTATCCTATCTGTACTGACGACCATATTGTTGGTATTGATAGTTGGTTTATTCCTTTTTAAGGGAGCATCTAATAAAGCAGATTTAAATAAGTTGGCCTTACGTACAGGTGAGTTACGCCAATATCGGACAATGAATAAAGCGGATACCAATAGCGCTATGGAACGAGCATTTGAACGTATCGGTTATAGCGTTGTTTCTGCAGCCGAGGATAATCTATATCCGTCAACCGCAGATGATGCAGGTGTAAATTTTTATATCCGTGGCTACAATCCGTTTAAAGAATTGAAGCCGAATAAAAAGGCTGTAAGTGTTGTTTATATCCAAGATTTTGACTCTCTTTATCCGGAAGAATTAGATGCATTTGATGGCATAGCAACACCATCGCGTGATTTTTATGATTATGTTATCGGCGCCGGATATGCCGCAGTATATCTTCCGGAATTTACCGATCCGACAATATTCTTCCCGGCCTATCGTGAAAATCTGGTTCGTGATTTATTGTATGTTGGTGATAATGACAGATATAGTCCGGCAGTTGCCGCAGCTATGGATGCTAAGTTACCGGTAGAAATTTTCGGACGTTTTTGGGCAGGTAATATAGATGATGAATATATTAAAGGCGAGTATATCCATGATAACGATTTAGGTGCATATTTTTCATCAGCTAAAATTAATTTAGTAAATGTTGCGGCACATGAATCGGAAATCGGTATAATTCCTTCACGTATTTATGATGTTGCCGCTTCAAAAGGTTTCATCATTGCCCCATATAATAAGACCATAGAGCAAGTATTTGGTGATTCTATTCCGATGTTTAAAAATGCGGAAGAATTAAAAGCCTTATACGAGCAATATATTAATAATCCGGAAGCCAGAGCAGAAAAAGCCGAAAAGGCATATCGCATTGCTGTTTCGGAGTATAATGTTGATGCATTTGTTCAACGTGTTAACGGCTTAGTTGAATTTTTAATCAACGAAAAAAAGCTCTAATGAAATTAAAAGCCGGACATAAATATACTTTATTGCTCGGTCTTGTCATAACGGCAGTTGTGCTTTGCACTCTGCCGTTTTTGGCAACCAAGAAAGAAGTTATATATATTTATACGGAATCACCTGTTCCTTTATCAAAGGAAGAAGGATTTATCAGAGAGTTACAACGCATAGGTATCAAAACTATCGTTAATGCAGATAAAATGCCTCAAAAGGAGGACATAGGATTTTGGTTTAAAAATCCGGAATATGCGAAAGTAATAGAAAAATCTCCGGCTAAATATAATTTTTTATATACCGAGGCCTATTATCCGATAGAGTGGAAAAACAGCACGAAACAACCGATTATTTTAACGCCGTATCGGGAATTATATGAACATTATATGCGTTCCAATATAAAAACCGCTATGATAACTTTAGGGCTGAATACCGCAGATTTTTATGATAAAAGACAAGATAAAAAATACAGCTTGCTGTATTATGGAGATAATAACAAATCTTCTCCATTAAATAAGGAATTAAAAGAAAAGTATAATCCTAAAATCTTAGGCTCATTTTGGGATAAAAAGGAAAATATAAACATTATAGACAATGGTTTACCAAAGACACGTCATCAGGCATTATCAGAAGCAAAAATTGTAATTATATATAATGAACCGCATGCACCGGCATCAAAGCGCATTTCGCAAGAAATAATGGAGGCAGTGATGTCCGGAGCTCTTGTGTTTTCCTCTCCGAATAAGGCTGTTTCTGAGTTATATGGAGAAAATATTATTATATATGACAATCAGGAAGATTTAATGCAAAAACTGGCTTATTATTTAGCTCACTATGATAAAATTAAAGATAAAATTATTTCCGCCCAAAAAGTAACTTTGGAAAAACTAAGTACATCAATAACAGCTCAAAGAGTTAAAGAAATAATCGATTGGTTAAAAAATAATAAGAAAAACTGAAAAATTAAGAGTTTCGATTAATAATTTCTGCCGCATCTAACATTTCGTTTTCAGTCAACTTATGCTCAATACCATCATATTCAATTGCAGCCCAAGAAACATTATGTTGTTCCAACCATTCCTTGGTAAATTCCAAGGTCTTATATTGAACGGATAAATCTTGTGTACCGTGAAAAAGATAAACCTCGGGACGAGATACAATTTCTTGCTCCAATAAATCTTTGCCGCAAACAATTCCGGCAAAAGGAAAAATTCCACCCAAATTATATCGTCGAGTCAATCCTGTATAGATAGCAAGCATAGCCCCTTGAGAAAAGCCCATAATATAAGTATTTTTATTAGCAATGTGATATTGTCTTTGCAAATCAGAAATAAAACGGTTAAGACGTTTAGCAACAGCACTTATTCGTTGACCGGTTTTATTATAGATTTCAATAATTTCATCGGTAGACGTTTCCGGTTGTCGCCGGCGTTTATCAGGATCAAGGTCACAAAGCGCGTACCATTGTTTTTTATCAGGACGACGTTCACTTACCATATCAGCTTCTGGCATTACAATCAGCGTATTCTTAAGATGTTTTCCGAGGGTTTCGGCATAAGGTAACACATCATCAATATTACTGGTATAGCCATGCAAAAAGATAACCAGTTTTGTAATTTCACCCGATGTTTTTATTTTTTTAAAGGCAAATTCATTCATTAAAAGCTCCACATAACCTGATAATTTACTATTTAGAACGAAAAGATTAAGATTAAGCTAACAATATAGATAAAATTCATGGCAAAAAAAGAACAAAAAAAGTACTTGACAAAGTAAATATCAAGAACTAAAGTAGAACAAATTTTATAGCAGATAAGGGAGGGACTATGTTAACACCAAAGCAACATCAATTACTCGTTTATATAGATGATTTTATAAAAACAAACGGCCATTCACCGTCATTTGAAGAGATGAAAAATGCAGTCGGGCTCAAGTCAAAATCAGGCATACACGTTTTAATAAATTCTTTGGAAGAACGTGGCTTTATCCGTAAGTTAGCCCATAAAGCACGTGCTTTGGAAGTACTGAAAATGCCGGAGATTGCAGAAAGAACAATAGGCAATAATGCTAATGACAATGATGAGACAGAATTTTCTTTGATGATACCATTATACGGCAAAATCGCCGCCGGTACACCGATTGAAGCCATTGCTAATCCGTCAGAATATATATATATACCCAAAAGTTTTTCTTCAGCTTCTGAGTTGTATGCTTTGACTATAGAAGGTGAGTCTATGGTAGAAGCCGGTATTTTTGATGGAGATACAGCAATCATACGTCGTGCCGAGCAAGCAAATAACGGACAAATCGTAGTGGCTTTGGTAGACAATGAAGAAGCAACCTTAAAGGTTTTAGATAAAAAAGCCGGTAATGAAGTATGGTTATTGCCTTGTAACAAAGATTATAACCCGATAAAACTGACCAAGGATAGGTTAAAAATCCAAGGCGTTTTATATGGTATTGTGCGTAAATATAATTAAGAGGTATAAAGATGAAAATAGCGATAATAACGGCAATGCAGAGCGAGTATGATGCTGTACACGCATTGTATCAGTTTAAGGATGATGAACTTGGCGCCAGAACCATAGCACATGGTAAAAATATAGTGTTGATAAAATCCGGTATGGGTAAAGTTAATGCAGCCATTGCCACCGAAAGAGCCTGCAGAGATGGTGCAGATATCGTAATAAATACAGGGCTTGCCGGTGGAATAGATCAATCATTAACGCAGGGTGACATTGTTTTAGCTGACCGAGTTTGTTATCATGATGTCTGGTGCGGGGAACCGAATGAGTATGGCCAAGTGCAAGATTTGCCGCTATATTATGATACAACAGAATATATTGAGCAGATAAAAAAAGATGCAACAGATTTCAAAGTGGGTCTAATTGTAACCGGAGACCAATTTTTAACTGATATAAATCGCCTAAAGGAAATTAAACAAAGATTTCCAGAAGGTCTGGCCACGGATATGGAAAGCGCCGCAGTTGCACAAACTTGTTATCTTAATCAAGTAGGGTTTATTTCTTTGCGGATTATCAGCGATGTTGTCGGTAAGGAAGGACAGATGGACGAGTATCAAAATTTTTGGAAACAAGTTCCCCATAAAGCAGCGGATATGGTTGATAAAACGCTTAAAGCTATTCAAACAGATGAAATAATATTTTAAGCTGATATCTAACAAATAAAAAATCCCGCAGGAAAAACCTTGCGGGATTTTACTTAACCTAAATAAGACTAAAATTGGTTATATTGCACATACTTACTGAATGTTTCGGCAATCAAATTAAAGAAAGCCATCAATGTGTAATATAAAGCTGCATATTTAAGAGCTTTTGTTTTATAACAAGCGTCATGATAGCAAACGGCACCATAAGCATTATTGCTATTTTCTTCTTCAAAGAAGCTTGCTACGATAAGCAATTTAGCACTATAATAAAAGCAAGTTAAAAAGACAATAAGCATCAACAATGCATAAGCAGCAATACTGAATTGGATAGATACATTGTCAGAAAGTAATGTCGAGCCATATTGACCAACAATAAATACACATCCGATAAGAACCAGAATGGCAAGCCCCCAGCAGAAAACGAGCGGACGGAAAAATCCCTTCCAAGCCGTATTACCGGTATCGTGTAAACGCCGTACCATCAAAGAAAGATAAACCAACAACTCAACAATAACAAAGCAGAAGAGTGTACCCAGCAAAACAGTAGCCATAACGGCTCCGATATTTGGTGTTCCCATCCATGCCACAATACCACCGACTAGAGCCAGTACAAAAAAGATGTTCAACAAAGAGAAACCCCAAAATTCAAAGCGTGATGTACGTCCTTTGAAGTTGAAAATATTTTTGTAAGTACGCGCCCAAGCAGCGAGCATTTCATTTTTACAAAAACAGCAACAACAAGGTGTTTTTGCGGAAACATTTTCCTCTTTAGTTTCGTTAAATTTTTTAGCAGCAGCTTTTTGTGCTGTTTCTTTAACGGTTTTGCTTACGTTACTGACAGTAATTTTTGCTCCTTTTTCTTCAGCAACAGTGGCAGATTTTACCATCTTAGAAGACTTAGCAGCTGCTTTAGCTGTTTTCTTTTCATCATTTTTAGCTTTAATTTCCATAACTTTTTCCAACGGATTAACGTTCTCTTTAACCGGAACTTGCGTATTCAATACTTTTGTTTCTACTTTTTTGGTAGATACTTTCTGTGTCGATGTTTTAGAAGCCGTTTTCTTCTTCTGAGTTGGTGCAGCAGCTTTCTTTACGCCACTGGCAGATGTTTTACTAACCATAATTAATCCTCTTTAAAAAAGTTAAAACTCAACATTATAATAATCAAAAATAAGATATTTACAACACCTTATCGCATTTAAATCACAATTTTTATTCACCGTTGATAACTTGCAATAATAATTGGCATTTTTAATAAGTATAATTATACTTTTTACAGGACTAATCACCATTAGAGAACACAATGAAACAGAAACTATTAAATATTACATCATCAAAATTTATTCTACTCACCAGTTTATATTTTTGCTTTATATTAAACTATACTTTTTGGAGTTATCTAGCAACGAATATTGCCAAAGAAAGTAGCTTATCCGTTATAGCTGTTGCCGTTTTACCTTTTATTGTATTTGCCCCGTTATACATTTTATTTAACATTATAACTTTGCCGTATATTGCCAAACCGCTGATTATAATTTTATTGATTTGTTCAGCCTTGGCAGACTATGCAATGAAAAATTTAGGTGTTGTCATAGATTCGGATATGATGCGCAATTTTGCCGAAACAACCACCAGAGAAGCTTTTGATTTAGTAACCCAAAGAGCAGTAATTTATACTTTGTTATTGGGTGTATTACCGGCGATATGGGTAGCATGTGTAAAAATACATTATGATAGCAAAATAAAAGAGTTGAAAAAACGAGCACTACATTGTCTTTTAACAATTATAATTCCGTTAGTATTAGCGCCATTGTCTTATAAAGAATATGTTTCATTTGGTCGCAATCATAAAGAAATAAGACACTATATGAACACATTTAATTATATCAGCTCATATATTCGCTATTACAAAAAAAGTAGAATTTCGAAGCATGCATTTGTTGTGTTGGATAATGCTCCTGAGTTAACAAAAAAAGCAGATGATGCACCGCGAGTATTTGTATATATATTAGGTGAAACCGCGCGTCCTGATCATTTTTCAATATATGGCTACGAAAAAGAAACCAATCCACTGTTAAAAAATGAAGATCTGATTGTAATTAAGGATGTTACTTCATGCGGAACTGCTACAACAATATCTGTACCCTGCATGTTTTCTGCTCAATCTCGTGATCATTTTAAGTTAAATGCCGCGAGCTACACTCAAAATTTAATAGATATAATTAAAGCTGCCGGCTATGATGTTTTTTGGTACGAAAACGATGATGGCTGCAAAGATGTATGTAATCGTGTGGAAAATGAAGAAGCTCGTCGCAGCAATAAGCAACCGCATTGTTTTGGCAGATATTGCTATGACAGTGTACTGCTTGATGGCTTAGAACAAAGAATAACAGAGGCCAAAAAAGATACAGTGATTGTGTTACATACAATAGGCAGTCATGGCCCGACATATTATAAACGCTATCCGGATGCATTTAAGCGTTTTACCCCAACGTGTGATAGTTCTGATTTACCGCAATGTTCACAAGAAGAAATTATAAATACGTATGATAATACTATTCTCTACACTGATTATATCATATCTTCCGTAATAGATATCTTAAAAAGACACCAGGAGTATGCCTCAGCTGTTTTATATGTATCTGACCATGGAGAGAGTTTAGGAGAGAATAATATTTATCTGCATGGCTTACCATATGCCATAGCGCCAAAAGTACAAAAGAAAGTGCCGATGATATGGTGGTTATCTGAAAAGATTAAACAAGATGTTGGCATAGATGTTGCAAAACTCAAAAAATTAGCAGAAACAGAAGAATATTCGCATGATAATCTGTTTCATTCCATTTTGCATATTTTAAGCATCAAAACAACCGCCGGAGCAAACGAACACCAAAAATATGACATGTTCCTTTAAAGCATACCAAATAAAATCGCACAGAAACTCGGTTTGATAATATATGCTTGATTTATATGTTAAAAATGCTATAATCAAAGAAAGGAGAAAGATGATGCAAAAAGACCCGCAACATAAATCAGACCAAATAAGAGAGGACAACTTTCTGATTGTTGTTGATTTCGCCGGGACTTTATTTGCATTAGGTCCAGATAAAAACCATATCAAAGACCCTTTTACGCCCGAAGATAGAATCAAAGCCAAACTGATAAAAGGTGCCAAAGAGCTTGATCCGAAAGGTTACAAAACTAACAAACCCAAACCTTTTCAAAACGGTGTCAATTATGGTTGGACGGTCATTCCCTCCGTTGCGGATTTATTGCATGATGTGCAAGGCATAAACATTATAGCCAGCAGTGTGGCAAATCGTCCTGATCAGGTTACTGCACAAAAAGCCGTTTGTCATGATAATCATATCGAGATTAATCATATTATGACCAAAGATGCCGAAGGCATAATCAACAAAGGTTATCGTCCTTCCACTATCGTCGTTTTGGGTGATACTTCAAGCGATGTGGATTTAGCCGCAAATATTGCCGAACTATCACCTGATGCTCACGTTATATGCGGATTTACCCCATCAGGTATGGAACAACATATTAAAGTTCAGGAAACAATGAAAAAGCAACACGTCTTCAAAGAGCAATACTCTAATCTGGAGTTTGTCAGAGGAAAGAACTGGAGAGTTGTTATCCGTGAATTAAGAAATCGTCTGGGTCTACCGATAAAAAGTCAAGACCTTCATGAGTTTAAAGAGCTTAGGACACAAAGAAAACATTTTAGAACACAAAAAAATCATATAAAAAAGCAAACTCTTCATGCATATCTCCAAAAAAGCCGATAATTTTAGATTTTACGAACAATTCCCGTTTCGCCGTCAACTTCTATCATGTCACCATCGTTAAACAGTTTGGTTGCATTTTTTGTGCCGGTAATACAGGTTTTCTTCATTTCTCGGGCGAGAATGGCGGCATGGCATAAAATACCGCCTTCATCAGTTACAAATGCAGCCGCTTTTTCTAAGGCAATAATTATCGAAGGCCAAGTCATTGTGCAGATAATAACATCACCGTAACGGACTTTTTCAACCTCTTTGATATTTTTTAATATACGTGCCGGACCGCGCACTGTTCCTGCATAAGCAACGGTGCCTTTGACATAGTCTGCAGAAATGTCGTCAGTTTTGGCCGGTAAGACAAATTGTTTTAGTGCTTTTTGAATAGCGTGAGGGGTATCAACGACTTTTCGTTCGTCATCATAACGATACCACATCCAGCCATCATCATCTCTAAACTTAAATTTGCTTCGTCCATAATACCAATCAATAATTTCTTTTGCCATCATATTGCGGAAATCAAAACCTTTATAGCCATATGGTTGACCAATCTTATCAAATATCAGCATAAATTTTTCACCGAGCCAATGATACATATCTAAAATATGTGTTCTCAGGAAATTAGCCTCTTTGACAAAGGCAATAAATTCTTTTTCAAAGGTATTGAAATGGTATTGCTTAAAGATACTTTGTATGATTTTTTTATCATTTGCGAAATTTTTGGTAAAGAAATCTTTGCGCAATTTCAGGTTTTCTTTGATGCGATTGATGACATCATCTTTGGTCATAAACTGACCGTGCATGGCACGTACCGTCATCCCAGAAAATTCTTCTAAATGCTTATCAATGAGCTGATTAATTTTTTTATCGGTTTGCCAATTTTTAGTTTTGCGCACAGTTTCAAGGATAGCCTGAATGGACTGATTTTCTCTTTCGACGCGCGTTAAATCTTCATTCGCAGATAAAATAAGTAGAGTTTCAGTCAGATTTGATACTTTTTTCTTTTGAAGTAAGTTCAATAAATCTTCCGAAACAATGTCCGATAAATCCATCAGCATATCAACAAAAACCATTTCAAAAAGCATACGATGACTGATACTGTTGAGCATATTTTCCAATTCGTGCGGAGATGGAATTTTCTTGGCATATTTAGCAATAGTTCTTTGATAATAACAATAATTACGCCGACAAATCCGTCCAATCTTAAAGAAGGACGAAAAATCTTGTTGTTTATAGGCCCAATAATAAGCATCACGGCATTCTAAGGTAAATTTCGGCGAGTAGCATAAATATCCTTCAGCATAGGCGGCAACATCCAAATCTTTGATATATGGAAATTTAAAATATTTTTCTATGAACTTGGTTTGCCCCATTAAACCCTCAAAAGCATCTTGGGCAAATAACGGAATACTCTGGCGTTCATAAACTTTTGCCGCACGATAATCTTTTGGCGTATTATTAAATGTTGTAATAGGTCTTGCCTGCAAAATATAGATTTTTTGGTTTTTGACAGCAAATTCAGTATCGACCGGAAAATGGTAAAATTTTTCGATTTTAGCAACGATGCGACCGAGTTCTAAAATCATCTTCGGGGAGAGCTTGGCTTTGTTTTGCTTATCTTGCGGTATATCGCACCAGATGACTTTGCCCCGCTTAGAATATAAACCTTTTGATTGTGTTTCATGCGTTTGATTTAAGATGCGGCCGGTTTTATGCAGTAAATACTGGTCGGGGGTTACTTCTCCCGAAACAATAGCTTCACCCAAACCGTATACTGCATTGACCAATATCTCATTGATGTTTTGGGTGAGTGGGTTGACCGAAAAAGCAACGCCGGCAACATCTGCCGAAACCATTTTTTGAACAACAACTGCAACTGATGCTTTATCAAGAATGTCGCTGCCATAGGCTAAGGCGCGTTCCGAAAAAAGCGATGCCCAACAAAGTTTGACTTTTTCTATTAAATTTTCTCTATTAACATTTAAGAAAGTATCTAATTGCCCGGCCCAAGCTTTATCTGCGGAATCCTCACAAGTGGCCGAAGAACGAACGGCAACGGAGCCACAATGTAATCGAGCAAAGTGTTGCATGATATTGCAAGCATCGTTTTTATTTAACGTTGCAGATGTAATCAATTCTCTTATTTTATTTGATTTGGTAAAATAATCGCTCTTTTCAGAAATAATCTTTTTAATTTTGTTTTTTAATTGGTTTTCTTTGATAAAAGTATCAAAAGTATCTGCTAAAATAGCAAACCCCTCGGGGATAGGAAAATGCTTAACCATACGTCCTAAGGAATAAGCTTTTCCGCCGGCAAGGTATTGGTCTTTATTCGTAATTTGCTTAAACGTTTTTAACATACTTCCTCCACTAGACAGTGTAGTACAAATTTTTGTAAAAGCAATTGAAATATTACAATATACAGTCAAACTCGCGGATATGTACTAAAATAGCGTTGACAGAATAGGGGAGAGATCATAATCTAATCCCATAACAAGAACTATTTTTTAGGAGAATAAAATGGCAGTATCACCAGCCGTTGCAAAGCTAATGGAAGAATATAAACGCTTTGCTGTAAAAACAATGAATGAACTTTTTAGAGAAGATAATAACAGAGCTGAAAAATATACCGTAGAATATGAAGGCTTGACGTTTGATTATTCCAAAAATCGTTTTGATGAGAGTATAATGAAAGCGTTATTGAACTTGGCAGAAGAGCATAACTTACAAGCAAGAATTGAAGATATGTTTACCGGTAAAAAGATAAATATAACCGAAAATCGTGCTGTATTACATACAGCCCTGCGTAATTTTTCAAGTCAACCGGTATATGTGGATGGCAACGACGTTATGCCGGAAATTCGCCGCGTTTTAGCAAAAATGAAAACATTTTCAGAGAGTGTCAGAAATGGTACATTTAAAGGTTACACCGGTAAAAAGCTTACCAATATTGTAAACATTGGTATTGGCGGTTCTGATTTGGGACCGTATATGGTGACAGCCGCCTTAAAGAAATATTGGGCCAAAGATATTAATTGCTATTTTATCTCCAATATTGATGGAACAGCTTGCGCAGAAGTATTAAATCAGATTAATCCGGAAGAAACATTATTTATTGTTGCTTCTAAGACATTCACAACCATAGAAACTTTAACCAATGCTCGTACATGTCGTGATTGGTTGGTGAAAGCTTTAGGCGAAAAAGCCGTTGCAAATCACTTTGTTGCCCTATCAACTAATGCAAAAGCAGTGGCAGAATTTGGAATTGATACGGAAAATATGTTTGAATTTTGGGATTTTGTCGGCGGTCGTTATTCTTTATGGTCAGCTATTGGATTATCAATAGCCTTAGCTGTTGGATATGATAATTTTGAATCCTTATTGAAAGGTGCAGAAGCGATGGATAAACATTTCCGTACGGCACCTTTGGATAAGAATATTCCGGTCATTATGGCACTGCTCGGCATTTGGTATAATGATTATTATAATATTCATCGCTATGCGGTAATACCTTATGATCAATATTTGAAGTTCTTACCATCATATTTGCAGCAACTGGATATGGAAAGTAATGGCAAATCAGTTCGTCTGGATAATAAGAAAATTACTGACTATGCAACAGGACCGGCATTATTTGGAGGAGCAGGAACAGATGTTCAACATTCTTTCTTCCAGTTATTGCATCAGGGAACAGAGCCGGTACCCGTAGATTTTATTATTCCAGCAGTATCACAAAATGAAAATGGTAAACATCATGAAATATTGCTTGCGAATATTTTAGCGCAGGCAGAAGCTTTGATGAAAGGTAAAACGGTAGAAGAGGCCGCAGCAGAATTAAAAGCGGCCGGTAAAGACGAAGTCACCATAGAAAAGCTTAAATTAAATAAGAGTTTTGACGGCAATCGTCCGAGCAATATGTTTATTATTGAAAAATTAACCCCCTTTGCATTGGGTATGTTGATTGCAATGTATGAACATAAAGTTTACACACAAGGTGTCATTTGGGAAATCGATTCCTTTGATCAATGGGGTGTTGAACTTGGTAAGCAGTTAGCCTTAAAGATATTGCCGGAGCTTGAAAATGGCGTATCGGCTGTTCATGATGCCTCTACAACAAAATTGATTAAAAAAATTCGTTCTATTCGTTCTGAAAAAATTAAACAAGCAGCCTAGGGCGATAAATATAAAAAAAGCAGCCTCTGTTGATGAACAGGGGCTGTTTTTAGTGAAAAAAAGTCATGCACGCACGGTATATTTATTGATAATATCCGTAAAATGCTGATAACCGGCGGAAGATGGATCACACTTTCTGGCAATAGCTTCAATCCAATCAGCAGCTTCATGAGGAGCAAGTTTTTTATCAATGTAATTCATCAGATTATCTAAGGCCTGCGAGTTAAACCAGAAGTAGTGGTAAACTTTTAAGTCCAGATATTCATCAATAATGCCGTTGATAAAGCTGGAGGATACACCCCATTGCTTCCACAGATCAAATTCTTGAAGAAAGGCAGGTTGTTCCACCCAACCGATACACGTGTCGGTCAAGATTTTTGTTTTTTTAGCATTCCATAAAGCCTCAATAACTTCTTTGCGTGCTTCAGGAGAATAGCGTAAGTAATCTTGAGAAGAAAAACGCACCGGATGAGGATTTTCATGAGAAGCGACCTTCCACTCTCCATAAATGAGACGACAAGCCATTTCCGGTGACAAATCGTTCAAATAAAGACATTCTTTAATAAACTTATCCATAGACATAAAAAGATAATGAGATTTGACATAAAATTATAGTTTTCACCAAATCTTATGTGTCAAGATCTCTTTTGTCAAGAAAATACTAAAATAAATTTTTTAGCTAATTTTATTAAATAGCCTCTTCCAACGAATAGAAGTAATCCAGCTGATAGGGTTATACCAATGTGCCGTATCGTCATGGGAATAAAACAGGAAACGAGCTTTTCCTTCAATATTATCCAATGGAACCATGCCAATCATCTTACGAGAATCATTAGAATTATCTCGATTATCTCCCATCATAAAATAGTGATTTTCAGGAATGGTGAATAAAGGTGTATCATCAACCTCATCGACCTCATCACTATATTCTAAGATACGATGTTGCTGACCTTCCGGTAAAGTTTCAACATATTCCGTAAACTCTTGAGGAAAGGGGGTATATTCGCGGATAACATATCGTCCGACTTCTTCACGTTTCATGAGTTCGCCGTTAATATAAAGCCGCCCTTTAATCATCTGTACTGTATCTCCCGGCATTCCGATAATGCGTTTAATAAAATCAGGACCGGTCTCACCTTGAGCTTTGAACACAACCACATCTCCGCGCTTTGGTAAATCCTGCCAGATGCGACCTTCAAACTTAGGAAAGCTGAAAGGAAAAGAATGTCTTGAATAGCCATATGTATATTTAGATATAAATAAGAAATCCCCAACTTCCAAAGTCGGATACATAGAGCCGGACGGAATTTTGAAAGGCTCAAACCAAAAAGTCCGCACCAAACCGGCAATCACAATTGCATAGCAGACTGTCTTAAGGGTTTCACCTAAACTATCGCCATTTTTTTCCTCATCAATTTTTTTATTCATAACTCACCTGAAAAGCATTAAAAACACTTTTATGACTATATTAACGAGGGCTGACAAATGCAAGTTGAAAGCCGAGATATACACAAATAGTACGGAAGAAATTATTTCCCGTCAGAAGATTTTTTTATGAGTTTTTGTAATTCTTTGAGTTGGTTTTCAAGCTCTAGAATGCGTTTATCATAAGGATCAGGAGCCTTGAGATTAATACCGTAAGGCGCAAAAGTTGTACTTTTTGAAGCTTCTGTTTTGTGTGCAGCCACTCCCACCACCGTAGTATAGGGTGCGACATCTTTAACCACTGTCGCATTTGCGCCGATTTTAGCATTTTTACCAATAGTAATAGGACCTAAGATTTGAGCGCCTGAACCGATAACTACATTATCTTCAACAGTCGGGTGTCGCTTACCGTTATGTCCTGCAAAAGACTTTGTGCCACCTAGAGTAACGCCATGATACATTGTAACGTTATCACCAATGAAAGAGGTTTCTCCGATAACTGTACCCATACCGTGGTCAATAAAAAAGTTTTTACCGATAGTTGCTCCGGGGTGAATTTCAACACCGGTCAGAAAGCGCGCAAATTGCGAAACAAGGCGAGCGCAGAGATGCCAATTTCTGAGCCAAAGCTTATGGGCAAAGCGA
>Ga0310694_10003497_pt1 | contig 15404 bp, 11 predicted proteins | sample 174DNAGHGhighgp2_FD_203884 | JGI IMG/M metagenome (GOLD analysis project Ga0310694, IMG submission 203884) | Sheep rumen microbial communities from Palmerston North, Manawatu-Wanganui, New Zealand - 1742 DNA GHGhigh gp2 (v2) (version 2) | ecosystem: Host-associated > Mammals > Digestive system... | reverse complement strand
ACGCGATGCTGCACGTCGAACCGCGCGGTGAGGCCTTCCAAGAACAGTTCCGACGCATCTGTCAGGCAGAAGCTTGGCTGCTTGATTCTGAAGACATGAAAGGCGCAGTGCCTGTCTTCAAACGCTACTTCCTCTCGGATGCCACCAACCAGCGGCCCCTCATGCCGCAGGACGATGCCTGCACCGTCTCGTACATCCAGCAACCGCCGCTCGACGGAAGCAAACTCGCACTGTGGCTCTATCTCCAGCGCGGCACGGAAGTCATCCCGACAGCCGACCGCCTGCGCTCCACCGCCGTACGCCACAACGGCTACGAGCACCTGTGGACGATGGGTATGCTGATAGGCGAGGGGAGCAGCTACAGCCAGACACAGACGCTCCTCGAGGACTATGAACAGCTTCTCGAGGAGAACCAGATGACCCTGGAAGACAATTGCATCCGCACATGGTTCTTCGTCAGGGACGTTGACATACAGTACAAAGGCCTCGTCCTGGCCCGTTGGGAGAACTTTGCCCAGCACGGCCTGATACCCGAGACGCACTACATCGCCTCCACAGGCATCGGCGGCAGTCCCTTCGATCCCAAGGCCATCATACAGCTCGGATGCTATGCCCTCAAAGGCTTCAAGCCAGAGCAGCAGCGCTACCTCTATGCCACGACGCACCTCAACCGCACCGCCGAGTACGGAGTCACCTTCGAGCGAGGCACGCTCCTCCAGTTCGGCGACCGCAACCATGCCATCATCTCCGGCACGGCAAGCATCAACAACAAAGGTGAAGTGATGCACGTCGGCGACATCGAAATGCAGACGCGACGCATGTGGGAGAATGTCGAGACACTTCTCGGCGAGGCAGGTATGACGATGGACGATGCCGCACAACTCATTGTCTATCTGCGTGATGTCTCCGATTACGAGAAGGTCCGCCAGATGTTCAGCGAGAAGTATCCCGACGTTCCCACCGTCTTCACCCTCGCCCCCGTCTGCCGTCCCGCCTGGCTCATCGAGATGGAGTGCATGGCGATACGTCCCGCAAAGAACGACGGCTTTGGCGATTTTTAATCTCCAAAGCCGAGGAAGTTAAAATGGAAGTTAAAATAGGAAGTTAATTCGCTACGCTCATGGAAGTTAAAATGGACAATAGCTTTAGTCGCAGCTTCAAGGACCTTGAATGTTGGCAGCAGGCACACGAGTTTGTGAAGGCTGTCTATGCTGTTACGAAGCTGTTTCCAGAGGACGAACTCTATGGGCTTACTTCGCAGTTCCGCCGTGCAGCAGTATCCATTGCCGCCAACATCTGTGAAGGCTATCGCAAGCTGAGCCGTGCGGATAAACTTCGTTTCCTGAACATCGCCCAAGGCTCTCTAGAAGAATGCCGTTATTATATAATCCTTTCACATGACATAGAATACATTGACCATGCTACGCACGACCGCCTTGAATACCTTATCAACGGAACCAGTTGGAAGCTCAATGGCTATGCGGAAGCGATCAGCAAGAATAAAGGAATAACTGATTAATTCTTAACATCCCAAGCTATCGTCCAGCGCGGAGCGCTTAACTTCCAGCCAGCTCTGCTGGCGTAACTCCCATTTTAACTCCCTCTTTAACTCCCAATTAAAAGAAAACATGAAAGCCGGCATAGTAGGACTGCCCAACGTGGGCAAGTCAACCCTCTTCAATTGCCTGTCGAGTGCAAAGGCACAGGCAGCAAACTTCCCCTTCTGCACCATTGACGCACAGCTCGGACAAGTGACCGTTCCCGACGATAGGCTGACCAAACTCGCCGAACTTGTGCATCCGGGACGCATCGTGCCTGCTGTCTGCGACATCGTCGATATCGCCGGCCTCGTGAAAGGCGCAAGCAAAGGCGAAGGCTTGGGCAACCAGTTCCTTGCCAACATCCGCGAGTGCGACGCCATCATCCATGTGCTCCGGTGCTTCGACAACGACGGCATCGTGCATGTCGATGGCAGCGTTGACCCCGTCCGTGACAAGGAAATCATCGACGCAGAGCTGCAGATCAAGGACCTCGAAACCATCGAGAACCGCATCAAGAAGGTGGAGAAGCAGGCCCGCGTGGGCGGCGACAAGCAGGCAAAAGTGGAGCTTGACGTGCTTCTCCGTTATCAGGAAGCCCTCAGCAAAGGCCAGAGTGCTCGAAGCATCTCCTTCGAGACAGAGGACGAACTCGCGGCTGCCGCAGGCCTCTTCCTCCTTACGACAAAGCCCGTGCTCTACGTCTGCAACGTCGATGATGCCTCCGCTGCCACAGGCAACGCCTATACGGAAGCCGTCAAGAAAGCCATCGAAGGCGAGGACGCAGAGATGCTCATCATTTCGGCGCAGACGGAAGCCGACATCGCAGAACTCGAGACCTACGAGGAAAAGCAGATGTTCCTCGAAGACCTCGGCTTGTCGGAGAGCGGCTGCAACCGTCTCATCAAGGCCATCTATCATCTTCTCACCCTCCAGACCTTCATCACGGCAGGCGAGATGGAGGTCAAGGCCTGGACCTTCCGCCGCGGATGGAAGGCACCGCAGTGTGCAGGCGTCATCCACACCGACTTCGAGAAAGGATTCATTCGCGCCGAAGTCATCAAGTACGAAGACTATATAAAATATGGCAGCGAAGCTGCCGTCCGCGAAGCAGGCAAGATGAGCGTCGAAGGCAAGGACTACGTCGTGCAGGACGGCGACATCATGCATTTTAGATTCAATGTGTAGCATTGAATCGGATTAGGGATTAAAGATTAAGGATTAAGGCTGATACCATAATAAGACCATTGCATGGAAGAGTTTTACTATCGGAAGTTAGAGGTTTACAAGCGTGCAAAGGCATTGTCTCATGCTGTGTGTAAACTTATTAAGACCTTCCCTGATGAAGAGCGCTATGGCCTATGCGACCAGCTCCGGCGAGCTGCTATGTCAATCCCCGTTAATATCGCTGAAGGATTCGGACGCTTTTCTGCCAAAGAGAAAGCGCATTTCATACAAATTGCCTTTGGTTCGCTCAACGAAGTTATGTGCGAACTTGAATTATCACAAGACGAGAACTATATAAGCGAAGACCAGTTGAAAGATTTTGAGCAACAAATAAGACCCCTTAGCAAACAACTCTCTGCTCTACATAAATCAATAATAGGCAACGGAGATTACAACCCCACACAATCAAGCCTTAATCCTTAATCTTTAATCCTTAATCCAAATGAATTTATTCATAACCTGGAATCCCGATGTTGTTGCCTTTGACCTGGGCTTCTTTGCTGTGCGCTGGTACTCGCTCTTCTGGGCGATTGGCCTTGTGTCAGTGTATCTGCTCATGCACAAGCTGTTTCGTCAGCAGAAACTTCGCGAGGAACAGTTCGACCCGATGTTCATGTACTGCTTCCTTGGCATTCTTATCGGCGCAAGGTTGGGGCATTGTCTGTTCTATGAGCCTGGCTATTATCTGTCGCATCCCATAGAGATGCTATTGCCGATGCGCAAGGTACCAGGGCAAGGATGGGAGTATACCGGTTATGAAGGTCTTGCCAGTCATGGCGGCACGCTGGGCCTGATGATTGCTCTTTGGCTTTTTGCCAAGCACGTGAAGCTGCGCTTCCTTCATGTCCTCGACAACGTTGCCATCGTCACACCCATCTGTGCCTGTGCCATTCGTCTTGGCAACTTGATGAACTCCGAGATAATAGGACGCCCCACCGATGTGCCTTGGGCCTTCATCTTTGAGAAGGTGGACATGTTGCCGCGACATCCCGGACAGCTTTACGAAGCACTGTGCTACGCCATCTTCTTCGGCATTCATTGGTTCTTCTACCGTCGCTACCCGCAGAAGGTCGGCACAGGATTCTTCTTCGGTCTCTGCCTCTTCCTTATCTTCACGAGCCGCATCTTCATCGAATACACGAAGGAGAACCAGGAGGCCTTCGAGGAAGGAATGCTCCTGAACATGGGGCAGTTGCTCTCCATCCCCTTTGTCGTGCTTGGGCTTTACTGCATGTTCAAATCTTCAGCCTCAGCTGAAACGACAAATCATGCTTCCAAGGACTGAAGATTGCCTGTAGGCCGCTGCCTTGTTCGTCGCGGTCGAAGTAACGGAGCAGGCTGTAGCGCCCTTCGAGCATCAACTTTCCGCCTTCGCTTTGCCAGCGACAAGTGAGGACGCCAAGCATTCCGTGTCCATAATAAGAGGCAGAAGAGATGCTGCTATAGAGCGCCGGCGACTGGACATAGATGCGGCTCAGGTAGTCGTCGGTGTGGAAATAGCCAAGCTGGCCGTTGAGCGTCAATTGAGGTTTTGTGAGCACGTGGCGGACGTTTTGTGTCAGCATGAAGCCCGTACCACCAAGAACACTGTGGAACAAGCCTGTTGTCTGCAAGCGCCATTGTGTTGAAGGCTCGCATGTCCATTGCAGTTTGACGCGGTGATGCGGCTCCATTCGGTCGGCGTTCTCTTTCCTCTTTAATTGGTAACGAGCCAAGAGCGTTTGATGTCGCGACACGGTATAAATGCCTTGCAGCATGAACTCCTGTCCCGTGCTGCTGTGCGTCATGCGGTAACGCGGCCAGGGATGATGAAAGAAATCGAAGTAAGTTGTCAGCTGCAAACCTGCCAAAGGCTCAGCTTGCAGGTGGAGGAGTACGCCGCTCTCGTTCTGCGCATTGCTGTTCTCGCTTAGGGAACTGCTGTAGAACGAATGGTATTGATAGGCATAGAAGCGTTGGACGGCAGAGATAGTGTAGTTCCTGCTGATGCTCCACGACGCGCGGTTGATGGTTGCCCAGCCGCCTGTCGTGCTGTAAGCCGTCTCGCCGGCAAGGGAGAGGCGGTAGCGTGTGTAGCCATAGTTCACGCCCGCCGTGCCAAAGACTTCTCCCTTCGGATAAATAGCCCTGTACTGCTGCGAGCCTGGTTTAAGCGCCCTGCTGAACTTCTGCCAATAGCCTGTCGCACCAAGATGGAAGCCTTTGTTGTACCACTCCACATTGCCGCCGACCATCGCACTGCCGACGTTCCTCCTCCGTTCCCATTCCGACTCTGTCCGGTGATAACCGCTGGTGAGCAATGTTTGCACGTCTCCTTTTTCTGTCAGCGTGGCATCTCTCTTTCGGTAAGAGCCAAAGGCACTCAGGCGGATGTGTTTTCCGGGAGCGAGCGTCACGGCAGCTCCGCGCAGGAAGTTCACCTCGTCCATGCCCGTCATGGGGCGTAAGCCACCTTGCGTTTTGAGTGGCGGCGTGCTCTTGCTGCTCCAAGTGCTTCCGCCCAGCACCAAGCCCTCGCCAAACCCGATGCGATAGTCGCCGACTACTGCCTTGTCGAGGATGCCCACGTCGTGCAGCATGGCGTATGCTCCGTAGCTGTCGTAGAAGCGTTCGCCTGCATCCTTCTCTATGCGAAGCCCTGCCTGGAAATGCTTACTGTTGCCTGTCGAATAGCGGATGCGATGGTAGAGTGCGTCGCCACGATAGCCGCCCGCCTTTCTTTGCTGGCCAGCCCTATAATATAAAGGTATGTCGAGGCGCGTCGAGACGTCGTGGCGGAGATGACTGAACAGCCGTTTGTCTGTCTCTTTCTGTTCCGGCTCGGCATACGTGAAGAGGGAAAGCCACCTGCGCGCCACGTCGTCGATGAGCGGCACCAGTCGCAACTCGGCCAACGTCTGCATCTGTCCGTGCAGATAAATGTAGGCGTGAATCTGCTCAATCTGTGCCTCAGAAAGGAACGGCAACTGCAGAAAGTCCTCCACAGTTGCCGTGTTTATGTTCAAGGGATGTTCCGAAAGTTCCTTCAACTCCTGCAGATGCAGCTGGAGGTCCTCTTCTTCTGCCCGCTCCACATCGCTCGTGTACTCCTCCACGAAGTCGTCCCAAGACTCAAGTCCCCTCCTGTCCTCCCCCTTGGGGAAGGTATTCTGAGCCTGAGCCACACAGAGCGGAACAAGAAGCAACAGGAGAATAAACAGACGCATACCTTATTATAACGTGAGTTCGACCAATTTCAATTTTCTGAAAGTTTGGTGATTAGCAAAAATCGTTGTACCTTTATAGTGCTCAAACATAAAGTAGTACAAACAATAATCGCTATGTTCACCGAAGACAAAGTTACGGAAATTTTCTTTATGGCAGATGAATTCTGTAAGTTTTTTGACTGTATGACTAAAAAATATACCATAGAAGCCCCTTCCAAGCGCAAATATCACCGCGATGGTACGCTTTTGAAGGTGGAAGTCATGCTTGTCATAATTCTTTTTCACGATTCTGGCTACAGCTGCCTGAAACACTTCTATACGGAACATGTCTGCAAACACCTCCGCCACCTCTTTCCGCATGTTGTCTCTTACAACCGCTTTGTGGAACTGGAACACACCATAGCGATTGGCTAAAGGTATTTTCCAACCCTTAACCTCTCACCTCTCACCCCTAATTTCAAGGCAAAATTAGATATTTTTTTGGAAAACACTTTCATGTTTGCAAAAAAAAGTGTTACTTTGTGGCAAAAATAATGTATATATATAATATGAAGCGTATCGTTTTGCCTGTTTTGGCATTGTTTATGATATTTCAGAGTGCTTTGGGAAGTGACTTGACGGGCTTCCGTGTATGTCGCATGACGGAACCCGTCGGCATCACCCGTACGGCGCAGTTCTCCTGGCAGACCGTCAGCAGCAAGCCCAACGTCATGCAGATGGCCTACCACATCCGTGTGGCAGCGTCGAAGGACGACCTCAAGACAGGGAGCAACCTCCTTTGGGACAGCGGGCGAACCACTTCCGACGAGAGCATAAACGTCCCCTACCAGGGACGAAAGCTGCCCTACCAGAGCCAAGTGTTCTGGCAAGTGGAGGTTTGGCTCAATACGGGAGAGCACCTCGAAAGTCCTGTGCAAAGTTTTTTGACAGGCCTCAAGCAGTTCCAGGCCGATGCACAATGGATAGGAGAAGCCTCCCCCAACCCCTCCAAAGGAGGGGGGAACGGCGAGGCAAGTGGACAGTTCACCCCTCCTTTGGAGGGGACGGGGGAGGCTTTTGATTTGCCGGCACGCTACCTTCGCCGCACCTTTTCTATAAATAATAAGGTGCGCCGTGCCACACTCTACATTAGCAGCATGGGCTTTGGGCAGACCTTCATCAACGGCAAGCCGGTCGGCAAGGATGTCTTCGGCACACTGCAAACCGACTACACAAAGACCGTCTATTACAACACCTACGATGTCACGTCCCTCGTCCGCAAGGGCAACAATGCCATAGGCACGGTGCTGGGCAACGGCTATGTGCTGGGTTTCAATAAGAGCTGTACGTCGTATGGCCTGCCGCGCCTCAAGGCACAGCTCGTCATCGAGACAAAAAGCGACACAATTGTCGTTGTTACCAACACCGATTGGAAGGTCACGACGGAAGGTCCCATACGGCGCAACCACCTCTATAACGGCGAGCGCTACGAGGCGGCACGCGAGATGAAGGGCTGGACGACGGCTTCCTTCGACGACTCCGGCTGGAAGCGAGCCGAAAGCCTGCAGGCTCCGACGGGCATCGAACAGCCCCAGCCATGCCCGGGAATGCAGGTGCAGAAGAAGCTGAAGGCAAAGAGCATCCGCCGCACAGCAGACGGCCGCTTCATCATCGACATGGGGCAGAACATGGTGGGGCAGTTGCGTGTATGTCTCACAGGCAAGAAGGACGTCCCCGTCGTTATCCGTCATGCCGAGATACTCGAGCCGAACAATCCCGACCAGCTCTATGTGGCAAACCTCCGCTCTGCGAAGTGTACCGACACATACGTCCCCTCTGCCGACGGTACGTTCACCTATCAGCCGCAACTTACCTACCAAGGCTTCAGATACGTCGAGATAACAGGCGTAGCGAAGGAGCCAAAACTGAAGGACATCACGGGATGCGTCATCTATGACAGCATGGCTGACCAGGGAACCTTCTGGTGCGACAACGAACTCCTCAACAAGCTCCACGAGAATGCCTACTGGGGCATCATCGGCAACTACCACGGTATGCCCACCGACTGCCCGCAACGCGACGAGAGGATGGGCTGGCTGGGCGACCACGCGATGGGTTGCTTTGGCGAGAACTTGCTGCTCGACAACGGCCAACTCTATTATAAATGGCTGCAAGATGTCTGGGACACGCAGGACGACGACGGCCTCATCGCCGATGTCGCACCGGGATTCTGGGTCGTCCGCAACAAGGACATTGCCTGGGGAGCGCTGTCCGTCTATGCCACCTATATGCTCTATCGCCGCTATAACGATGTCAATGCCGTGCAGAAATACTATCCCTTCCTGCAAAACTACATGAACTATATCGACAGGAACCTCAAGGATGGCATCGTCACGACCAATGCCTACGGCGACTGGTGCGTGCCGCCCGAGCGTCCGGACCTCATCCATACACAGGACGAGGCACGACGGACGGACGGCTCCCTCATTTCCTCTGCCATGTACTACAGTATGCTCACCATGATGGGACAACTGGCCATGCAGCTTGGTATCGAGGCCGACATGATGACTTTCGACAAGCGGCAGCAGAACCTGAAGGAGGCTTACAACCGTCGCTTCTATCATCCCGAGACGGCAAGCTATGCGAACAACGCCGTCACCGCCAACCTTCTTTCCCTTGAGTTCGGCCTCGTACCCGATGGCGACGAAGAGCGCGTCATGCAGAACATCACCGATGTGACAAGGGACACCTACAACGACCACGTCAGCTGTGGCGTGCTCGGTATGCAGCACCTCTTGACGTGCCTCACGCATCGCGGCCATCTCGACCAAGCCATGCGCATTATCCTGCAGAAGGACTACCCAAGCTTCGGCTATATGATAGAGCATGATGCCACGACAATATGGGAGCTTTGGAACGGCGACACTGCCGACCCGGCAATGAACAGCGGCAACCATGTCATGCTCCTCGGAGATGTCCTTGTATGGATGTACGGTAACTTGGCAGGCATACGCCAGTCTTCCAGAAGCCGTGCCTATAAGGAACTGGACATGTACCTCAGTATGCCGGAGGAGTTGAACCACGTCCGTGCCACGCACGTCACGCCCTACGGCACGGTGAGCAGCGAGTGGCAACGCACCGAGGAGGGCATCGTCTGGGAAGTCGATATTCCTGCCAATGCGTCTGCCCGCATACATATCCCCAGCGGCTACACCATCCAGGGGATGCACAGCCTGCGCTGGGCAAGCGCCGAGGTGGAAGGAGACGACCTCTGCCTTCTCGTCGGCTCGGGTAACTACACTATCAATGCCCACAAGACATTCACGGAAACACAACCCACCATCTTCCGTCGTATGACGGACACCATAAGGAACATACCGGAATTCCTCAAAAACCTATAACTTCACAACCATGATACAGAACGATTTGCAACGCCTCCGCTGGATGATTCTCGATGAGGCACTTCGCGACCCCGTAATGGAATACTTCATGGGAGAGCGCACCAAGACCAATGAGACAGGCAACACACGGAGCCTTATCCACTATGTGAACACACGCCTCAAGGCCGTCAACCGCGATTTCAGCTGCAGCAAGCGTATGTTGCAGAACGACGTGGCTTACTTCGTAAAGAAGGGCGCACGCCTCGAACCGCGTTTCCGTCGCGGACACAAGCGCATCCTGCGTTACATTAACCTTGAATGGAAGAACCCGCTCCTCAAGGCAGCCTCGTTCCTCAAGTACGACGGCGAACCGGCAGCACCGGCCTTGCCCGACGGTCCCATAATGCCTGTCACCCTGCGCATCAGCAAGGATGAGGAAACCGTCCGCCTTCGTCTCGGCAATCCCGATATCCTCGGGCGTAACACGGACAGCAAGACGGGAAGTGTTACCATTCAAGTGGAGCTGCCCATGAGCGTGGCTTTGCAGAACACCATCCTCGGCTTGGGAACGGATGTCGAAGTCCTTGCGCCCGAAACTCTTCGCGACGACCTTCGTCAGACCATTGCCGCATTGCAGAAACTCTACAAGAAGGAAACGTCCTCGGGCAAGAAACCCATGCAGGGCGACCTCTTCGAAGGACTGTTTTAAGAAAATAAGAATCCGATTATTCTGAATACTCTGAATACTCCGAATACTCTGAAAACTCTGAAATAAAACTCACAATATGAAAAGATTCAGCAAGCTGCTTATGGCAGCGACCCTGCTGTTCGGCTTGGGCAGCAGCGTGAAGGCGGCGGATGTTCCCCGCAGCGAGTACCCACGTCCCCAGTTCGAGCGAGAGAGATGGGTGAACCTCAACGGCACTTGGAGCTATACTTTCGACTTCGGACAGACAGGAGCCGAGAGAGACTACCGCAACAGCAAAGGCTTCGACGGCAAGATAACCGTCCCCTTCTGCCCTGAGAGCAGCCTCTCCGGCGTGAAGTACACCGACTTCATCCCTTGCATCTGGTACCAGCGCAGAATTGCCATACCCGAGACTTGGGACGGAAAGATGATCCTGCTCAACTTTGGAGCCGTCGATTACGACGCAACCATCTTCATCGACGGAAAGAAGGTCGGTCGTCACTGCGGCGCTGGCTCTTCCTTCTCCATCGACATCACGAAGTTCGTAAAAGCAGGCAGCAGCGCCAACCTCGTCATTCAGGTGAAGGACAATCTCCGTGGCGGCAAGCAGCCAGGCGGCAAGCAGAGCACCGGCTATTATAGTGCAGGATGCAACTACACCCGCGTCACAGGTATCTGGCAAACGGTTTGGATGGAAGCAGTCTGCCCGGAGGCTTTGAAACGTGTCTTCGCCACGCCTGACATCGACCAGCAGCAACTCGTCATCCGTCCTGAGTTCTACGAGGAGGGCAATGGCAATATGCTGACTGTCCAGGTGTTCGACGGCAAGAAACTCGTGTCGAGCAAACAAGCTCCAGCCACAAACAACACGGTCATCGTGCTGCCCATCAAGAACCCCAAGCTTTGGTGGCCCGAGGAACCCAATCTTTATGATGTAGTTTACACGGTGCGCGATGCAAAGGGCAATGTGCTGGACAAAGTGACGTCATACGCCGGTATGCGCAAGATACACTTGGCCGGCGGCTACTTCTACCTTAATAACAAGCCCTACTTCCAGCGTCTTGTGCTCGACCAGGGCTTCTATCCCGACGGCATCTGGACGGCTCCCAGCGACGAGGCGCTCAAGCACGACATCGAGATGAGCAAGGCTGTGGGCTTCAACGGCGCACGTCTCCATCAGAAAGTCTTCGAGGAGCGTTACTTCTACTGGGCTGACAAGCTCGGTTACATCTGCTGGGGCGAGCAGGCAAGCTGGGGCTTGGACGTCAACAACGAAGAGGCTGTCCGCAACTTCCTCACGGAGTGGGCGGACGAAGTGGTGCGCGACCGCAACCATCCCTGCATCGTCACATGGACACCCCTCAATGAGACTTGGGGCGCACGCGACGGTGTATATGTCCGTTTCGTCAACGACCTCTACGAGATGACCAAGGCCATCGACCCCACACGTCCCGTCAACGATGCCAGCGGCGACGCCCACGTCAAGACAGACATCTGGAGTGTCCACGACTACAGCCGTGAATATGAGCGTCTAACTGCCAACCACGACATCAAGCCGGGCGTGGAGCCTTACCGCAACATGGGCGGCAAGGACTTCCTCGCGAACTACAACGGGCAGCCTTACATGCTGGACGAGTTCGGCGGGCTGGGTTGGATTCCGAAGGAAGAGCGCGCCAACTCCTGGGGTTACGGCGCACAGATAGAGACCGAGGACGAGTTCTTCCAGATACTCGAGAAGGAGGTCGATGCCATCATTGCCAGCAAGCACATCACAGGCTTCTGCTATACGCAGATAACAGACGTCGAGCAAGAGAAGAACGGTGTCTATTACTATGACCGTCGTCCGAAGTTCGACGCTGCCAAGTGGAAAGCCATCTTCGAGAAGATACCGTCCATCATCGAGAATCCCCAAGACCTGAGCGGCTGGAAGTAAACATCATCTCTCCCATTTTTCCCATAACTCCCATTTTTCCCATTTTTCCCATAACTCCCATAAAACCAATCAACCCAAAACCTTATAATTATGAAGAAAACAATGTTATTCGCTGCCGCTGTGGCAGCAATGTTCCTGGCCTCTTGCTGTGGTCAGAACAAGTGTAAGTGTACTTGCGAGTGCGACGCCTGCAAGAACTGTGTGGAGAAACAAGACCCGAATGCTCCCAAGGACAGCGCAACGATTGTCGACAATGAACAGTACGACCTCTCTCAACTCAAGGTTGACGAGGAAGGCTACTATGTCCTTTACGACGGCACGAGCCTCGACGGATGGCGCGGCTACGGTCAGGAAGCAGTTCCCACAAGCTGGGAGAGCGTTGACGGCTGCATCCACCTCGTAGGCAGCGGCACTGGCGAAGCACAGGTGGAGGGCGGCGGCGACCTGCTGTTTGCCCACAAGTTCAAGAACTTCACCTTTGAGTGCGAGTACAAGATCAGCAAAGGCGGCAACTCCGGCATCTTCTACCTTGCCCAGGAGGCAAAGGGACAAAATGGAGACTACCTGCCCATCTGGCAGTCATGCTCCGAATATCAGGTGCTCGACAACGCCAACCACGAGGATGCCAACCAGGGCATCGACGGCAACCGTCAGGCAGCTTCCCTCTACGACATGATTCCTGCTAAGCCGCAGAACGCCAAGCCCTTCGGCGAATGGAACACCGTAAAGATCCGCGTCTTCAAGGGCTCTGTTTGGCACTATCAGAATGGCGAGGAAGTTCTGGAGTATCATCTCTGGACACCAAAGTGGAAGGAAATGCTCGACGGCAGCAAGTTCAAGAAGGGCGGAGAGTTCCCAGCTGCCTACGACCTGATGATTGTCGAGGGACGGAAGGACGGCGGCTACATCGCCTTCCAGGACCACGGCGACGACGTCTGGTATCGTAACGTCCGCATTAAGCTCGACGAATAAGCCCCTCCCTTTCTTAAGCAACAACGGATTTCACCGATTGAAGGGATTTAAGCGGTACTGTTCATTCAGACCCTTAACAACCCCTTCAATCGGTGAAATCCGTTTAATACGTCAAATCCGTGGTTAAAGCCCCTCCCGTTAGTGTGGCTTAAACAATCCGTTTTCGCCAGCGCCACGATGCCAGAAAAAAAGTAAGCATCCGACCAAGTGGCCGAATGCTTACCCATTCATTCATTCATTTTTTATTTTTGCATCTTTTATTCTTTCATTTTCTCATTCTTCATTTTCTCATTTTCTCATTCTTTCATTCTTTACATTACCATTCATCGTCCCAGATGTTGATGTCGGTGACTCCCTTGGTATCAAAGCTGCCAGGATTATAAGAATCTGAAGTATCAACAGGGGTGCTTGGAGGAGTATTGGGAGACGCTGCAATTACATTGTGCATAGCGAGGCGAACCACAATCATACTTGGATTTATATATGTCTTTTTCATTGTTATATTTCGATTAAGAGTTAATAAATAAGAAATAAGAAAGGACTTTCCCCCTTCTCCCTCCCCATAGAGGGGGAGGGATGGGGAGAGGGTCTGTTATTTCAGTATTTTCTTTCCATTCACGATATTGATGCCCTTCTGCATCTTCTGGATGCGCTGACCGGCAAGGTTGAATATCTGTTCAGCCCCTTCTGCGCTGATGGTCTCAACGGTGTGGATACCTGTTGCGTCGTCCTCGAAGATGAGGGTGAATGCCTTGACACCAGCGGCGGGTGTTATCCAGCCTTCATCGATGTATGCCTTGTTTTTACGGATAGTACCAGCACTGTTCTTCTTGAACGTGTTGCCAGCAAGACCATAAATTTTACCAGCATCGAAGTACATGGGAGCCAGTGTGCCTTCAAGCATATTGCCTCCTAACTCGTTGTCGCTATCAGCAGAAGGAATTGTAACGGTTGCGCCGTTTCCGCCTACCAAGAACAGACCTGTTCCGCCCTTGACGCTACCTGTCACCCTCTCGAATGTAATCTTGTTGTCGCTATCAATGTCAGTAATCTGCCATGCGCTGAAATCCGTTACACCTGTGAAGTCAAGAGGATACTCAGAGCAGAAGGTAGCATAGCCGAAGGCATTGAGAGTGGTAGTAATGGCTGATTTCTTATACAGTGCTATTGTCTTTTGGCTCGAAGTATAATAGCGGAAGCGCTCCTGACCAGAAGTTGCATAGAATTGCAGCTTCGGACCACTAGAAGAAGTAATTACAGCGTTCCCGTTGCTGAACGTAATAGTATTGGTGTATGCATCTGTTTCTGAACTGTTAAATCCATTACTGTTCGCAGTACGACCAATATACTTGCCAGATGCACTCTTAATGGTGTAACCTCCATCAATAGCGGCGATGGTAAATGTGGCTGCGTCGATTGTTGTATTGCTGGCGATAGTGTTATCTGAAATACTAACGCTAATATAGTTGCCTTGTGCGTCCAATGTCGTCAAGCTGCCGTCGAAGGCAACCTCGCCACTTTCATAGACAATCAGGTATTCGCCATCGGTCAGGTCATTGGTGTTTGTTATCTTTACATATTCGACAACAGATGCCGTTGTCAGAGCCTCAGGAGCCGTAACGGTCAACGTGAATGTCTCGCTGCCTGCCTTGTACTCTGCGTCCTCAGCGGTAGCGACGGTAATAGTGGTTGTGCCGACGGCTACGGGGGTGATGGTGAGTCCACTGACGGTAGCTACGGCGGTGTTGCTGCTCGTGACGGTGATGTCGCCGCCTTCAATCATTGAATCATTCACAATGAAGGTATTGCCATAGGCAACGGTCTCTGTGGAATTAACGACAATCGTAGGATCTGCCTTCACACCAATAACAGTAATAGTGATTGTCACTTCTGTTGCAGCCTTGTAATTGCCGGCAGCCGGAGCGTTGGCCTTAACGGTGATGGTGCCGCCCTTCGTGGTATAGAAAGCCAAATAGCCATCGTCAAAGTCAAAGTCTGTACCCTCGGTCAAGGTCGTATTCTCACTGTCGAGCGTAAACACTACCGTAGCACCGCTATTGGCAGTAGCAGTAAGTGTCAGTTCATCCTCGTTGTTCGTGCGGTCAACGGTCTGTTCCGTTCCGCCAGTTACGGTGATGGTAGCAGCCTCCTTGCGGGACAGAGAAACAAGCTGATTGTTATAGTTGAATTCATAGATGCTGCTGTTGTGAAGCTGTATGTTTCCTTTAACAATCACAACATCGCCTACTTGGATATCGTCAATCGACGAGAAGTCAGCACCGCCAATACCCTTTCCGCTATAGACTTCAAACTGATCGCTTGTTGTGGTTCCGTCTTCCGAAATCCAATAGGTAATGGAATGATAATTGTTAATAAACTCATCTACCTGTGAGACAATACCTGTTACATAGACATTCGTGACATTACCATCGTTATCAATTGCATCTATTGCCTGTGCCACAGTGTAGGGATTCTCGGCAG
>Ga0310694_10003496_pt1 | contig 15405 bp, 15 predicted proteins | sample 174DNAGHGhighgp2_FD_203884 | JGI IMG/M metagenome (GOLD analysis project Ga0310694, IMG submission 203884) | Sheep rumen microbial communities from Palmerston North, Manawatu-Wanganui, New Zealand - 1742 DNA GHGhigh gp2 (v2) (version 2) | ecosystem: Host-associated > Mammals > Digestive system... | reverse complement strand
TACGAGCTTCCCTGCGGCTTGCTTCTCAGTATCCTCGGGGCACCCTTCCTGATCCGGATGCTCATCAAAAAAAGAAAGAGGCTTGGCATCCATGATTGAGATCCGTGACATGAGTACATCCTACAGGGACGGAGAGGACTTTCGGATCCCGGAGCTGACGCTGTCCGAGGGAAAGATCACCGGCATCATCGGCAGGAACGGAAGCGGCAAGACGACCCTGCTTAAGACGATCGCGGGACAGCTGCGCTACCGCGGGAGCATCCGCATAAGCGGAAAGGAATGCAGCAGCTTACGGAGCATGGAAAGAGCCAGAGAGATCTCCTATCTTCCCCAGTCACTGCGCAGTGCAAATATCGATGTAAGGACACTGGTGGAGCACGGGCGCTATCCGTATACCGGGAGTATGCGGCATATGTCGGATAAAGACCGGAAGATCGTTGAGCATGCGATGGAGATCACCGGGATGCGGAAACTGGCGGATAAAAACCTGCAGGAGCTTTCGGGCGGTGAGCGGCAGCGGGCGTATCTTTCCATGGTGATCGCGCAGGATACCGGGATGATCCTTCTGGATGAGCCGACGACCTTCATGGATGTTTCCTCTCAGAAAAGTTTCTATGAGATCATCCGCAGGATGAAGGAGAACGACCGCGGGATCGTCATGGTCGTTCATGATCTGGAACAGTGCTTCGGGACCTGCGATGAGATCTGCATCATGGATCAGAGAACATTGGTAAGCTCCGGATCCCCGGAGAAACTGATCCGGGAGGGAGAGCAGCTTCGGAAGGTCTTCGGCATATCATTAAAGAAAACGAACGACAAGGAGACCCTGTATCCGTATGTGATCCGTAAATGAAGAGTGAGGATCTGCGGTGGTATTTTGGACCGATCTGTGGTAATATAGGCTTCGTTTGCTGCGTGCATCATATATCGGAAAAGCAGATGGAAGAACATGAGAGAGATCACGGCGGAAGAGCTCCGGGAACTGCGGAGAGAAAACTATGAACTGATCGATATCCGGGATGAGGGCTTACGGGCCTACGGTATGATTCCCGGTGCGCTGGCGATGGATCCGGAAGGGCCGGAGGATGACTTTGCGGAGCAGATCGGGAAGCTATCAAAAGAAAAGAAGCTGGTCTTCTACTGTCAGATCGGGCGCAGGACCGTGCAGATGGAGGACATCCCCTGTCTTGCCGGATATGACTGCTACAGCTTAAAAGGCGGCTATGTCGAATATGTCCGCTCCGGCATGACGAAGGAAAGCGATATCGAGGAGAAGCGGAAAAAAGCGGAGGAGAGCATCCGGAAAAAGTTTCATAAGCAGCTGTTCACTCCTTTTGCAAGAGCCTGCAAGACCTACCGGCTCATCGAGGAGGGAGACCGTATCGCCGTCTGTATCTCCGGCGGCAAGGATTCCATGCTGATGGCAAAGCTTTTTCAGGAGATCCAGAGACACAGGCAGTGCAGCTTTGAGCTGACATTTCTGGTCATGGATCCCGGGTATAATAAAGAGAACCGGCAGCTCATCGAGAGCAACGCCAGAGCCCTCGGGATCCCCATTACCGTATTCGAGAGTGATATCTTTGATGCCGTGGATACCATCGAGAACAGTCCCTGCTATATCTGTGCGAGAATGCGGCGCGGCTATCTTTACAATAACGCAAAGAAGCTCGGGTGTAACAAGATCGCTCTGGGACACCATTACGATGATGTGATCGAGACGGTCCTGATGGGCATGCTCTACGGGGCGCAGATCCAGACCATGATGCCGAAGCTCCACAGCACGAACTTTGAGGGAATGGAGCTGATCCGTCCGCTGTATCTGGTGCGGGAAAGCGATATCTGTGCGTGGCGGGACTACAACGATCTGCATTTCCTGCAGTGTGCCTGCCATTTCACCGATACCTGCACGACCTGTCATGAGGACGGGACCACATCCTCGAAGCGTCTGGAGACCAAGAAGCTGATCGCGCAGCTAAAGAAAGAAAACCCGTTTGTGGAAGCGAATATCTTTAAGAGTATGGAAAACGTGAACCTGGATACGGTCGTTGCTTATAAGCAAAAAGGCGTTCGCCACCATTTCCTGGACGAGTATTAAAACTGCCGCCGGCGGCAAAAATATTAGATGAGCTAACTGATAAGTACATATTTGTCAGGCCAGGCTTTACAGATCAGATGAAGTCCGTATTTGCCGGCCAGTTCTGCAGACTGAAGCGTCGGTACGGATTTTGAGATCAGGACAGGGCTGCCGGCGGCGATCACTTTCTCTACCATATCGACAGGGACACGGCCGGAAGTAAAGAGCATGCAATCCTTCAAAGGGATCTGATATAAAAGAGCATAGCCGATCGCTTTATCAATGGCATTGTGTCTTCCGATATCTTCACATTTAAATTCGACCTTCCCTTGCCTGCCGAGGATACAGATGTGTGTTCCTCCGGTGTTTTTGTGGAGTCCTGCATCTTTTCCAAATTCTTCTGTCAGGGAAAAGATCCATTCAGGACGGATTTCACATTCCGGCAACTGTTTGAGTTTTGTATTGTCTCCGGAAGAAAGAAAAGTTTTGTTTCCGGTACAGCAGGTAGCTTCCTTTGAAATCTTTTCTTTCCATTGTATTTCATGCTTCAGAAAAACGCTGGCTTCATTTTCGTATTTGCAAAATAGGAGTCTGCTGATATCATCAGCGTCTTCGATCAGACCGTCAGATAAGAGTCTGCCAATAATGAGTTCCTTTAAGTGATCCTTAGTGCAAATGAGACGATACACCGGTCGTTCATTGACGATCACGGAAAGTTCGTGCTCTGAGATCACGGATAATTCATTATCTGTACTGTGTCCGTCACGATATATGATTGAAGTTGACAGTTGGTCTGTGTTTTCCATTTTTTGCAGTCCCTACTGCTCTGCCGCCATTTCTTCATTGATCGTATCTTCGCTGGCGGCCATGGCCTGCAACGTCATTTCCAGCAGTTTATCCAGTTCCCATCCCAGCTGCGCTGCACCGCGCTCGATGACTTCTCTTGAGCAGCCTGCGGCAAATCCCTTGCTCTTATATTTTTTCTTTAACGATTTCAGTTCCATATCTTTCGTGCTCTTTGAAGGTCTCATAAGAGCGGCTGCCCAGATGAGGCCGGTAAGCTCGTCAGCGGCGAAGAGCACCTTTTCCATTTCGTGAACCGGTTCTACATCGATCGTCACACCGTTACCGACAGTGATCCCGTATCCGTGCGAGCAGACCGAATGGATGATGTCATCGCTGACCCCGCCTTCCTTCAGAAGTTCCGGTGCTTTCAGACAGTGTTCTTCCGGATAGAGCTCGAAGTCAATATCATGCAGGAGTCCTACGATCCCCCAGTGTTCTGTATCATCCGCATAGCCGAGTTCCTTCGCGTACCATTTCATCACAGCTTCTACCGTGAGGGAATGCTGGATGTGGAACGGATCCTTATTGTATTTCTTCAATAATGTAAATGCTTCATCTCTCGTGATCATGACAGAACCCTCTTTTCTTAAGTATTTCCCGTTTATTCTATCACAGACCGGGAGAATTTCAATACGGCTTCCATATCAAAAAACGTTCATCACGGTAGTGCCTTTTGCGGAGCGTAGGAAAGTTGCGTAGCGATAGCGGTGATAGTCGGAAAAAAGAATGGCATCCGGAGCGGATGTGCCTGAACAATTCACGGATCGACGCGGTGGACGGTCTGGAGGTCTTTCGGTATTTTATGGGGATCGTACGGTCCGCTTAAGCGGCTCAGGATCTAACGGATCAGATCGCTCAGCTTCTTAGTATAGAAGAAATCGTGGACCAGGGTATTGAATTCCTTCCACATGGGGAGAGTCCGGCATTTTCTTTTCCTGCTGCAGTTGTAGTCCGGATCCGCCAGACAGGCGACCGGAGAGAGGGTGCCTTCCATCAGTTCAAGGATCTCACCGACAGTGTAATCCTCGGGATCCCGGACCAGACGGTAGCCGCCGCCTTTGCCACTGATGCCTGTGAGCAGACCGCCGTTTACGAGATCCTTTACGATGATCTCGAGATACTTTTTGGAGAGTTCCTGCCGCTCAGCGATCTCTTTAAGCGGAACATGACCGTTGCCCTGATTTTCAGCCAGATCGATCATAATGCGAAGTGCGTAGCGTCCTTTGGTTGATATCATGATGTCTGTCGCCTCCCTGTCCGTCCTGTGATCGATTGTCGTGATGGTTCTTCTCCGGAGGTCACTATGCGAAAGCATGTAGCAACGGTTGCATATAAATCCGCAAAAGAAAGACCGTTATCATTATAGCGTAATTTTTCGCTATAATCAAGATTTATAACGGGAACAAGGTTTTAATAAAGAGACTATAGGATTTCCGATAACAGGCAAGAAGAAAATGCTATAGGCTAAACCTATTGACATAGTAGGCAAGTGTATGATATTTTGACAACGTCGTTTAGGAGAACATGACTTATGGGATTTAATACGGGACTGCTTCACGGAAGAGTGATAACGAAATATGCGGACAGAGAGATCCTTCCTCCGATCTCACAGGTAACTGCTTATCACTATGAGAGCATGGAGGAACTGGAGAAGGTCTTTACTCATAAGAGCATGGGGTATGCCTATTCCAGGATTGGAAATCCGACGGTGGCAGCCTTTGAACAGCGGGTGAACGCATTGGAAGGCGGCGTCGGAGCGATCTGTTGCAGCAGCGGGATGGCGGCACTCTCCGGAGCTTTTCTGGCAGCCTGTAGAAGCGGTGACGAGATCATCGCCGGCTGCGGACTCTACGGAGGGACCATCGATCTTTTCCATGATCTGGAGCAGCTGGGCATCCATACGGTATTTGTCCGGGATCTGACGGCAGAAACACTCCGCAGCCTGATCACGGATAAGACGAGAGTCGTATTTGCGGAACTGATCGCCAATCCTTCTCAGAAGGTCGTGGATGTTCCGGCACTTGCAGAGGTGGCACATGCCGCCGGGGTACCGCTCTTTGTGGACTCCACCACGGCAACACCCTATATCGCAAAGCCGATCAGCCTCGGTGCGGATGTGGTGGTCCACTCCACCTCCAAATATATCAACGGCGGCGGGAACTCCGTCGGAGGGATCATCGTAGACGGCGGAAGATTTGCATGGGACGTTGAAAAGCATACGGCACTTGCGGAGTTTAAGAAATACGGGAAACGGGCATTTTCCGTAAGGCTCCGTACCGATATCTGGGTAAATCTTGGCGGCTGTATGGCGCCGATGAATGCGTACCTTAGCTGTATCGGCCTCGATACTCTGGGACTGCGGATGGAGAAGATCTGTAAGAACGCGGATCTGCTCGCACACGCACTGGACGGGATCCCGGGGATCGAGGTGAACTATCTGACACTGGAGCAGCATCCCTATCACGATTATGTGGAGAAGGAGCTGAATGGCTACGGAGGCGGGATACTGAACTTCCGTGCCGGTACAAAGGAAAAAGCTTTCTGCATCATCAATTCGCTGAAAAATGTGATGATCGCCAGTAATATCGGTGATCTGCGGACGCTGGTCATCCATCCGGCATCGACCCTCTATCTTCGCGCGGCGAAGGAGGAAATGGAGGCTGCCGGGGTCTATGGGGATACGATCCGTGTCAGCGTCGGTATCGAGGACGCGGAGGATCTGATCGAAGACTTCAGACAGGCGATCCGGGCTGCGGAAGAGGTGTGAGGCGGAAGCAGTCATGGTAAGAGATAATGAACAAAGATACGATAACAATCAGCAACGATATATGGGAGCAACTGGCAGCCCGGGCGGCGGAGGCCTACCCTTTCGAAGGCTGCGGGGTCCTGCTCGGAAACGGCGATGACTACCGCATCCGAAAGATCCGTGAACTGAAAAACAGCGTGAGCCGGGAAGCGGCTGAGAGCTTTTTTTCCATCGATCCCCTCAGCATTTATGAGCTGGAGGATGAGGAGAAGGATTACGAGATCATCGGATTTTATCATACACATCCGGAACACAAGGCGGTCCCGTCCAAAGAGGACGAGAAGTATATGATCCCGGGAATGATCTACATGATCATATCGGTAACAGGAGGGTTTTGCAGTGATCTTCGCCTGTATCACAGGCAGAAGGCGGATGGAGAGATTTTAGAAATCAGGATAGGGGAGGCAGCATAAAAAAATGAACACAATCTATATCTCCGCTACCTTGCGAGGTTTTTTCGGAAGGAATGCAAGGTTTGAGTCGCAGGCAGATACTGTCCGCGGCATCTTGTCTTTTCTTACGGATGAATATCCGGATGCGAAAAAAGTGATCTTTGATGAGGACGGAAAGATCCGCAGCTTCATACAGATCTATGTTGGAAAGGAGAACCGAACCTCCGATGCCAGATGGGATGATAAGATCTCCGACGGAGAGGAGATCCTGTTCCTTCCGGCCATTGCCGGCGGTGCACCGACGACGGAGAGCATCATCTCCGATGAACGGCGCAAGGCGGTCTCCTTTGATGATAAGGAGATCGAGCGCTTCGGTAAGCACCTGATGCTCCGGGAGATCGGCGTAAAGGGGCAGAAGCGGATCAAGGCGGCCCGTGTTGTTGTGGCGGGAGCGGGAGCTCTGGGCTCTCCGGTGATCCAGTATCTTGCCGCAGCCGGGGTCGGAAATATCAAAGTCGTGGATTTTGATGAAGTGTCTCTGGAAAATCTTCAGAGCCAGGTGATCCACTCGAGCCGGGATGTGAACCGTCCGAAGGTGGCTTCTGCCAGAGATACGGTCCGGAATATCAATCGTAATATCCTTTTCGAAGATGTAAAGGAAAAACTCGACGCGGACAATATCCTCGACATCATCGACGGATACGATCTGGTGATCGACTGTACCGATAATTACAAGGCAAGATATCTTATCAACGATGCCTGCGTACTCTGCGGGATCCCGCTGGTCTTCGGCGCGATCTACCAGTACGAAGGACAGGTAGGGATCTTTAACTTAAACGGAGGTCCGTGCTATCGCTGCGTCTTTCCGGCACCACCGCCTGCCGGCCTCGTGCCGACCTGTGCGGAGGGCGGCTCCATCAGTCCTCTGGCGGGGATCATCGGGAGCATCCAGGCTAATGAGGCGCTGAAGCTCATCATCGGCATCGGTGAAAATCTGGGAGGAAAGCTCCTGACCATCGACAGTCTGTATCTGCATTCCCGTATCGTGGATGTGAGCAGAAATAAGGACTGTCCGCTCTGCGGGGCGGATCCGTCCATCCGGGAGATCCGGGAGTTTGATTATGATGACTTCTGCGGTCTTAAGGAAACGGAAGAGGAAGCCCTCATCGAAGGATTTACGCCGGAGGAGCTGGCAAAGCGTATCGACAGCGGAGATCCCATCACGATCGTGGATGTGCGGGAGCCGCATGAGAGAGCGATCCTTCGTTTCCCGGAGGCTATCGTCATACCGATCGGACAGCTTGCCCGCAGACAGAATGAGCTGAATCCGGAGCAGGATACGATCTTTATCTGTAAGGAAGGAAAGCGAAGCATCCTGGCCATTAACACACTGAGAGAAGCCGGATACAAGGGACCGCTGTATAACTTAAAGGGCGGTATGGATGCGATGAAGGATATCGTGTTTGCGCACGAAGGTGCATGGTTATAAAAGCAAATAAAAAAGGAGGAACCATACAATGGCAAACGAAGTAAAGGAAGGGATCAACGCTTTAGGGGCAAAGGCAGCCTATAATCTTGCCAATGTCACCAAGACAAAACCGCAGTACGGTGCGCTGACGCCGAAGTGGCTGACGAAGTTCCTGGAGTTCAAGGGACTTGAGACGGGTATCTTTCGTGTGAACAAGGTCGTCGAGGGAGAGACGCCGTTAGATGTTCTCTGCAGCCAGACCAAGAAGTCGGATATCATTCCGGACGGCTATGTAGAGTATGAGACGGAGCCGCGCGAGTATGTATTAAACAGCATTTCCACGATCATTAATGTCAATACGGCGATCGAGGATGTTTACAGCGTTCCTTACGATCAGGTACAGGAGCAGCTCGGTCTTGCCATCGAGTCTTTAAGAGAGCGTCAGGAGAGCCAGCTGATCAATAACGATGATTACGGTCTTTTAAAGAATATCGCGGATTCCCAGCGGATCCAGACCAGAAACGGAGCACCTACGCCGGATGATATGGATGAGCTGATCACGAAGGTGTGGAAGGAACCCTCTTTCTTCCTCGCTCATCCGCGTGCGATCGCGGCTTTTGAGAGAGAGTGCACAAAGAGAGGCGTACCCCCTGTAACCGTAGGGATCGCAGGCGGCACCTTCCTGACCTGGAGAGGCATCCCCATCGTTCCGACGGATAAGCTTCTGGTTGACGGTCTTAAGAATCCGAAGTCCCAGAGCGGCAAGACGAACATCCTGCTGGTACGCACGGGTGAGGCGAAGAGAGGTGTCATCGGTCTGTTCCAGGCTGGGCTTAAGAACGAGCATTCCAGAGGACTGTCCGTAAGATTCCGTGGTATCGATGATAAGGGAGTAGCATCTTACCTCCTGTCTCTGTATTGCTCGGCAGCAATCCTTGCGGATGATGCGATCGCAGTATTGGAGGATGTAGAGGTAGGTGAGTACTATGACTACGATTGAAGAACTGGCAGGAGTCCCGAGTGCAGCAGAGCTTGATGCACTGGCAAATGCATGGTTTCCCGATCTGACCGATAATGTGTTCGGTGTGTCACAGGAAGAAGCGGCGATCCCAGCCGTACCGGAAGTAAATGCAGAGGATGTGCTGCAGGGCTACGGAAGTATGCCGACGGGAGAGATCCCGCAGGGGTACGGTGGTGTGCCGGCAGGAGAGATCCCGCAGGGATACGGAAGTGTGCCGGCAGGAGAGATCCCGCAGGGATACGGAAGTGTGCCGACGGGAGAGATCCCGCAGGGCTACGGACGGATCCCGGCCGGAGAGGATACGCAGAGTTACGGCAGCAGCATGCCGGGCATACAGGAGCCGGAGTTTGACTGGGAGCATCCCTTTGCCTATGGCGGCAGCAGCTCGGATTCCTGGCTGAATGTGGCGGAAGCCCCGGCAGCACCTGAGGCGGAGTTTGCGGCACCGGTATCGGATATCCCGGTGGTCCGTGATACGGGAAGTACCGGATATTCGCCGGTCGTGCTCTCGCAGACGCAGGCAAAGGAGCGGGGAAGGACCATCGATGCACCGACCTCACTGGGCGGTGACCGAGTGACCTCCGGGCGTGATGCGGATAGGCCGTATTCGTCCCGGGATGAGTCGATCCGTATCGGCTCCAAGACGCTGGCACAGATCCGCAGCGATTTCCCGATCCTTCGGGAGAAGATCAACGGAAATCCGCTGGTATGGCTGGATAACGGAGCTACGACGCAGCGGCCCCAGGCTGTCATCGACCGCCTGAAATACTATTACGAGCATGAGAACTCCAATGTACACCGCGGAGCGCATACGCTGGCGGCACGGTCGACGGATGCCTATGAGAATGCCCGGGATACCGTTAGGGATTTCATCGGCGCACCCTCCTCGGATGAGATCATCTTTGTCAGAGGAACGACCGAGGCGATAAACCTCGTGGCGAACGCCTATGTGAAGCCGACGCTCTTACCGGGAGACGAGATAATCGTATCGATCCTCGAGCATCATGCGAACATCGTACCCTGGCAGCTGATCGCGGAGGAGACCGGTGCACTGATTAAGGTGATACCCTGTGATGAGACCGGACAGCTGATCCTGCACGAGTATGAGAAGCTTTTTACAAAGCGGACAAAGTTCGTAGCGGTGACACATGTATCGAATGTACTCGGTACCGTGACGCCGGTAGAGGAGCTGGTAGCGATCGCACACAGACACGGAGTCCGGATCCTGATCGACGGAGCACAGTCGGTCGCACATATCCCGGTCAATGTATCGGCGCTGGATACGGATTTCTTCGTTTTTTCCGGACACAAGATCTTTGCCCCGACGGGTATCGGTGTGGTCTACGGAAAGCGCGAGCTGCTGGAGGCGGCAAAGCCTTATCACGGCGGCGGAAATATGATCGCGGATGTGACCTTCGAGCGTACGATCTACAATCCGATCCCGAACAAGTTCGAAGCCGGGACGGGAAGCATCGCGGATGCGGTGGGTCTCGGAGCGGCACTGACCTATCTTTCCGAGATCGGTATGCCCTGTGTCTATCGCTGGGAGCATGAGTTGCTCACCTATGCGATGAAGGAGATGCGTAAGGTCAAGGGCCTGACCCTGATCGGAACCGCACTTAACAAGTCATCCGCACTTTCCTTCCATCTCGACGGATATTCGGATGAGGAAGTCGGACAGCGGCTTGATGCATACGGGATCGCGGTACGCACGGGACATCACTGTGCACAGCCCGTACTTCGCCGTTTCGGCTATGAGGGCTCGGTGCGCCCGACGATCGCATTGTACAACTCACCGGATGATATTGATGCGCTGGTGAAGGTTTTGAAAACATTTGCCTGATAGGAGGAATATTTAATGAAGATCACGGTAGGCGGTGAAAAAAGAGAAGTGGCGGAGGGACTGACCGTATCCGGCCTGATCGAGCTGGAAAAGGTCGAGACACCCCAGTATGTCACGGTATCTGTCAATGAGGAGTTTCTGGAGCCCGATACTTTTGAAGCTCATGTCCTGAAGGAAGGGGACGAGGTAGAGTTCCTTTACTTTATGGGAGGAGGCAGATAATGGCATTCACCAATGAGCAGCTGGAGCGATATTCCAGACACATCATTTTAAAAGAGATCGGCGTAAAGGGACAGAAAAAGCTTCTGAACGCCAAGGTACTGATCATCGGAGCCGGAGGGCTCGGTGCACCGGCAGCTCTGTATCTTGCAGCGGCCGGTGTCGGGACCATCGGTATCGCGGATGCGGATGTAGTCGATCTCTCCAATCTGCAGAGACAGGTCATCCATACGACCAATGACATCGGCAAGAGAAAGGTCGATTCCGCGGCGGAGACCATGCGGGCGATCAATCCGGATGTCACGGTCAATACCTATTACGACTTTGTCAGCAGTGCGAACATCATGGATCTGATCAAGGATTATGATTTTATCCTGGACGGTACGGACAATTTCCCGGCGAAGTTCCTGATCAACGATGCCTGTGTGATGGCGAAAAAGCCGCTGTCCCATGCCGGTATCATCCGCTTTAAGGGGCAGTTGACGACGATCCTTCCCGGAGAGGGACCGTGCTATCGCTGCATATTCAAGGATCCCCCTCCAAAGGATGCGGTACCGACCTGCAAGCAGGCGGGAGTCATCGGAGCCATGGGCGGAGTGATCGGTTCCCTGCAGGCGATGGAGGCCGTCAAGTACATCACCGGAGTCGGCGATCTGCTGGTAGGGTATCTGCTGACCTATGATGCGCTGAAGATGGAGTTTCATAAGATCAAGCTTCCGCCTCGCGGGAAGGGCTGCGCGGTATGTTCAGATACACCGACGATCACGGAGCTCATCGACTACGAGCAGGTTGCATGCGATATGAAGCACTGAAGCGGTCACAGACCGGAGTATTAGAAGGAAAGACGATGATATGAAGATAACGATCACAAGATCAGATTTTGACAGGATCTATGAGCACGCACTTGCGGAGCGCCCGGATGAGGCCTGTGGCCTCATCGCCGGGGTCGATAAGGAGGACGGATCCAGAGAAATCAGAAAAGTCTATCTTCTGACGAACATCGATCATACGAATGAGCATTTCAGCATCGATCCGAAGGAGCAGCTCGCAGCGGTGAAGGATATGCGTGCGGAGGGCCTTAAGCCTCTCGGCAACTGGCACTCCCATCCGGAATCGCCGTCGCGGCCATCGGAGGAGGATAAGCGCCTTGCTAATGACAGCAGGGCCTCCTATCTGATCCTCTCCCTGATGGAGGAGGGAAACCCGGTGCTGAATGCCTTTCATATAGAAGATTCAGAGGACGGACGCACGGTACGCAAGGAAGAGCTGGTCATCGTATGAGCAGTGATACGGGGAACGCTCCGGAACGGGAAAAGTTTCGGAGTATTCCTTCGGATTAAACAAATGCAGTCTGCGGTAAAGCAGTTTGTATTTATATACTTTATATAAAGAAAAGGAGAACGGAAAAATGGCAGAGTTTCAGGTTGATGATGTAGTAGACATTACGGATGTGAACTGCCCGGTCACTTTTGTAAAGACCAAGGTAGCGCTCGAGGAGCTGGATGAGGGTCAGATCCTGCAGGTACATTTAAATGACGGAGAGCCCGTGCAGAACGTCCCGCGCAGCATCAAGGAAGAGGGACACGAGGTATTGAAGCTCGTCGACAACGGCGACGGTACCTATGAACTTTATATCCGGAAAGTCGGAGAATAAAAAACTTTCATCCGTTTTTTTTATCTTTGCGATAATACCTCTGTTATTGGGGGCGGTAGCTGTCGTTCTGCTCTGCTTTCTTCATTTACGCTATAAAAAGGACAGCAACGCTGTTTTCTTGACATTGCCGCGTTACAAAAATATAATGATTTCAGTATGTTATTAAGGCTTTTTACAAGGCGGCTTGACTATGAGGGGGGAGAGCGCATGAAAAAGATGATCGGCATTATGGCAGCCATCGGTGCTGCAGTATCGCTGACGGCCTGCGGAGGCAAAACGCAGAAGGAGACAGCCGGCGAGTTTGTTCCGTCGCTCGACACAAATACCGAGTGCAGTATCACGGTGGTCGGAAACTATGATAATTTCGAGGCACTGGAGGCGGAGTTTGACAGATTCGGCGAGTTCTATCCGAATGTCCGGCTCAGTTACATGAAACTGGATGACTACAGCAATATCTTGGCCACGGTGCTGGAAGGCGACGATCAGCCAAACATTTTCTTTTCGTATGCGGGGATGATCGGAAATGATAAATTCGATTCCGCATTCGATCATATGGAAGATCTTTCCGACCCGTCTCTGGGTCTGCATCTGGACTGTATCCGTCCCGGCCTGATCGACCATGATGCGGAAGGGCACGTGGTGATGGTTCCGGTTTTCTCCAGAAGTTACGGTATGCTTGTGAACAACGATCTGTTTGAAAAGGAAGGGCTTGAAGTCCCGGCTACATGGTCGGAGCTCATGACCGTGTGTGAGACTCTTAAGGAAAAGGGCTATGTCAGTCCCATGATGGGTTACAGCAGCGAGCCTTCCAGCTGTTTTATGTACACGGTAGCCTATCCGATGTTTGCGGCTACGCTTGCCGGGAATCCGGAAGCGCTGACGCTTGCAAATGATCTGGATCCGGCGGCGGGAGAATACATGCGTGCGTCACTGGAAAAAGTGGAGACGCTGGTCCGAAGCGGATACATCGATCTTGATGAATGCGATAAGATCGAAGATAACTATACGCAGGTGATCCTGCGCTTTTTTGAGGGCGATGTTCCGATGATGATCTGCGCCGGGGATACCGTATCCGGCACCAAAAAGAGGGAAAGCCAGTCGGAGGCGTTTACCGCAAACCCGTTTGAGTATACTTTTTCGCCGATCCCTTTGACAGACGAAGGCGGATACTTTATCGACAGCCCGTCCATAGAGTTCTCCGTGAATAAGGACTGCGCTGATCTGGAAATGACAAACGAGTTTATGCGTTTTCTGATCTCGAACAGCGAACTGAATCAGATGGCTTCCGTGAAACGCCTGGTTACTCCCACCGCGGACCTTACCTTTGATTCGGTTTATGCCCCGTTTGGTCAGGTTCCTTCGGAACGGACGATATCTCCGGAAGTGCTCGGGATCACGGATCCGCTTACCGCACAGATCAAGAATGCGGCGTTCCGGGTCGGAAGAGGAGAACTCGCCGTGGATGAAGCCGTCACAATGTACGGAAGCTTTGAGTGATGAACGGAGGGGTCGCGTGAAGAAAGCGCTGGTCATTATTCCCAATCTGCTTATCATCGGATTCATATTGGTTTTTATCGTCCGCTATGCCAATTTCCGTGTAGAAGAAAGTAACCGCTATGCACTGGCGGACTATGAGAAGATGACCGTCACGGTGAAGGAGATCATCACCAACTACCTGGAAGATGAGCAGCATCTTTGCGATATATGGTCCAACTATGTCAATCGGTCCGCGGAAGCGGGCACGCCCATGACCGCAGAGGAAGCGATCTCTTATATCAGAAAGGCCAAGATTTCGCCGGAGATCACCGGCCATCTTATTTTTCTGGATGATCCGGATCTTTCCGGGATTTCGACAACCGAGACTCCGGGCACTCCCGGAGATTATTCCGTCTCTTATAAGAATATATCCATTTTTGACAATCTTGACAGCGTGAGCGATGTCGACGGTGTGGTCAATCTTACCCGGGCATACACAAATCCGGTGAACGGAATACAGTCGATCGCTTTCATGAACTATGTGCAGGTTCTCGATCCGGATACGGAAAGCTTAAGGACCGGTCTTCTGATGCGGGTGGTTCCGCTGAGCCTTCTCGAACAGAAACTTGTTTTTTTGAAGGGAGAGTATGAGAATGTCGAAATCAGTCTGATCGATAGGGACGGAAACTACCTCATCCATGGCGAATCCCTGAAAAACAGTAATTTCTTTGAGTATTATAAATCCTACAACCTCGGGACCGCAGAGGAGTTTGAGAGTGTTAAGAAAGAACTGACCGGCGGAGTGGGATCGATGACGATCCGAAACTCCAAGGGCGAGGATTGCCTGATCTCCTATACGCCGCTTGAGGATCTGAAGTTCTGGCATCTGATCGCATATATTCCGAAGGACGAACTTGTGGCGAGCCGTGTGGTTGACTGGCTTTTGCTCGGCATTGTTTCGGTTGGGCTGATCGTCCTGCTCATATTCAATTTCGTTATCCTGATGATCTACAACCGAAAACTCTCGGAGGCCGCACAGGAAGCAAATCAGGCCAATGCAGCCAAGTCGTACTTCCTTTCCACCATGTCGCATGACATACGTACGCCCATGAATGCTATATTGGGGCTTAACGAAATGGTCTTACGAAGCAGCCGGGACGATGAGATCATCAGTTATTCCGAGAGCATCCGGACGGCGGGGAATACGCTTCTGGGACTGATCAATGACATTCTGGACCTTTCGAAGATCGAAGCGGGCAGAATGGAGATCATCGATGTGGACTACAGTTTCGTGTCCACACTGAACGACCTGGTAAACATGGTACAGCAGAAAGCGGTCGATAAAGGGCTAGCTTTTAAACTGAACATTGACAAGGACATACCTGCGATCCTTCACGGCGATGAGATCCGGATCAAGCAGGTGATCACGAATATCCTTTCCAACGCGGTCAAATACACCAAAGAAGGCTCGGTAACATTCTCCGCCGGATACGAAAAACTGCCGGATAAGCCGGATGCGGTCATTTTAAAGATCAGTGTTGCGGATACCGGGATCGGGATAAAGCCGGAGGATATGAAGCGGCTCTTTAAGGCATTCGAGCGTATT
>Ga0310694_10003495_pt1 | contig 15406 bp, 8 predicted proteins | sample 174DNAGHGhighgp2_FD_203884 | JGI IMG/M metagenome (GOLD analysis project Ga0310694, IMG submission 203884) | Sheep rumen microbial communities from Palmerston North, Manawatu-Wanganui, New Zealand - 1742 DNA GHGhigh gp2 (v2) (version 2) | ecosystem: Host-associated > Mammals > Digestive system >... | reverse complement strand
AAGTGCGTAATAGGGTGCACCCCCATGCAACGTATTACGCGAAAAACGCCCGAAAGTGCGTTACAGGGTGCAGCCCCATGCAACGTGTTACGCGGAAAACGCCCAAAAGTGCGTAATCGGGTGCATAACCGGACGGGGTGAGGGCAGGTTGCGAGGCAAAACGAGGCAGTGCGGGACAAAAAGGCGCAAGGAAGCGCGGGGCGCGCGCGGCACAAGGCAGGACAAGGCAGGACAAGGCAGCACAAAAAAAATTGCAAAAAAACGGGCATTTCCGTAAATTTGCAGGTTAGTAGTGTATTAATCCCCAAGTATATGGATACTTTTACCAAGAATTACATCGAAGGCTTCATGGGTCAGGTCATTGCCAAGAATCCCGGGGAGGCCGAATTTCATCAGGCGGTCAGGGAAGTAGTGGAAAGCGTGGCGCCCTATGTCACGGCCTACCCCCATCTGATAGACCAAAAAATCCTGGAACGCATCGTGGAACCGGAACGTATTGTCATCTTCCGCGTTCCATGGATGGACGACCGCGGCGAGGTGCAGATCAACCGCGGCTTCCGCGTGCAGTGCAACAGCGCCATCGGCCCCTACAAGGGCGGTATCCGCTTCCACCCCAGCGTGAACCTGTCCATCATGAAGTTCCTGGCCTTTGAGCAAACCTTCAAAAACGCCCTCACCACCCTGCCGATGGGCGGAGCCAAGGGCGGGTCGGACTTCAACCCGCGCGGCAAGTCGGACGGTGAAGTCATGCGTTTCTGCCAGAGTTTCATGACCGAACTGTACCGCCACATCGGCCCCAACACGGACGTTCCGGCCGGCGATATCGGCGTGGGCGGCCGTGAGATCGGCTTCCTCTTTGGCCAGTACCGCCGCCTTCGGGACGAATTCTCCGGCACCCTCACCGGCAAAGGCCTCAACTGGGGCGGTTCCCTGCTGCGCCCGGAAGCCACCGGTTACGGCCTGTGCTACTTTGCCGAGCAGATGCTGGCCACCCGCGGCGAGCGTTTCCAGGGCAAGCGGGTAAACGTATCCGGCGCCGGCAACGTGGCCCAGTATGCTTCGCAGAAAGCCATGCGCCTGGGCGCAATAGTCCAAACCCTCTCGGACTCCGACGGCTTTATCTACGACCCCGAAGGCCTGAATGAAGAGAAGATGGCTTACGTGCTGGAACTCAAGAACATCCGTCGCGGCCGAATCAAAGAGTACGCCCAGAAGTACCCGCAGGCCACTTACTATCCCGGCGAGCGTCCCTGGGGCATTCCCTGCGACATTGCCCTCCCCTGCGCCACGCAGAACGAGATTGAAAAGGCCGATGCCGAAAAACTGGTGGCCGGCGGCTGCATCTGCGTAGCGGAAGGCGCCAACATGCCCACCACCCCGGACGCCATCCGCGTCATCCAGGGCGCGGGCCTGCTGTACTCCCCCGGCAAGGCCTCCAACGCCGGCGGCGTAGCCACTTCCGGCCTGGAAATGAGCCAGAACTCCATGCGCCAGCACTGGAGCGCCGAGGAAGTGGACGAATACCTCCGCCGCATCATGACCGACATCCACAACGCCTGCGTGAAATACGGCACCGAGGAAGACGGCACCGTGAACTACGTCAAGGGCGCCAACCTGGCCGGCTTCATCAAAGTGGCCGGTGCCATGACAGACCAGGGACTGGTATAAACTAAATCGACTGAGCCATGGAAACCATCGCGCTGATGGCACGGCGCATCCGGCGGATTCTGCTGGTGTGCAACAACTACGACAATTTTTCGCTGGAGGAAGACGGCCGGCTGGACATGCGCATCGCCAAGGAATACGCAGACCTGAACCTGAGCGGTCCGCCCGTGTTCGAGCGCGTGTCATCTACCCGGGAAGCCCTGGAAAAACAGGCTGCCGGCGAGCGATGGGACCTGGTCATCACCCTGTACAACGTGGGCGAGGTGGACGTTTTCCACTTTGCCGCCCAAATGAAGGAGAACCATGCCGACATGCCCGTCGTGCTCCTGACCTCCTTCTCCAAGGAAGTGTATCGGCAACTGGAAAATCACGACCACAGCTGCATAGACTATATCTTTAACTGGAACGGCAGCACGGACCTGATCATCGCCATCATCAAGCTGCTGGAAGACAGCATGAATGCCCCCACGGACATCCTCCGGGGCGGCGTCCAGTGCATCCTGCTGGTAGAGGACTCGGTGCGCTATTATTCCACCTATCTGCCCCTCCTGTACAAGATGGTGCTGCAGCAGAACATAGAGGCCGTCCGCGACGCCCTGAACGAAGAGCAGCAGATTTTCCGTAAACGCGCCCGGCCCAAAATCCTGATGGCCACCAACTACGACGACGCCGTTGCCCTTTTCAACCAGTATAAGGAGAACCTGCTGGGCGTCATTTCCGACATTGGTTTCGTGCTGCACCGCGGCGACAAACCGGCCCTGGAAAAGCTGGACGCCGGCGTGGACCTGTGCAAGATGATCCGGCGGGAGATTCCCAAGATGCCCATCCTCATGCAAAGTTCGCAGGAGAGCATGCGGGCCGTGGCACAGAGCATCCGCGCCGGCTTCCTGATGAAACGTTCCAAAACCCTCACGCATGAGCTGTCGGAGTATATCGGCAAGGAATTCGGCTTCGGCGATTTTGTGGCGCAGGACACCCGCGGCCGGGAACTGGGCCGTGCACACGACCTGCAGGAGGCCGAACAGCTCATCACCCGTCTGCCGGAAAAGGAACTGGAGCGCCTCAAGAGCACCAATTACATCTCCCGCTGGATGCTGGCCCGCGGTCTTTTCCAGGAAGGCATGGCCATCAAGAACAGCAATTTCCAGGAGATGGACGACTACCGGAAAGCCGCCTGCGAGAGCATCCACCGCTACCGCGTAAAACAGAGCCTGGGCGTAGTGGCCCGCTTCCAGCCGGACACCTACAACGACGCCATCTGGTTCTCCCGCATCGGCGAGGGTTCCATCGGCGGAAAAGCCCGGGGGCTGGCCTTCCTGAACCGCGTGCTGTACAAGCACAACCTGTACGAAAACTGGGAAGGCGTACACCTGACCGTGCCCCGGACGCTGGTCATCGCCACAGAATACTTCGACCGCTTCATCCTGGAAAACGGCCTGCAGTACGTCATCAATGCCGACATCTCCGACGCCGAAATCCTGTCGGAATTCGTATCGTCCAACCTTCCCGCAGACCTGATGCAGGCGCTGCGTTCGTTCATCCGTGTGGTGCGAACGCCGCTCGCCGTGCGTTCATCGTCCAAGCTGGAAGACTCTTATTATCAGCCGTTTGCCGGCGTATACTCCACTTACATGCTGCCGGCCGTCGAGAACGAGGACCAGCAGCTGCGCCTCATTGCCAAAGCCATCAAGAGCGTATATGCCTCCGTGTACTTCGCAGCCTCCCGCGGCTATATCACGGCTACGGCCAACGTCATCTCAGAAGAGAAGATGGCCATCATCCTGCAGGAGGTGTGCGGCAGCCAGGAGAACGGCTACTTCTTCCCCACCCTCTCCGGCGTGGCCCGCAGCGTGAATTTCTATCCCATCGGCCACGAACGGGCCGAAGAAGGCATCGTGAAGCTGGCCTACGGCCTGGGCAAGGCGGTGGTGGACGGAGAACAGGTGCTGCGCTTCTCCCCGGCCTATCCCAAACACGTGCTCCAGACCTCGACGCCGGAACTTTGCATGCGGGATACACAGCAGGTGATGTATGCCCTGAACCTGCTCCCGGAAAAGTTCAAGACCTCCGTGGACGACGCTGTGAACCTGGAGCGCATCCCCATTACGGATTGCGGCCAGTTTGCCTCTTTCAACAAGGTGGTTTCTACCTACGACTACGAGAACCAGCGCATGGTAGACTCCCCCTTCGTGAAAGGTCCCCGGGCCGTCACCTTCGCCCATGTGCTGCGTTACAACACGTTCCCGCTGGCCGACATCGTCCAGAAACTCGTGGACATTTGCTCGGAGGAAATGCAGTGCAGCGTAGAGCTGGAATTTGCAGCAGACCTTCAGACGGGCATCTTCAACGCCCTGCAAATCAGGCCTATATCTTCCGACAGTCTGCTCACCAACGTGGACTGGACCCAGATTGACTGTTCCCACGCTGTGGTAAACTCCGGCAGCGCCCTGGGCACCGGCTGGCTCCCGGACCTGCAGGATGTGGTGTACCTGAAAGCGGACAGCTTTGACAAGATGAAAACCCTGGAGATGGCTGCCGAACTGAGGGAACTGAATGCCCGCATGCTCTCCGAAGGACGCCAGTATGTACTTATCGGCTATGGCCGCTGGGGTTCCAGCATCCCTACCCTGGGCGTTCCCGTGGCCTGGAGCGACATTTCCGAGGCCAAGGCCCTGGTGGAATGCTCGCTGCCGGACTTCCGCGTAGACCCCAGCCAGGGAACCCACTTTTTCCAGAACCTGACCTCGTTCAATGCCGGCTACGTGAACGTGGACCCGTACACCCGTCCCGGCGATTCCCTGGACCTGAGCGTCCTGGACGCCCTTCCGGCCGTACAGGAAACCCGCTGGCTGCGCCACGTGAGGCTGGACAAAGCCCTCACGGTGTGCATCGACGGACGCAGCGGAAAGGCCGTCATCAAACTATAATTGGATATTTCCGCTTTTTTGCCGATATTTGAAGATTAAAAATTAATCTTTAAATATCCTATGGGAAAATTCAAGAATGACGCAAGGGTCGTACTCACGCTGGATGCCGGCGGGAATTCCCTGCGTTTCAATGCCATGAAGGGAGAAGAATTCCTGCTGGAAACCATCACGCTTCCCTCCAATGCCAATAACCTGGAACTGTGCCTGGAAACCATGGTCACCGGTTTCAAGACGGTGATCAACCAGCTGGGCAGCAAGTTGCAGCCCGTAGCCATCAGCTTCGCTTTCCCCGGTCCCGCGGACTATCCGGCCGGCATCATCGGCGGGTACCTGCCCAACTTCCCCTCCTTCCGGGATGGCGTGGCTCTGGGACCGTATCTGCAGGAGGTTTTCGGCATACCGGTGTTCATCAACAACGACGGAGACCTCTTTGCCTTCGGCGAAGCCCTGAGCGGCGCGCTGCCGGAAGTAAACGAGAAACTGGCGGCAGCCGGGAGCAGCAAACGCTATAACAACCTCATCGGCTATACCTTCGGTACCGGTTTCGGCATCGGCTGCGTCCTCAACGGCCAGCTCAACCGCGGCGACAATTCCTGCGTGGAAACCTACTGCCTGCCCAATCCGCACATCCAGGGCGTCATCCTGGAAGACAGCGTAGCCATCCGCGCCGTCAAACGCGTGTATGCGGAGCAGTCCGGAGAGCAGGATCCCAGCCTCACCCCCAAGGATATTTACGACATCGCGGAAGGCAAAAAGCCCGGTGACGCCCAGGCGGCCCGCGCCGCCTTTGCAGAGATGGGCCATGTAGCCGGTCTGGCCATTGCCACCGCCGTGCAGCTGATGGATGGCCTGGTGGTCATCGGCGGCGGCATATCGGCTTCGGCCAAATACTTCATGCCGGCCCTTCTGGAAGAGATGCGCGGCACGGTGCGCACCCTTTCCGGCGACGTCCTGCAGCGCGTGCAGATGAAAGTGTACAACCTGGACGACGAAGCCGAATTCGCCGCTTTCGCCAAGGGAGACGCCCGCGAGCTCAAAATATGGGGAACGGACAAAACCGTCACCTACGATCCGCAGAAACGCATAGGTATCTGCATTGACAAGATTGGCACTTCGCAGGCCATTTCCGTGGGTGCCTACGATTTTGCCCTGGCTCAACTGGATGCATGAAAGAGTTTGAGATAGCACAGAAGATCGGCAGGGAACTGGCTCCGGAGCAGCTGCGGGAAGCGGCCGCCAAGGCCCTGGGCGTCAGGCCGGAGGCCGTCGGGGAAACCGTGGTGGTCCGCCGCAGCGTAGATGCCCGGCAGGACATCCTGTACCGCTATCGCATACAGGCCTACCGGAAAGGAGAAACCTACGAGCCTTACCGGGTGGCTCCTTATCTGGACGTGCACCAGGGCCGGCCCGTGATTGTGGTGGGTGCCGGCCCGGCCGGCATGTTCGCCGCCCTGAAACTGCTCCAGAAGGGCCTCAAACCCATTGTCCTGGAGCGGGGCAAGGATGTGGAGCGTCGGAAGGTAGACATGGCCAAGCTGTCCACGGAAGGCGTCATCGACCCGGATTCCAACTATTGCTACGGAGAAGGCGGTGCCGGTGCCTTCAGCGACGGAAAACTCTTTACCCGCTCTTCCAAGCGGGGGGATATCCGGGAGGTGCTGCACCAGCTGGTGGCCTTCGGCGCCCACGAAGACATCCTCATCGACGCACATCCGCACATCGGCACGGACAAACTGCCGGAAGTGGTCAAGAACATCCGCCGATGCATCGAAGAACACGGCGGAGAATACCATTTTGACAGCCGGGTAACGGACATTGTCCGGAAAGATGCCCGGTCGGGGCCGGGCATGACGGAAGCCGTGTACGAGGTCCACTGCGGTTCCACCGTTTACACGGCGGCCCAGGTGATCCTGGCAACCGGCCACAGCGCCCGGGACATCTACGAACTGTTCCAGCGCAAAGGCTGGGCGCTGGAAGCCAAGGGTTTTGCCCTGGGGGTACGCGTAGAGCATCCCCAGTGGCTCATCAACCAGATCCGCTACCACGGCAAATACCAGCCCTTTATGCCCACGGCGGAGTATTCCTTTGTCCAGCAGGTGGAAGAGCGCGGCGTTTTCTCCTTCTGCATGTGTCCCGGCGGCATCCTGGTGCCTTCCTCCACGGAAGACGGCACGGTGGTGCTGAACGGCATGTCCAACGCCGCCCGCAATTCCAAGTGGGCCAATGCCGGGGTGGTGGTGCAGATTGAACCCGGGGACCAGCCGGCCGCCTATGAAGGTCCTTTCGCCCTGATGGATTTCCAGCGGGACATTGAGCGGACCATGTTCCGCTATGTGCAGGAACACGGCGGAAGGCATCCGCTGAGCGCCCCTGCCCAGCGGATGAAGGATTTCTGCCGGGGCATCGTGTCCAGGGACCTCCCCAGGACATCCTACCATCCGGGTACGGTGAGCGCTCCCCTGCACGAACTGCTGCCGGAGCACGTGGCCCTGCGCCTGAGAAGAACCTTCCCGCAGATAGACCGTCAGATGCACGGCTACTATACCAACGACGCCCTCCTCCTGGGCGTGGAATCCCGCACCTCCTCCCCCATCCGCCTGCCGCGGAATCCCGAAACCCTGGAGCACGTGGACCTGAAGGAGCTGTACCCCTGCGGGGAAGGGGCCGGCTATGCCGGGGGCATCGTTTCATCGGCCCTGGACGGCATCAATTGTGCAGAAAAAATCGATTGAACCATGGCAGACATCATACTGGGAATAGAATCCTCCTGTGACGATACTTCGGCAGCCGTGCTCCGGGACGGGGTGCTGCTGTCCAACGTCATCGCCTCGCAGCAGGTACACAAAGACTTCGGCGGCGTAGTGCCGGAACTGGCGTCCCGCGCCCACGAACAAAACATCGTTCCGGTGGTTTCGGAGGCCCTCCGCAAGGCCGGCATCCAGGCGCAGGACCTCACGGCCATCGCCTTCACCCGCGGGCCCGGCCTGCTGGGTTCCCTGCTGGTGGGCACCTCCTTCGCCAAGGCCCTGTCCCTTTCCCTGGACATCCCCATGGTCATGGTCAATCACCTCCAGGGGCACATCCTGGCCAATTTCGTCCGCCAGAAGGACGTTCCGGTCCGGGAGCCTTCCTTCCCATACCTGTGCCTGCTGGTTTCCGGGGGCAATTCCCAGATAGTAAAAGTGAGCAGTCCCCTGGATTACGAAATCCTGGGGCAAACCATCGACGACGCCGTGGGCGAAGCCTTCGACAAATGCGCCAAGATGCTGGGACTGGGCTATCCCGGCGGCCCCGTCATCGACCGCCTGGCCCGCCAGGGCAACCCGGAGCGCTTCCACTTCGCCAAACCCAACGTCCCCGGCCTGGACTACAGTTTCAGCGGCGTCAAAACCTCGCTGCTGTACTTTGTCCGCGACGAAATGGCCAAAGACCCCCAGTTCCTGGAGAACAACAAGGAAGACCTGTGCGCCAGTTTCCAGAAAACCCTCATCGACGTGCTCATGGGCAAGCTCATCCGTGCCGCCAAGGAAACCCGCATCCGGGAAATCACCATCGGCGGCGGTGTCAGTGCCAACAGCGGCCTCCGGGAGCGCATCGAGGCGGAGGGCCGGAAGCGGCACTGGAACACCTACCTTCCCGAATTCAAGTTCACCACGGACAACGCGGCCATGATTGCCGTAGCCGGCTGGTTCCAGTACAAGGCGGGCGTACGCACGCCGCTGGACGTGGCTCCCGTATCCCGCATGGCAGATTTCTAAGATGGGTAAAGGGCTCCGCATAGCGGGCTGGATCCTGGCCCTGCTGGTCCTGCTGTTCATAGCAGGGCTGGTGGCGCTGCAGTCTCCCCGCGTGCAGACAGCCCTGGGAAAACGCATCCTCCAGTACATGGAAGACAAGGTGGATGCCGATATCAGTTTCCGCACCACCTCGGTGCAGCCGTTGGAATCCTTCGTCATCGAAGACCTGCTGGTGCTGGACCGCGCCCCGGTGGTCCCGGAGCTGGATACGGTGCTGTATGTGAAGCATCTGTCGGCCCGTTTCTCCGTACTGGGACTGCTGCGGGGAGAAAGCATCTACGTGAGCCGCGCCACCCTGGACGGCGGCACCTTCAACCTGGTCATGGAACCGGATCCGGATAACCCGGAGCATTCCCGCACCAATCTGGAACGCGTTTTCCGCGTGCCCCAAAGCGGAAATAGCACCGGATATCACTGGGGAAACCTCCTGCGGGCCCGCAGCGTCGACATCCATAACCTGGATTTCCGGATGGAGAACCTGCCCCTGGCCCGGAAAGACCTGGAAAGGGGCTATTCCGTGCCTGCGGGCAGCATAGACTGGAACCACCTGTCCGTCCTGCTCAAAAATGCCCATGTGTCCCACCTGAAGATGGCCGACGACCTCATCACCGTCCAGGTAGACGACCTGGACCTGCAGGAACAGGTGGCCGGCCTGGACATCACCGACGGCCACGCGAAGAAAGTGCGTGTGGGCAAGGGCCTGGTCCATGTAGAGGATGCGGAAGGCTGGAACGGCCCCGTCACGCACCTGATCCTGCCCACGGCCGATTTCGTGGGTCCGCTGGACGACTACTCTTACTTCACGGAGAGAATTGCCCTGGACATGGTTGTGGGCGAAGGTTCCGTCATTGCCACCGAAACCCTGGGACTCATCAACAGCAGCCTGCAGGGCACCCGCTTCGAAGGCGGTCTCAGTGCCCATGTGAAAGGCCCGGTGAAAGACCTTACCATCGAAAACGCCGTGATAAGGGACCTCCGCAATCAGGTTCTCATCAGGGCCGATGGCAGCATCCGGGGCCTTCCGGACACGGACAATACCCAGCTGGACTTCCAGGTTAAGGAGATCCGCTTCACCCTGGCCAATCTGGGCGGCTTTGTGAAGGACTGGTCTCCCAAGGTTTCACTGGACAGCCGCTCCCTCAGGAAACTGGCCCCCGGAGAGTATTTCACGCTGTCCGGACAGGTGAAAGGCCCGCTGAACACGATGAATTTTACCGGCGGCCTGGAATCCCGGATCGGCGGGGCCCGGATGGATATCACCCTCGGGGATGTCCTGTATCTCCAGTCCCGTCCCCTGGTCATTGACGCCGCCGTCACCACCCGGGACCTGGACATTGGCCGCATCACCGGCATCAAAGCCCTGGGCCCCGTCAGCCTGGAAACCGGCCTGCAGGCCCAATTCCACGACAAGGGTCCGGAACTGTGGCTGGATTCCCTGAAAATCAACCGCCTCCATGCCCTGGACTACGACTACAGCCATATATCGGCGGCCGGAACCTATAAGAAAAATGCCTTCGACGGGCGCATCACGGCGGCAGACCCCAACCTGAACTTCCTCATCCAGGGGGTGTTCAACCAGTCTCCGCAAACCCGGAACATGGGCATGGATTTCTTTGTGTCGCTGGGCTACGCAGACCTGCACGCCCTGCACATAGACCCCCGGGAACGTTCCAAGGTCAGTTTCCTCACCACCGCCAACTTCGTGCGCACGGCGCAGCGGGAACTGCTGGGCACCGTGAAAGCCACGGACATCGTGCTGGAAGGCGAAGGCGGGCGCAACCACGTGGGAGACATTACGGTGAATGCCACGGCCGACGACAACCTGCACCGCATCCGCCTGGACGCCGACTTCATGGAGGCCAGCTATGTGGGAGACCATCCCCTGGGAGACTTCGTGAGCGACCTGAAGGCCCTGGTGCTGGGCGAAGAACTGCCGGCTCTCGCCGCAGAAGAACCGGAGGAGTTCTCGGGCGGTACCTATGACATCCATGCCACGGTAGGAGATGCGCACCAGGTCCTGAACTTCATCCTGCCGGGCCTGTATGTGGAAAACGGCACCGAAAGCAGCCTGCACATCGGCGGGGACGGTTTCCTGAAACTGCAGCTGGAATCCGGTCGCCTGGCCCGGAACGAAAGTTATGTGAAAGACCTGCGGCTGAGCCTGGACAATGCGGGCGGTTCCCTCAACGGAGACATCCTGGGGTCATCCATTTCCCTGGGCGGTTCCCAGCTGCGGAACAACCGCCTGAACCTGTATGCCGACCATAACCTGGTGGGCCTGGGATACAGTTTTGACAACGAATCGGCACAGGCCACCCGCGCAGAGGTCATCTTCTCCGGAGAACTGTCCCGGGACCAGGACGGCCTGTCCGTGCTGGCCCGCGCCCTCCCCTCCAACATCTACTACGAGGGAGACGGCTGGGGCCTCTCTTCCGGTGACATCCTCTATACCCGCAGCGGCATCAAGGTGAACCGGCTGGTGGCCGCCCATGAGGACGAACAGATTCTGGTAGACGGCGGCTATTCCCCCACGCAGGCCGACACCCTCACCGTCATCATGGACAAGTTCAAGCTGGACCTGCTGAACACCGTGCTGGGCGCCGGCAAGATACCCCGGATAGAAGGCAGTGCCACGGGCCGTGCCACGGTGCTTTCCACGGGGTCTTCCATGCCGGGTCTCCTGGCCGGCATCCAGTGCGACTCCACCTATTTCGGCGGCAAGCGCCTGGGCACCCTCTCCCTGAACAGCGTCTGGAACGAAGAGTCGCAGCGATTCGACGCCTCCCTGACCAACCGCCTGGACGGACGCAGCACCATTGCCGCAGAGGCTTCCCTGGCTCCCTCCACCAAGGAGCTGCAGGCCCTCTTGCGCCTGCAGCAGTTCAATCTGGGATATGTGCATCCCTTCCTGACAGACCTGTTCAACATCCTGGACGGTTCCCTATCCGGCGAGATATCGGCCCGGGGAGAACTTCCGGACCTGCATGTGAGCAGCCGGGACCTCAAGCTGGACAACGGTCTGCTGTCCCTGGACTTTACCCGCGTACCCTACCTGGCCGGCGGAGACCTGGCGCTGGACGACAAAGGCATACACTTCACGGATATCCGTCTGAGAGACCGTGAGGGCGGCAGCGGCAAACTCAGCGGCAGCCTCCTCTTCGACGGCATCCGGAATTTCATGAACATGCGGACGGACATCCATGCCATGCTCAACGGCATCAAGGCACTGGAACTCCCCTACGGTGTGAATTCCCTCATGTACGGCAACGTATACGCCAGCGGCCGGGTCGACGTCACCGGTCCGCTGGACCGCACCTTCCTGTCCATCGATGCCAGCAGCACCAAGGAAGGAGACCTGCACCTGCTCATGAACACGGCCGGCAAGGACCGCTCCCGCGAGATGCTCACGTTCACGTCGGCCCCGGAAGAAGTGGCCCTGGACCCTTACGAGCAAATGCTCAGCCTGAACCGGAAGACGGAAGTGCGCAGCAGCAACGTCACCATGAAAATGCGGGTCAGGGCGTCGCAGGAACTCACCGCCCACCTGGACCTGGGAGAGGAGACCTCCATCAGCGCCAACGGCAACGGCACCATCGAGATGGACAGCGACATCTCCCAGGGCACGTTCACCCTGGGCGGGGATTATACGCTCAGCGGCGGCAGCATGCGCTTCTCTGTCATGAACCTCGTGGGCCGCAACTTCTCCCTGCAGGAAGGCAGCACCATCCGCTTCAACGGCGATGTCTGGGACACGGACCTGGATGTCACGGGCGTATATACCACCAAGGCCAACATGTCCAACCTGTTGCCATCCTATGACGAATCTGGCAACCAGGTGGGACGGCGCACGGTCAACTGCGAGATCAACGTCTCGGGCAAGTTGAAGAACCCGGAGGTGGATTTCAACATCGACATCCCGGACCTGGATCCCCTGATACAGCCGCAGGTGGAAGGCGCCTTCAACTCCGAGGACAAGGTGCAGAAACAGTTCCTTTACCTGCTGCTGGCGGGCAATTTCCTGCCCACGGAAGAATCGGGCGTTACCACCAACGGTACGGATGTACTGGTCTCCAACGTTTCCAGTATCATGACCGGCCAGCTGAACAACATTTTCCAGAAGCTGAACATCCCGCTGGACCTGGGCCTGAACTACCAGAGCACCCAGACCGGTTCCAACCTCTTTGACGTGGCCGTGAGCACGCAGCTGTTCAACAACCGGGTGCTGGTGAACGGCACGGTGGGCAACAAGGAAGTGCTGGGCACCACCACCAACGAGGTAGCCGGCGACATCGACATAGAAATCAAGCTGAACAGGAGCGGTTCGCTGCGGCTGAACCTCTTCTCCCATTCGGCCGACATATACACTTCCTATCTGGACAACAGTCAGCGGAACGGCGCCGGTATTGCCTACCAGCGGGAATTCAACTCCTTCCGGCAGTTCTTCCGGGAGCTGTTCTCGTCCCGCCGCCGGCGCGAAGAGCAGGCCCTGGAAAACGTGGGCAGGCCCACCCGGGAGCAGATTCTCCAGATAGATTCCACCGGTAAATCCACCCCTGTCCATGAACAATTACGGTAAACTCTATCTCATCCCCACCCCGCTGGGCGAGGGCAATCCGGCCGATGTGCTGCCGGCACCGGTGCTGGGCATCCTTCCGGAGCTCTCGCGCTTCGTGGTGGAGGAAATCCGCACCGCCCGCCGCTTCCTGTCGCAGGCAGGCCTGAAGGGGCATATCGCAGCGCTGGAATTCCGCGAACTCAACGAGCACACCGCCCCCGCCGCGGTAGAATCGCTGCTGGAGCTCTTTGCCGACGGACACTCCGTGGGACTGCTTTCGGAAGCCGGTCTTCCCGCCGTGGCAGATCCAGGCGCCCGCCTGGTTGCACTCTGTCATCGGCATGGGATAAAAGTGATACCGCTGGTGGGGCCTTCCTCCCTCATGCTGGCCCTGATGGCCTCCGGCCTCAACGGGCAGTCCTTCGCTTTCGTGGGCTACATCCCGGCCAAGACGGAGGAACGGCGCCAGGCTCTGCGCAATCTGGAAAAACGGTCGGCCCAGGCGCACCAGACGCAGATTCTCATAGAAACCCCTTACCGCAACGACGCCCTCTTCGCCGACATGCTGCAATGCCTTGGCGGCAACACCCAGCTGTGTGTGGCGGCGAATCTCACCTGCCCGGATGCCTTCATCCGTACGCGGAAAGTGTCGGAATGGAAGCAGCAGCCGGTGACCATCGGCAAGCGTCCCTGTGTATTTTTGATCCTCTGCTAGATGAAGATAGCCTTTTCCACCCTGGGCTGCAAGCTCAATTATGCCGAGACATCCACCTACGAGCGCGGTTTTGTCGCCGCCGGCTGGGAGGTGGTGCCCTGGACCTCGCAGGCCGATGTCTATCTGATCAACACCTGCGCCGTCACGGAAACGGCCGAAAAGAAGTCCCGGAACCTGATCCGCCGCGCCCACAAGACCGCTCCGGAGGCCCGCATCGTAGTCACCGGCTGCTACGCAGAGCTCCGGAGGGAGCAACTGCTGGAAATCGAAGGCGTATGGCGGGTTTTCGGCGCCACGGAGAAATCGCAGATCGTATCCACCGTCGTAGACTTCCGCACTCTGCCGGAGGAGGGTATGACGGCCGAAGATGTCGCTTCGCGACCCCTCCCGGAGGGCCCCTCCCTCTTATCCGGCCGAGGGTGGCCAGAATCTTCGGCCGGCACACCCTCCTCCGGCGCAGTATTCGGGGCTTTTTCCTCCGGAGAGCGGACGCGGAGTTTTCTGAAGGTGCAGGACGGCTGTAACAATTTCTGCGCATACTGCACAGTGCCGTTTGCCCGGGGCCGGAGCCGCAACATCCCCATCTGCGAGGTGGTGAAGATGGCGCGCAGCATTGCTGCCGAAGGGGTGAAAGAAGTGGTTCTGACAGGAGTGAACACCGGCGATTTCGGCCGCACCAGCGGAGAGTCTTTCCTGGACCTTTTGAAGGCGCTGAACCAGGTGGAGGGCATTGAGCGCTATCGGATTTCCTCCATCGAACCCAATCTGATCACCCCGGAAATCGTAGACTGGATTGCCTCCGGAACCAAATTCCAGCGACACTTCCACATCCCGCTGCAGAGCGGCAGCGACACCCTGCTCAGGCGCGTGGGACGGCGCTACGACACAGCCCTGTTCGCGTCCCGCATCGACTATATCCGTCAGGCGATGGAACGCCCCGGAGAACCCCAGGTGTTTTTCGGCATCGATGTCATCGTGGGCCTGCCCGGAGAGACGGAAGAACTGTTTATGGAAACTTACCGCTTCCTGAAGGAACGCATCCGCCCCTCTTTCATCCACGTATTCCCCTACTCCCGCCGGCCCGGTACGCGGGCGGCCACCTGGAAGGACCAGGTGCAGGACAGCGTGAAGACGGAGCGGGTGGCCCGCCTGGAAGCGCTTTGCGAGGAACTCCACGCGGCCTTTGTATCGGCCAACCGGGGACTGGAAGAAACCGTCCTCTGGGAATCCAGCGTGAAGGGCGGCATGATGGGCGGCTACACCGGCAACTACATCCGCATCGAACGCCCCGCCGACCCCGCCCGCTTCAACACGCTGGAGCGTGTCGTAATCGACTGATAATTAGCACCTTACTGATTTTTATCGGTCCGTTTTGCGCCGATAAAAATCCATAAAACACTGAAACACAAGCAATTGCCAACCACCATGAAAAAGATCCTTATCCTGTTGTCGCTGCTTCTGGCGGCCTGCCACCAGCCCGACGGCGTTGTCAACGTAACGGGCGGCCGCATCCAGGGCTTCCCTTCCGACAAAGCCGATGTCACCGTCTTCAAAGGCGTACGCTACGCCGCTGCCCCCGTGGGCAAATTGCGCTGGAAGGCCCCGCAGCCCGTGGAACCCTGGGAGGGCATCCTGGTCTGCGACCAATTCGGTCCCATCGCCTGGCAGTCCGGGAACGCCCCCGGGACCTTCTACGGCGACGAGTTCTATTGGAACGGGACGCCCGAGATGAACGAAGACTGCCTGT
>Ga0310694_10003494_pt1 | contig 15408 bp, 15 predicted proteins | sample 174DNAGHGhighgp2_FD_203884 | JGI IMG/M metagenome (GOLD analysis project Ga0310694, IMG submission 203884) | Sheep rumen microbial communities from Palmerston North, Manawatu-Wanganui, New Zealand - 1742 DNA GHGhigh gp2 (v2) (version 2) | ecosystem: Host-associated > Mammals > Digestive system... | reverse complement strand
CAATATGAGGATACAAGAAGCCTTCTTCATCTTCCTGCATCTCTATGATATGCTTGGAGCAAACTATACTGCACAACTCACAACCGCAGCAGTCCTGCTTTCTCTGGTATAAATCACTTGTTGTCATCGAAATGCAATGCCTCTTTTAAGAACGCTAAAGATTTCTCTCTCTCCTGGCCGACCAATGTGTTTACTTTCTCGTAGTCAATATCTTTCACCGCAGCAAGGTCAACATCTTGTGCTCCAGGGAGTACTAACCTATCTTTCAATCCCCATTTGCTCAGAATGTTATCAATTCGGCTGTTTCTTGACGTAGCTTCCGCACGTTTTCTATAAAAGATAAAGAATTGTTTCTCATTGATAACAGAGAAGGCGGTTCCGTGGAAGGAATCAGTAAACACATATTCAGCTCCACGAATCCAATTAATGAAGTCTTCAGGGGTGTTCCCTATCACCAACTCATCTGCATAGGTTTGGTCAATGGGAGAGTAACTCTCTTTGCTCAAGACAGATACCAGTTTCAATTTCTTCTCGTCTGCAAACCGTCTTGCGATTTGTTTGCTGGTATCATCGTTCCCCAAGAAATAGCAGAACACATATTTCTGTTCTGACTTTTTCTCAACAGGAATAAGTTCTTCCCATTGAGCTTTCGTCATCAGATAGGTGGGGTCTACAACTACTTGAACGGAAATATCAGGGCCACATACTTGCTTGATTATATCTGCTCCTTGCTGCTCGCGAACAGAAAGGAAGTCAATCCTCTTCCAAGCTTTTTTTGCCGATGCCCAGCAATATTTTGGATACTCCGAGACGCCCAAACTGGTTGCGTATGATATTCTCCTTACGTTATTCGGCACAAAGCGTAAAGAGTTTACATTTCCAAAAGAGAAACCCGGTGTCCACTTCTGGTCGCTCCCAATTAACACGGCATCGTAGTTTTTCCCCCGGTTAGCCAGCTCTGTATAGCCAGAGACTTTAACAATATTATGCAATCTTCTCTCAATAAAACGATGATATTGCTCTATACGTTCCTGTTTGTTTTTGAGAAATAGCGGGTCGTTTGATGATGTATGTTTTTTCGCTCTTCTTTTGAAAAGAAACTGTTCATAGAGAAACCTTATTAGTCCTCGGCATAGAACTATATGACGATCCCCCTTCTTCGGGAAGTAATCGATTATTTCTGTGTCATGGCCAAGTCTTTCTACCATGACTTGAGTCGCATATGCTTGCAACTGAGCACCGTAATTGGTTTCCTTGTAGGATAATACTAAACCTATTTTTTTCATATTGGAGAAAATTACTATACTATTTGGATCTAATACTCTCAAAAGCCGCAATCAGCTTCTTTGTTTCAATAACTGAATTGAAATGAGTCTCTGCGGCCAACTTTCCAGCTAAGCCGATTTTAACAGCCGCTTCAGGGTTCGCAAGAATATACTCCATCGTATCTTCCACTGCATTAAAATCCCCTGGTTCAAAAACGAAAGCATTCTCTCTATCTTTCAAATACAGAGGAATATCACCCACACCAGCGGCAACAACGGGATTCCCCGATGCAAGATACTCTCCCAACTTCGTAGAGAAACCTGCACGATTCTGCAATGTGTCTGGACGGGTTAAGAACAATGCCGTTGCATTTACCAACAATTGCGGTACTTCACTGGCGGGTTTCATTCCAGTAAAGACCACGCGGTCATCAAGGCCTAGTTCGTGCACCAATTGGACATTGTCCTTCTCATCCTTATAAACTTGTTTTGTGGGGCCAATGATATAAAACTTTATATCCTCATGACGTGCGGCAACGCGTGCAAACACTTTGATAAGCTCATCAACCTTGTCCTTTTTATTGTTTCCATTCCCACAGTATGCGAAATACGGTTCACATTCCTGCTTTTTAAGACCTTCAAAACGAGAGGTATCCACGATGGAGTTGATGATTGTAATCTTGTCCTCAGGCACTCCATTCTCAATGAAATAGTCTCTCAAGCAGGTTGAAATCACAAATAGTCCATCTGACGTGCGACAGTACTTCAGGTAAGTCCTTAATGAGGGCTTGAATAAGTGTCCTTTAGGGGGAAGGACAAAAGGATGCTCTGTTCTCTCATGAAAAATATGAACGCCTTTCTTTCTGGATAACAGCATTAGCAAATCCACCTCTCCGTAAAGATAGACGATATCTCCTGGCTGCACCATTCTATATATTCTAAAGAGATAATGGATGTACGATAGATATTTACTAATACGCCCCTTATGATAGTTGCAATCCCAACAATATGACACAGAAATGCCGGGGAACTCTTCATTTAAACGACTCATGTTAGCATCAGGCATCAAATAAAACACTGATACCTTGTACTCCAAGAGGGAGAGAGCCTTCATATATGCCAACGCGCGATTGGTCGAAGCGCTATTGGGGGAAAAAGAGCTATATATAAAAAAAATCATCTTTTATGCTAAATGATTAATTTAATTTTCCGTATTAACTCTGTATTGTCAAATGCAAAATCCTTAATACCTTCCTGCAATCTGTTGTAAAGATCTTCATCATTGAAAAGGCGTATAAGAGTAGCAGGAATATTCTCTAAAGGGGCTATCAGTCCTGTCTCGCCATCTTCTATAAATTCATATATGGTGGGAAAATCTGTTGAGACAGTCGGTGTGTGCAATACCTTAGCTTCATTAACTACACGAGGGCATGCCTCGGAGCGCGAAAGACATACCAGAGCATCGGCTCCTTGAAGATAGTAGTAAGGATTCGTTTTTACCCCGAGTAATATCACACAGTCTCCGACCTTATTTTCTTCAATAGCTTTGATAATATGTTCCTTCTCAGGGCCATCGCCAATCAAGTACCAACGGAATTGAAGCCCTTCGTCACACAATTTTCGAGCGATAGGGGCAATATGATCGAAACGCTTCACTGCATCAAAACGACCTATTGAAACAAGTGTCCTTCCCTCTTTTATAAAACGAGGCTCATCATCAGTCATGTTTGCACGACCAACTATCATTGCTGCGTCTTGAGGATTAGGTATGCAGTACGTCTTAGATTCGTATTCTGGAAAAATAAGCTTAAAATTTAAGCATGTTTGTTCTGACACACAAACAATTGCATTGTAACTTCCGTAAAAACCATCCCTGCTTAGCCCTGTGTCTTCAAGTCTTCTTTTATAATCACACCGTACCCAAGCAACTTTATTAGGAACTTTTACCGCAGAAACCACCTTAGAAGTTATACCCTCTTGACATGCAACAACAGTATCAAATCGGTATTTCTTGATAATCCTATTTAAGGTCCTCTCTTCCAATAAATCTGTAACACCACCGAAATGATTCTTGACGAACCTGACGAATGCCATCGAATATTTCTTTATAATAGATGGCTCATTCTTCCAGCTATTTATATGAAGAGCGCGGACTATGAAAGGTGTTCCCACCAAATGAACATCTTCATATAGATCTCTCAATAAGCCCTGAGGAATTAATGGCATAGCCCAGCATTCATATTCTTCTTTGTCAAGCAAAGAAACAAGGTTTCTTGTACTAACTGTTGTACCACCGATACGATACGAAGGGAAAATAAAAAGTATTCTCTTTTTCATCGTTTTGCCCCCCCATTTGTTGGCATAACTGCATATTTGTAAATAAACACAAAAAACATAATAGATGTGAGGTGCGCTCTGAAAATCGATTCTGCAACCGATGCCTCCATCGCCATAGCGAGAAGTAAAATTGCTATGGCAAGACGCTTTTTTCTATCAGCTTTAAAGAATACTCGTACGTATAATGCTACATATAAGAGCAAACCAAACAGGCCATAACCCACTAATGCAGTGATAAAATCATTATGTGTACTCCTCATTATGCCTTCGGATTGAATACTTTCACACCCGCTTCTACCAATACCAAAGAAGACTTCAAATACATTGAAATGCGAGAATGCCTCCAGTTTACTCTCCCATATCTGAGATCGGTTGCCAACAGTTGCATTTGTATCTAATTCCATTCTATATTGAATCAACTCGAAATATCCATTACGATAAAGGGCAAATGTCAATATGACCATCAATGCAACAAAAAGGATTTTGTATGACTTTTTGGATCCAGAAAACAAGACAAACAAAAAAGTCGAAACAACAAAAGTAACTAGTGCACCTCTACTGGCAAGTAGAATTAAGACAATGAAACCAAGTGCAACTGTTGCGATATATAACCATCGCTCAATAATTGTTGTATTCATTCCTATATGCTTGGTCAAATGACCCACTGCTATAACAGCCCCCAAGCTGATAAATGAACCAAAAACATTTGGATTAATCCAACCAGATCGTTCGAGCCCAAGATCACCAACATATACGACAGCAAAGGCATCTCTATTAAGAAGATATAATACTGAATAGTAAAACGCAACTATCACAAGTCCATTGTTTAATACTTTCAGATCACTCTCTTCTTTCACTCCAGAAAACACAGCTATACCGACAATCGTCATTGCCAAGAATTGTTGATTGTCAACATATAGAAGACACACAAAAGCAAAATACGCCCAAACCATCAACAACTTTTTACAGTTGTTGATACTTTTGGGGTCAGTTAACAAATATATCAGCGCCATTGCCAAGTATAAGAACCTGGCATCCAACATTGCCGCACAAAAAGAATACAGGTCTATTGCCCAAACACACGCCAATGCCAAGATGATACTCTGACGACTAAACAAGAAGGGCAGAAAGGCTGCAACTGTCATTCCCGCACGTATCATAAAAGGTGCAACCTCCCGATATCTCATCGAGAAGAAGAACATTAAGACAAGTAGAACGCCATAATACAAGTATAATGACTTCTGATTGAAAAACTTCGATTGCTTCATCTTTATTTGATAAACCGATTGAAATACTTTATTGACTTTATCTTTGACAACACAAATGTCTTTTCCATCTTATTCAGCCCCACTAACCAAGCAAAGCAAAGGGACGAAACTACCGAAACGACTAACACGAGTATTAGGCGTAACCATCCTTCTGGTAAAAAACGACAAAGGGTCAATGGGAACAGGAGACTCAATGCCGTGTAGAATATAATCGGTATCACAACACTCCGAATATAATCACCAACTTTCATTACTGTCATATCAGCTACAACCAAAAGACGAATAAACTGCACAAGTATTGTAATGACAAGGCTTACAATCATTGCCGATTCGGGTCCAAAACCCAATTTAAGGAAAAGGTATGCAACCGGGACTATAAGCAAATTAAAGACACTGACGACAATAGAGAATTTTTTGATTCTGCCGGTAGCATAAGCTATGCAAGAAGTTGGATTCGCAAAAGCGCTCACAAATGCAGTAAGCAGGATTATTCGGGTAAATATCGATGCATATTCAGGGACGACATCTCCCAACCAGATATGAAGTATATAGGGAGTCTCCAGTAGAATTGGCAAAGAAATAGTGAAAATCAGATAGTATGATAGTTTTGTCGCACCATAATACAATCGCATTGCAGCATCGTAATCACCACTTGCGTAAAGCTTGGTAAGCTGAGGACGGAAAGCGGTCTGAAAACTATTAATGAAGGTGTTGACTGCATGTAGTATTTGAACTGCTACACCACGAGCTGCATTAACAACTGTACCAAAGAACAAATTAAGAACTATATTCAATCCCTGGCTCTTCATTGTATAAGCCAGTGTGCCAATCGTGCTCCATGTGCTGAAAGAAAGCATTTTCGTCAGCAAGCCCTTTTCCCAGTTGAACCCCAAGCTGGTAGTGGGTATCCGTACTTTGCAGAAGACGAAATACAGCAGGAAATCTACGAAGCCAAGAAAGAAGCATAAAAAAGAATACAGGATCAATCGGTCTCCGGCATAATGTCCTACAATGAGAGCCATAGCCAGTTTCAAGACAGATTCCAATACTGAAAACACAGCATAGATACCCATCTTCTCATACGCAATAATCAGCGCTCCGAAGGGACCTTTGAAGACGGCAATGACGAAGGAGACAATGGTTACCTGATAGAGAATCTGGGCCGCAGCCATTCTGCCATCGGGGATAACCAATTTGTTGGACAGGAACCACAATCCCAAAGTCTCGCCCAAGACTACTACGACAAGAGCCAACAAAAGCTGGACGCTCAGCGCAGTCTTAAACAATGTTTTAACCTCATCTTCATTTCCCTTTCCCATTGCAACATTGAAATACCGCTGGAATGTTGCCTGCATCGTGGTATTCAGGAAACCGAGCATCGTGATGACACCGCCCACCACATTGTACAGACCATAATCCTCTACGCCCAGAGCATTCAGAATGACTCTGGAAGTATAGAGGGATACGGCTAGTACCAATAGGGACCGCCCGTATAATGCTATTGTATTCTTTATTATTCTTCCGCTGCTACTCATTAACTATATGTGTATTTACAAACCGATAATATGCCTCTTTTTCCATCTGCAAGATACCACTGACTTTGGCAAAGTCTATCGGTTTCATAAGACTTTCCCGCCTGTTATTAAAGTCTTCCATGCTTTTCACTCTACGTTCAGACAGGCCCACTTTATCCAGTAAGGATGCTATTCTCGTAAACTTGCTTTCGTCAGCACAAAGGACAAAAAACTGTTTTTTAAAGAGCAGACAAAAAGCGACCCCATGGAATGAATCTGTGATGACAAACCGTGAATTATGGATTTCGTTCATCCAGCGCACAGGTGATTTCTGCCTGGTCTTCAGGCACTCGTATTTCTTTCCTAAACTGTAGTCTATCAATTTGACGGGCAATTTTTCTGACTTGCTTAAACTATCTGCGAGATCAGGGAAAAGCGGATTGTCCCTTTTCAAGACGAAACAACCAATCTGTTTTAAGTCCCTGGGCTTAATGAACTTCGTGTAATCGCCCCAGGCTATGGTTGGGTCAATAATACATTCTGCGTTCACGCCAAACGTGTTTTTACATATATCGACACCTGACGATTCGCGAACAGAAATGGCCTCAAACTTGGAAAGCAAATCCTTTACTTTTGCTGTATACTCACTGTCTTCTTCCCACATAGTCTTACCAAAACTGGAAGCAAGGGACATTCTTTTAGAATCGTTGGCAAAATCAAGGAAGTAAGCCATACTATTACCTTTCGTAATCTGCGGATTCCACACTTGGTCGCTACCGACTATCGTATAATCAGCCCCAGGTATCTTCTTCACATCGATTGCTGTCATCAACCTCGTCCTACGAGGATAGTTTCTCCATTTAAAAATCCAGAAATTGATAAACTTAGTATAAACCAAGATGTTACGAAGCTTAAAATACTTTTGCACCCTCTCTCTTTCTATTAGGTTGATGATTGTCACACGATGCCCAAGGGACTGAAGAATCCTGCAAGTGGCATAAGTCTGCATGACTGCGCCATAACTCTCCCCGGAATGCCGTGTTATGAGATTTATCTTTGCCATTGCATATCAAATATGATGAAGAATCCTGTTGAGATCCTTTTTCCCGCTATTGCAGACTTTAAACTTGTTTGGAACATTTCCACACGAAATAAGGGAGCAAATAACTTCCTCTTCCGGGACAGGAATAATGTTTCGTGCGGCCTTGTCTTTTTCAGGAGTCACACTCCAGTTTAAAATACAAGCTCCGACTCCATAATAATGAAGAGCATATGCCAAATTCATTGCAAATATGCCACAATCGGTATAAACGCAATCCCGCTCCGCAGAATTATAGCAGGGTATGTAACCGCAAATCATGATAAGCTTATCTATTTTTTCAGCAAAGCCTCTGTTACCACCATGTAGGTTTAACACCTGTCTCATTTTTTCCTTTGACTCTATAACATAGATTCGGGCAGGTTGGCGGTTGCAAGCTGAGGGAGCATTTTGCGCCAATTGGACAGCCTTGTCGATTGTATCAATAGGTACAGGTGTGCCATCATAATCACGGCAGCTATGACGACTATTACTGAACTCATAAAAGTCGCTACTTCGCTTTGAGAAAAAACGATCCTTGGTACAATTAATCTGTATTTCACTGTCTGAAGGACAATCAAAATGTGAAAGGAAGGTATTTATCTTCTCGATAAGCTCGTCATCCAATTGATAGTTGATTCTCTCATGACATAACTTGTAATCATTAACCACCTTGGCAATATGGTGAATCTGAATATTTTCAGTACCATATTTCTGCACGTAAATCAATCCTCTCCTCAACAGCATTAATAGCTTGTCTCGGCCAAAAGTTGCACGGAAGTTTCCCATGGTCAGCCCTTTCTCAATGCCATGTGCAGCCATTGTCAAAGCGCCTATTAGTGATTCCTCGGTATCCTTACGTGACGAATACTTTACAAATCTTTTGAAATTATAATCATAAAGTGGTTTAATGGCCAGCCATTTTTTTAACTTGTAGTATGGTTTCAACAATGATTTCATAAATGTTACTCAATTTAGCTATTTCGATTCTGTTATTACAATATCGTTAGCAACTTTTTGGGGTTCTTACCTCATTGATATAGAGTGTGTTATTTTATTTCTTAGTTGCAGGTCTGAAGTTTCATATTCGGCTTCTATCTCCCCTTCAGTGAAATCTTTAAAGAAAACAGCTTATTCATATAACTGCGTATTGCTTGCGCGTAAAGAATTACCCGCCATACAGCAAGCAATACGCGGAATATCACTCTATAATGAATTACAATCTACCGTCCACGATGTTGCGATCCAGCGTGCACTTCACATCGAAGATGACGTGCTTCTCCTTCAGCAGACCAGGCACATCCAGTCCGTCAAACTTCTTGTGAGCCACAGCGGCAATAGCGGCATCGAACTTCTCGGTAGGCAGTTCATTCACCACCTTGATACCGTACTCGTGCTCCACGATGGCGGGGTTGGCCCACGGGTCGTAAACAGTGATATTGAGGTTGTATTCCTTCAGTGCCTTGTAGATATCGATGACCTTGGTGTTGCGCACGTCAGGGCAGTTCTCCTTGAAGGTGAAGCCCAGGATGATGATATTGGAGTTGAGCACCTGAATGCCTTTCTTCAGCATCAGCTTGATGGTCTCGGTGGCGACATACTCGCCCATACCGTCGTTCATACGGCGACCGGCCAGGATAATCTCAGGGTTGTAGCCGTGACGCTGTGCGCACTGGGCCAGATAGTAGGGGTCAACACCGATGCAGTGACCACCCACCAGACCGGGACGGAAGGGCAGGAAATTCCACTTGGTGCCTGCAGCCTCTAATACGTCGAGGGTATCAATCCCCATCTTGTTGAAGATCTTAGAGAGTTCGTTCACGAAAGCAATGTTGATGTCACGCTGGCTGTTCTCAATCACCTTGGCAGCCTCAGCGACTTTGATGGTCGGAGCGAGGTGCGTACCGGCAGTGATGACGCTGCTATAAACCTCGTTGATGTACTTGCCAATCTCGGGGGTAGAACCGGAAGTGACCTTCTTGATATGCTCCACGGTGTGCTGCTTATCGCCCGGGTTGATACGCTCGGGGCTATAGCCACCATAGAAGTCCACATTCATCTTCATACCGCTAACCTTCTCCACGACAGGGATGCACTCGTCTTCGGTAACACCGGGATAGACGGTGCTCTCATAGACCACCACATCGCCCTTGCTGATGACTTTACCAACCGTGGTGCTGGCACCTACGAGAGGAGTAAGGTCAGGGTTGTTGTCTGCATCCACGGGGGTAGGAACGGCCACCACATAGAAGTTGCAGTCCTTGATCTTCTCAATGTCGCTGGTGCAGATGAAGCCGTGGTTGTTGATGGCATCCTGCAGGATGTCGTCAGCCACCTCAAGGGTAGCATCGTGACCGCCCATCAGCGCATCGCAGCGCTTCTGGTTCATATCAAAACCAACGGTCTTGTACTTGGTGGAAAACAGGCGGGCAAGGGGAAGTCCTACATAGCCCAGTCCAATAACGCAAATCTTTGTCTCTTTCATTGTTATTTAATGTTTTTAAATCGCTTTTACGTTTAGAGGTTAGCGGTTAGCAGATTCAAGTTGCTTCAAGAATGAAGTGCGTAAACCAGACAACTGCTTACCAATTGTATTAATTCGTTCTTTTTCTGCAATAAATTCTTCTTCTGAAATGTAGTTCAGGTCATGGGCGATATCCAGCTGGCAAAGCGCTTCTGTCAGAGAGCCATAGGCAATTTCAATAAAATGGACTTTCTCTTTGTAAGAAAACCGGCCAGAGCCTTCTGCTATATTAGATGGTACTGACGTTACAGATCTCCTTAACTGGTCTCCGAGAGCATACGTCTCGTACTTGGGAAACTTTTCAAGCATCCGATAGACGCTTTTAACGAGTTCCTTCGACTCCTTGTATACCCTCAAATCGAAAAAAGAGAAACTGTCCATTCTTCAAACGTTATTCGATAACCGTTAACAGTTAATCACTAACCGCTAACCCATAACCACTAACCCATCAAAGGTTGGCCTTATACCAGTCAATGGCTTCTGCGAGGCCCTTCGCGAAATCGTACTGCGGATCGTAGCCCAGGAGGCGCTTTGCCTTACTGATGTCGGCATTGCTGTGCTTGATGTCACCGGCACGGTCGGGACCGAAATGAGGCTCAATGTCCTTGCCAAGGGCTTTGGTTAGGTCGTAGTAGATATCTATCAGATACTCACGACCACCGTAGGCCACATTGAACGCCTCACCGCTGGCCTCATCGGGAGCCAGACAGGCCTTGAGATTGGCTTCAATCACATTCTCGATATAGGTGAAGTCACGGCTCTGCTTGCCATCGCCATTGATGGTGGGCTGCTCGTCGTTCAGCAACTGCTTGATGAACTTGGGAATCACAGCGGCGTAGGCTCCGTGAGGATCCTGACGACGGCCAAAGACGTTGAAATAGCGAAGGCCAACGGTCTTGAGACCATAGTGCTTGGTGTACTGCTTCGCCCATTCCTCATCGGCACGCTTGCTCAGTGCGTAGGGGCTGAGCAGATTACCTTCGATGCCCTCCTTCTTGGGAAGGTGCGCCTCGTCGCCATAGACCGAGCTGGAAGAGGCATAGACAAAAGTCTTCACGCCCTTCTGGCGGGCCGCCTCCATCATATTCAGAGTTCCCTGGATATTGTTGGCGCAGTAGAACAGCGGCATCTCAATCGAGCGAGGCACACTGCCCCAGGCCGCTTCGTTCAGCACATAGTCAACTCCTTCGCAGGCCTTCATACAAGTGTCAAGGTCCTTGATGTCGCCCTTGATGAACTCATAGTTCGGATTGTCGAGAAACAGATCCACATTGGCCTGCTTGCCCGTACTCAGGTCGTCAAGGCAACGCACCTTGTACCCCATCTTCAAAATCGCCTCACAGAGGTTGGAGCCAATGAATCCCGCTCCACCCGTCACCAAAAACAACGTGCCCTTAGGAAATTGTAGTTCTTTGTATGTCATATATAATTTATTGATTATTTATCTATCTCTTCGTCACTTCACAGTTCTACCCGCGCGTTAGAGTGGGGCCTCATAAATGACTATCTCTTTACTATCATCTTTGCAAGATGTTTCATCATCTCTTCTGACAAGTCTTGTTCAACTCGCATCTTCTGTGCTTGCAGTCCAGCCAGCATCTGGCTGAGTTGATTGGCGTAATTGGCCTCAGCGGATGTCAAATAACCACGATGCTGATATATCTGGTACAGATAATTATAGCAACCACTCAACCGCTGCCACATATTCTCCAGCTGCATCTCCTTTCCCACCTTCTCGGCCATTGACCATCGGGAATACAACTCCTCCAACTGCTCCAGTATAGTGTTTGCCATCTTTCTTTCGTTTATTTTCTCGCAGCTCCGCCTGCGCATAATGGCGGTGGGCGCAATTATTACTTCACTTATCCATTATCTTCTTCACCTGTCCATCTGTACATTCTCGTGTAAGCTACCCAGGTTTCGAATTCACGTTTATCATCATATAACAGTTGGTAAAGCAAACGGCCTGCAGCTTTTCCTGCTTCCTCTACTGCATATTCATTATTCGCGTCATCACCATTCCTGTAATAGTCAAACAGGGCCATCATGGATGTATCCTGCCAATAGTAGTTATCACCGCCAAGCAGGTCTCTTGCAGCAAATGGCTCCCCCTTTCGGTTCTTGCACCAGCAATACACCGACCCTTGCAGGAAGTGCATTATATCACGCCTCTGCTGTTCGCTAATTCCATGCACCGCACGGGGAATGGGTAAATATGTTGAGTTGATGAATGACATATATAGACTCTATCTCGTCTTTGTTTCTCTGCTATTTTGCTATCTCAATTATTGCATCAGATAGTTTGATACTTCTTGCAGTTGAAGTTCTAATCCCAGATACCTTTACGTCCAAGCCATCTTGAAAAGCCTGCTGAACTAATCCAAAATATTCAGCATAGTTTAGCGAGGCATTAACTGTCACTGTGCGTAGTTCTTCCCCTATTGTCGCTATCTTTACATCTACAACCTTTCGATTGTCAACTTCAGCTTCAGCCTCAACCTTAACTATCTTCCCATAGAATGAGTCTTTTACGTTTTGTTCTTTCTTGGGCGTATATTCTTCAACAACCGTCAGAATTGCATCAATACATCTCGGATTCAATGAAACATTGTTCACTGGCTCTTCTAGAAGAGGTATGTCCTTATTCCAAACCGCTGAAATTGACAACTCTGAATCTTTATTAGCCTCATACAAAGAAGCCAAGGAATTAAGGAAGTTAACACTAACCGTACCTTCATCAACTGTTTCTCGCATCTCTGCACTTCCTTCTTCAGCTGACTTTTGGATACGACTTATGTTAGATAGAATATTGAGATTAATGCGACGTGAAAGAGGTAATTGTTCTGTATCTGCATCAAATAATTGGTACTGATAATAACCAAGAGGACATAAAACATTCAAGATATAACTTCCTACTTCTGTCTGTCCAATCTTATATAATGACAACTGTTCTTGAACCTCTTTGATATTTACTTTATTATGGTATGTGGTTGGATTCAAAATATCCAGGCAAGCAGAGCCTAACATATCTTTTATATTCCCTATGTTTTCATACATAGAATTAAAAGAAATGGCTCCTCCTACTGTGGATTCATCATTAATTCTCCAACTAAGCAAATCACAAGAAGGATTTATCAGTTTCGTGCACAGTCTTTTCAACGAAAGATGCTCCCTTTCTGCGATTACCTTCAGCGCTCGCTCTAATACAGAGAAATAGTCCGTAAAAGAGTTGTCCATCGGAAGCAGTATAGCATCTTCCTGATCAGGGGTAAGATACTCTCTTACCCTTCCTGGAATATAATCCTCACCTCTAACCCACTTGTTCAGTAGTAGGTATTGAGCGATATTTTCACTATTAAGCTTTGTGTATAAGTCCGTCATAGCGATATATCGTTTGCAATTTTTACCATTAAATCCTTCAGCGAATGCTGGTTCAGTATATTCGCTGATGGGATTGTAATTGTAATAGTAGAGGTGTTGGTAGTTGCTGGTTTACCACGTAAAGAAATCCAGTATGCACACTTCTTGATCTTCAGCCAGTCAACAGTATGCTCCAACCATAGATTTTCATCTTCAGGCATGTGAAACACTACCAGAATGAAAGGAAGAATGCGACTAGTATCAATCAGCCAATTGTAGTTCTTGACTTCCAAAGGGTATGAAATTGAGCCATCTGGATTAACAGTAACTTTCGAGTAGGAAGATTTAAGCTGAATATCAAGTTTAGGGGATGATCTCTTACAAGTATCAAGAGGTTTCCCTTTACAAGTCACTGTAATATCGACGCCATCATTATCATGATTACCCTTTTCTACAGAGTATCCATCGGCAGCACACAAAGCTCTTAAATAAGCCTCACTCATGTCTTCCATTCGAGTCTGCTCAGGATTTGGCATATCAAGAATTAAATAACAGAAAAACTTTCTAACGCTCTGTGCCAGTGCGGCTATGCCACCTAGATTTTGCAGTCTTTAGATATGATAAACTCCTTCAAGGGGACATATATTGTGACAGTCTAAGACTACTTTGCCCTTCAACTTGTCCCAATTCTGCTTGATGTGGTCGTGCTTCACCATGATGACCACCATATCCACCTCATTTAAGAATTGGTCGAAGTCGAGAATCTGGTTCTTGACAATTTCCTTCTCGGTGAAGAAGGGGTCGAAGGTCTTCAGCGGACGGGCGAGGTGGCGCTCCTGGATGTCGAGCATCTGGAGGGTCGGGCTCTCACGGATGTCATCGACATTCTCCTTGTAGGTGAGGCCGTAGAGGCCGATGCGGCGGTTGTCGGTGATGCCGTGCTTCTCCATAATCTCGTGGATGCGCTCGAGGACGAAGACGGGCTGGTAGTCGTTGGTCTTCATCGACTCGTCGATGACCTTGGCCAGCTGGGGATAGTCGCCCACGAGGAACCAGGGATCGACGCTGATGCAGTGACCGCCTACGCCGGGGCCGGGCTGCAGGATATTGACACGGGGATGCATATTGCAGATGCGGATAATCTCATAGACATCCATATTGTCGTGACGGCAGATGCGGCTGAGCTCGTTGGCAAAGGCGATGTTGACGGCACGGTAGGTATTCTCAACAACCTTGGTCATCTCGGCCGTGCGGATGTCGGTGACGACAATCTCGCCCTGGCAGAAGGAGGCGTAGTAGCTCTTGACCTTCTCGCCGATTTCCTTGGAGTCGGCACCGATGGTGCGGTTGTTGTGCAGCAGCTCATAGACCATATTGCCGGGGATGATGCGCTCGGGGGCGTGGACGAGGTTGATGTCTTCGCCAATCTTGAAGCCATTAGCCTCGATGACAGGACGCACGAACTTGTCGATGGTGCCGGGACTGACGGTGGATTCGATGACGACGGTGGCTCCCTTGGGGCACACCTTCATCACCTCCTTGACGGCAGCGACGACATAGCAGGCGTCCACCTTCTTGGAGAACTTGTCGTAGGGGGTCGGGACGGAGACGATGTACATATCCGTCTTCTGATACTCGGTGGTGAACTTGATGCCTGTTGCGACGGCTGCCTGGAACAGCTCGTCGAGGCCATCCTCCTTGAAGGTGGTCTTGCCGGCGTTGAGGGTTGCCACCAATTCTTTGTTGTAGTCTGTACCGATGACTTCCACACCGTGGGATGCCATCATAAGTGCGGTCGGAAGACCGATGTAGCCGAGGCCAATTACGTTTATCATATCTGTTTAAAATTATTATTTGTCAAGTGTCGAAAGTCGAGAGTCAAGCGTCGAGAAACAGTATTTTTTTGGAGGGTTGTGACTCTTGCATCTATACTCTTTTATTTATTTGTTTTTCTCTAAATAGGTGATAAGGTTTCGCAAACCACTTGCAATTGATTGAGCCTTATCGTGTAACTCCTGATGTTTTTCTGCTGTACAAAAGCCAAAGTCTTCACAGAGGTAAA
>Ga0310694_10003490_pt1 | contig 15421 bp, 13 predicted proteins | sample 174DNAGHGhighgp2_FD_203884 | JGI IMG/M metagenome (GOLD analysis project Ga0310694, IMG submission 203884) | Sheep rumen microbial communities from Palmerston North, Manawatu-Wanganui, New Zealand - 1742 DNA GHGhigh gp2 (v2) (version 2) | ecosystem: Host-associated > Mammals > Digestive system... | reverse complement strand
CATTTGTTGAAGTCAATGTACGACACATTGTTCTCGATGGTAATAGCACCGAAGGCACACTCCTTCTCGCATTTTCCACAACCGATACATGCCGACTTACAAGCCTTCATTGCCACCGGACCTTTATCTTTGTTCACACAGCTGACGAAGACGCGACGTCCTTTGACACCTTTCTTCCTCAGTTCGATGATATGACGAGGACAAGCCTTCACGCAGGCACCACACGAGGTACACTTCTCCTCATCAACCTCGGGGAGTCCTGTCTCGGGATTGATGTGGATAGCATCAAACTGACAAGCCTCCACACAGTCGCCACATCCTAAGCAACCGAATCCACAGGCTGTCTCACCAGCGCCACAAGCATTCATGGCTGCACAGTTTCTCAGTCCCGAGTACTCAGCAATCTTCGGACGAAATTCACAGGTTCCGTTGCACCTTACTACGGCTACCATCGGCTCGGAATTAGCAATCGCCATTCCCAGCAAATCGGCAACCTGTCCCATCACAGCCTGTCCACCTACGGGACAGAACAACCCATCGAGGCTTCCTGCATCAGCGCCTTTCACCAGCGCATCAGCCATACCGCCACATCCAGGGAATCCACATCCTCCGCAGTTTGCACCAGGCAACACCTCGTTGACCTGTGCGATACGGGGATCTTCATACACAGCGAACTTCTTGGAGCAGACATACAGCACAAGCGCTGCAATCAAGCCAATAGCTCCAAGCACAATCACTGCCATCAAGATGAAATCCATAATTGTAATTTGTTTTAGTTTATAAATTTGTTTAACGATCTTCCAATGTAAAGGCCAACTTCTCACGAAGACGTCCCCTCAGAAAATATAGTATAATATAATATGGAATCATCGCAGTCAGTCCTGCAAGTGCTGCCCAGGCTTCATCTACCCCTAGCAGCGTCATGAGGACCACAACACCTACCAACAGCAAGAATGGGATGCCAAAGCCTAATAGTAAGGCGTGAGCAGCCACTTGAGGTGAGGCACAGACGACCACCGGCATACCTGGTTTCAAGTCCTTTCCCGTCGGCATCTGATAGACGTCCACAATCTTTTCTTTTGCTTCCGAGGCATGACAATGCCCCGCTACTTTACATCCGGCACAGGCAGAGGTCTGGAGAATACGGACACGGATGCATCCATCCTCTACAGATTCCACAACTCCTGCATGTTTGATTTGATGACTCATGTTAATTAACTTCGCAAAGGTACTGATTTTATTTGGTTAAAACAAGAAATCGAACAATATTTTTATAAAAATGCACAGATTCTTTTGTTGTTCCAAAACTTTATTATACTTTTGTAGCTGTCATTTTAAAGCAAACATCATGAAAGCCAGCGAACAAACTGTTCAACAAATCGATCGTGCGATCCGTAAGATAGCCGACAAGTTTCCTCCTTCTGAAGAGGCCACCCTTCTTACTGACATCCACCTGCGTGTAAATCAAGATACAGGTGAACTGTTAGCCTACGATGATGATGACGAAGAGATCAACCGTTGTGTCATCGATGAGTGGATAGACAACAAGAGTGACCATTTCTATCAGGAGATTGTCCCTGTGATTCGTAAGCGCATCGAACAGTTGAGTGAGATTACCGACCATATGTCGATTCTCAAGCCCTACTCTTTCGTATTGGAAAATGACGACAAGGAAAATATTGCTGAGCTCTATGTAGTCGACGACGATACCGTCATCATTGGCTCGGATTTAATGGAAGATCTCGATAAGGATCTGGACAATTTCATCGAAAAACTACTGAAAGAGTAGTCTGTGGAAAACTTTTTTGAAGAAAAAACCGAAAAAGTTTGGTGATATCGAATAAAGTGTTTACCTTTGCACCCGCTTAACAAACGATGCACCCGTAGCTCAGTTGGTAGAGCACCTGACTCTTAATCAGGGTGTCCAGGGTTCGAGCCCCTGCGGGTGTACAAGAGGTGGCAGTGACCACCTTTCTTTTTGAGATATTATGATGCACCCGTAGCTCAGTTGGTAGAGCACCTGACTCTTAATCAGGGTGTCCAGGGTTCGAGCCCCTGCGGGTGTACAAAGGAAGGGAAAGCCGTTTGCCGATATGGCTCAGTTGGTAGAGCAACGCATTCGTAATGCGTAGGTCCCCGGTTCGAGTCCGGGTATCGGCTCTTTCGAGGCGGTTGCGAGCATGCGGAATTAGCACATCGGTAGTGCACGGGCTTCCCAAGCCTGGGAGGCGGGTTCGATTCCCGTATTCCGCTCTCCCCCGAAAAAGCACATGAGCCACCTGTCCTACAAGGTGGCTTTTTTATATTGGTTACGATGAATAAGACTAGAAAGACTTTTGTCATCATCTATTGTATCATCCTTGTACTGACAACCATATCAATAATTGCCGGCATTCAAGGATGGAACAAATATCAGGAATATCGTTTTTTTGCTGCCGATACTATTATTTCTACCAGTCGTCCACTCGTGATAGCCATTCCTCGTGTACAGACCGACTCTCTATTGACACCCGAAAAGAAAGCCGAACGAGAAGAACTGGAGTATTACCTTGCGCGCCATAATGTAAGGGATGATGGTTATGAGATGGTAGCCAACTACTATACTCGTTTGGTATCTGACAGTGTGAAAATGCGCAACCTACCCGACTTCCATCTCTGGAATATTGGACGGTGGCAGGGGCTTGCCCATGATGGCTTGGGTATGACGTGTGACAGTACCAACACCTTGGTAGCTGTTATCTGGCGCCAGGACAGCATTACCGAGGGAGTACGCATTGACTCTACAGGTTATTATCGCGGTGGGCTCAACCAACACTTGTATGCATCAGGAATTGGTTGGCGACAGTCGCCCGACGGTACCTATTACGAGGGAAACTGGTATGACGGTCGACCTCACGGATTTGGTTTCCTTGTTCATGGTGCACGTCAAATCAAGGCTGGTGAATGGAAAGAGGGACGATTCCGTGGTGAACGCATGAACTATACCACAGAACGCATCTATGGTATTGACATCTCCCGTTATCAGCATGGCAAGGGACGAAAGAAATTCCCTATTCTCTGGAATCGTTTGAGGATTACCAATCTGGGACGTATGACCCAAAAACGCATCATGGGTAAGGAGGATTATCCGGTATCGTTTGTCTATATCAAGTCAACCGAGGGAACCACCATCCGCAATAAGTTCTTTGTGCAAGACTATATGGATGCCCGTAAGCATGGTTTTATGGTAGGAGCCTATCATTTTCTCTCTCTGAAGAGTGATGCTGCGCAACAAGCCCTTTATTTCACGCGTAACACATTATTTAAAAAAGGAGACTTCCCACCGGTACTTGATGTCGAACCAACACATGCGCAAATTGCCCGTATTGGCGGTCCGGAGGAGATGTTTAAGCGTGTTCGTATCTGGCTCAAATATGTGGAGCGGTATACTGGAGTGAAACCGATTCTTTATGTGGGACAGTCGTTCGTCAACCGTTATCTTCCTGAAGCCCCTGACTTGATGAAAGACTATAAGATATGGATTGCCCGTTATGGGGAGTTCCGTCCCGATGTTCATCTGGTTTACTGGCAACTCTCTCCCGACGGTAGAGTCGAAGGTATTCACGGCGATGTGGATATTAACGTATTCAATGGCTATCAACAGCAATTCAATGACCTGATTGAGCATGACCGCATCCAATAATGTTCTCATCAGTATTGCCTCCAACCACGAGGCTCAGCAACATCTGGCTCAGGGCATTGCTATGTTGCGTGAACATATCCATCAGATGGAACTCACCAAAGAACTGTGGACAACTCCTGTCAATAGTTTGTCGTCCCAACAGTATCTCAATCAACTGGTACGAGGTACTACCCCCCACGATGAAGGAACTCTCAACCGTTTGCTCAAAGAGATAGAATACTGTTGCGGTCGACGTCCAGAAGACAAGACGACAGGACGTGTGGCCCTCGATTTGGATATCCTCGCTTTCAATGGACAACGACGACATTTGAACGACTGGGACAGGGAGTACGTCAAACGCCTACTTCAGGAATTCTGAGTTGACCCTTTCTAAGTACTGCATCTCCCGAAGGATACGAGATTGTCTGCGGTACATATAACGACTGGGCGACTGGGAATTGAAACGGATGGGGTTTGGTAGTGATACGGCAATAAGTGCACTCTGTGCCCTACTTAGGTCTTTTGCCTCACAACCGAAGTGTTCCTTGGCCACCGCCTGTGCCCCATAGATACCATCTCCCATTTCAATACTATTGAGATAAACCTCCATGATTCGTTCCTTCGACCACATGAGTTCGACGAGTCCAGTGAAATAGACTTCAAACCCCTTCCGCAACCACGATCTGCCTGGCCATAGGAACACATTCTTTGCCGTCTGTTGTGAAATGGTACTGGCTCCTAATTTTTGTTTCTCTGGGTGCTTGACATTTCTTTCCACCGCATGCTCGATGGCTTTGAAGTCAAAACCATGATGTTCAAGGAAGCGAGCATCCTCACTGGCCATCACAGCCATAGGCAAATGACGGGCAATCTGATCGATGGGCACCCAGTCGTGTCGCATCTTGATTTCTTTTCCCATCTTCACTTGTTGCACACAACGGATCACCATCAGGGGGGTGATAAATACGGGTATAAAACGGAATGCCACCACTGCCAGAATCGTGGAACCGAAGAATGCTACAAGTACCCAGCGGATGAAAGCTCGTATCTTTTTGACAATCATTTGTAGGCCGTTTGTTGTTAAATTTACTTGTTTCAAGCGGCAAAGTTAATGGTTTTATTCAGAATATGGTACGTTTATTATTTTTTTTTGTAATTTTGCAGCAAAATACGAATAACAACAAAGTAATATGGCTAAAGAACTCAAAGAATTAACAAAGAGAGCCGACAACTATAGCCAGTGGTTCAACGACCTGGTTGTCAAGGCTGACCTTGCAGAGCAGTCCGCTGTGCGAGGATGTATGGTCATCAAGCCCTACGGCTATGCCATCTGGGAAAAGATGCAACAGCAATTGGATAAGATGTTCAAGGAGACAGGTGCACAGAATGCCTATTTCCCCTTGCTCATCCCCAAGTCGTTCCTGTCGCGCGAGGCTGAGCATGTAGAAGGCTTTGCCAAGGAGTGTGCTGTGGTGACCCACTACCGTCTGCGTGCCAAGGAAGATAAGAGTGGCGTAGAGGTCGACCCAACGGCTAAGTTGGAGGAAGAACTGATTGTTCGTCCTACCAGTGAAACGATTATCTGGAACACCTATAAGAACTGGATTCATTCTTGGCGCGACCTGCCTTTGATGTGCAACCAGTGGTGTAACGTGATGCGTTGGGAGATGCGTACCCGTCCTTTCCTCCGCACTTCTGAATTCCTCTGGCAGGAGGGTCATACCGCTCATGCCACTCGTGAGGAGGCAGAAGAGGAAGCACAGAAGATGCTGAAGGTATATGCCAAGTTTGCTGAGGAATGGATGGCCGTACCCGTTGTACAGGGTGTGAAGAGTGAGACCGAGCGTTTTGCCGGTGCCCTTGATACCTATACCATCGAGGCGATGATGCAGGACGGAAAGGCGCTACAGAGCGGCACTTCCCACTTCCTGGGTCAGAACTTCGCGAAGGCTTTCGAGGTGACCTATCTGAATAAGGAGAACAAGCCCGAGTATGTATGGGCCACCTCATGGGGTGTCTCTACCCGACTCATTGGTGCGCTGATTATGACCCACTCCGACGACAACGGACTGGTGCTGCCTCCTAAACTGGCACCTCTACAGGTCGTCATCATTCCTATTGCCAACAAGCCCGAACAACTCGAGCAGGTCAACAAGGAGGTTACTCCTATCATCGAAACTCTGCGTCAGAAAGGTATTACCGTGAAGTTCGATGATGCCGACAATAAGCGTCCTGGCTTTAAGTTTGCCGACTATGAGCTCAAGGGTGTTCCCGTGCGACTCGTTTTAGGTGCCCGCGACTTAGAGAATGGCACCATCGAGGTGATGCGTCGTGACACATTGGAGAAGGAGACCCGTCCATTGGAGGGTATTACCGAATATGTTGAGCAACTGTTGGACGATATCCAGGCTAATATCTACAAGAAAGCAAAGGACTATCGTGATGCCCATATTTTCGAGTGCGAGAACTACGAGGAGTTCAAGGAGAAGGTGAAGGACGGCGGATTCTTCCTTTGTCATTGGGACGGAACGGCAGAGACCGAGGCCAAGATCAAAGAAGAGACACAGGCCACCATCCGTTGTATACCTTTTGGTGTAGAACAGACGCCAGGTGTTGATATGGTGACAGGCAAGCCTGCGAAGGCACGTGTCATCATCGCACGTAGCTATTAAATAAGGTAGGAGGATGCGGTCAGATACCGTCATCCCCTACTCTTTTTTTTGATAAAAAAATCGCGGAAGTATTTGGTGATGTACATTCTTCTTTGTACCTTTGCATCCGCAAACAAGGAGAGGTGCTCGAGTGGTTGAAGAGGCACGCCTGGAAAGCGTGTAACCGGCAAAACCGGTTCGCAGGTTCGAATCCTGTTCTCTCCGCGAAGCTTAGAATAGGATTCAAAGCTCTTAGGCGAAATCCTGTTCTCTCCGCAGGATTCAAAGCCCCGAGAATTACCTCGGGGCTTTGTTGTTAGATTCCCATCACATATTTCACCAGCAACATGGCAACAGGTATCGTCACTACCAAGATACCCACCACGTCAATGATAAAACCCGATTTCATCATCTTCGTAATAGGGATATAACCTGATGCATAGACGATGGCATTCGGTGGTGTCGATACTGGCAACATGAATCCGAGCGATGACGACAGGGCGATACCGACAGCTACAGGGATAGGACTGAACCCTAATGATAGGGCTGTACCGATGGCAATGGGCGCTATCAGGTTGGTGGATGCCGTGTGCGAGGTGAGCTCTGACAATACCAAGGCCACTATACAGAAAACGCCTATGAAGAACCATTCCGATGGATGCTGACCTAATGCTTCTTTGATACCAGCACCTAACCATGCCGAAAGACCGGTCGAATACATCATTGCTCCCATAGCCAGTCCGCCACCGAAGAGCAACAGTGTTCCCCATTCGATACCTTCTATTCCATCCTTCCAGCTCAACGTCATCTCACCTTTCTTGAAGTCAACGGGTAAGAAGAACAGCAACAGACCGCCCACCATTGCAGCGATAGCCTCAGGGAAATGACTGTCGTAGTATTTCATCACCTCTGAGTCTGCGCCGTACACGATACTGAGCACACTGGGAGACACCCATAGCACGATGGCAACGGAGAAGGCAAAGATGGTGTTCTTCTGGGCGCGTGTCCACTTTCCTAATGAGTTGACGGATTGCTGAATAAACTCACGGGCTCCTTTGATATGTTTGACATCGGCAGGGAACATCCTCCATAGCAGGAAATAGGTGAAGACGAAATAGCACACCATTGCTAACGTACCCCATATCATCCATTGAAAGAATGAAATCTTGGGGGCGTCGGGAGCCAGCTGGTCCACAAAGCCAATCATAATAATATTAGGAGGCGTACCGATAGGTGTCATCACACCTCCGATGCTACAGGCATAGGCCGTCATCAGCATCAATCCTGTCGCATACTTGTAGTTGGCCAGGTCGATGATTTTCCCATTACTTGCCATCATTTCGCGAATGGCCTCCAAGAGTCCCAAGGCGATGGGAAACATCATGGCTGCCGTGGCGGTATTGCTAATCCATCCTGAACAGAGGATACACGCCAAACCGATGGCCAGGAAGATACGTTTAGGAGAGTCGCCCACCCACTTCATCGACATGATACCGTAGGCAAAACGCTTATCCAGTCCGTTGACCATCATACCCTTCGCCAAGAGGAAACCTCCGAGGAACAGGAAAATCATGGGATTGGAGAACTGCTCAAACGCGTCCTTGATGGGTGCGATGCCCAGTACCACGCACAAGGTGGGCCCCAGTAGCGAGGTGACGGGGATGGGCACTGGTTCGGTAATCCACCAGATAGCAACCAACGACATGATAGCCAACAGGTGATGCGCCTGTTCGGATAAACCAGCAATAGGCATCAGCCATAGTATGACAGCACACAAGGGACCAATAATCAACCCTGTTGCTTTACGAACTTGCTCGGAACGTTTCATATTCTTTCCAATAATAATGATACGAATTCCTTCTAATGATCATGATACGAGTTTCTCTGCCAACAATGCCAGCTGCTCCTCATCGGCAGCTTTCATTCGTGAACGGATAGACACCATCGGCTCTACTATCTCACAGTCTTTCATCGCCTCAATCATTGTGCGCATCACCTTACCTGCAGAAGGAGCCCAACTGCCATTCTCGATGATAGCGAAACGACGTTTCTGGTAGTTCTTGATCTGCAGGTGATACAGGAAGTCGTGCATCACTGGGAACACTCCGGCATCGTAACTGGATGCAGCCACCACCAAGGTGGGATAGCGGAAAGCATCCTCTATCACCTCCGCCATATCATCACGGCTCAGGTCGCTGACCACCACCTTCTTCGCACCTTTCTCACGGAGCAGTTCACCCAGTCGCTCGGCAGCCTTTGCCGTACCGCCATGAATGCTGGCATAAGCAATCAGGACTCCCTCGCTCTCCGGCTCGTAACGACTCCAGATATCGTAGAGACGTACTGCCTCTGCCAGCGCCTCGCCTTTGAGTACCGGTCCGTGCAACGGACAGATGGTCTGCACGTCGATGCCTGCCATCTTCTTCATCACGCTCTGCACCTGAATACCGTACTTACCACAGATATTAAAATAGTAACGACGCGCCTCGCAAGCCCAGTCGTTGGGATCGTCGTTCACCAGCGCACCAAACTTACCAAAGCCATCGGCACTGAACAGTACCTTGTCTGTACTCTCGTAGCTCATGATAACCTCTGGCCAGTGTACCATCGGCGCTGCGATGAAGTGCAGGGTGTGACGCCCCAGTTCCAGGGTGTCGCCCTCCTTCACCGTGATGACACGTCCTTCGAAGTTCATTCCGTCGAAGAAGTTAGGCAACATCTTTGCTGCCTGTGCACTACAAACCAGTTGTGTGGTGGGATAGGTCTCCAGCGCCCATGCGATAAGTGCCGCATGGTCGGGTTCCATGTGGTGAGCCACCAGATAGTCGGGCTGTCTTCCGTTGAGGGCTGCCTTCAGATTCTCTTTCCATGCCTCTCCCTTCCGCTGGTCGGAGGTATCCATCACCGCGATTTTGTCGTCGTCGATGAGATAGGAGTTATAACTCATGCCCTCGGGCACCACATACTGACTTTCAAAGAGATCGATGTCGAGGTCATCAACACCGATATACTTGATGTTTTCGTTGATCATATTTTTTATTTATTTTAAAGTATTATCATGCACTTTCTATTGGGTAGTGATATGCAAGAACCTGCTCACCTTGTGCAGCAGACTCTTATCCATATTGTCGATATAGGCATCCAGCACCTTACTGCTGCCTTTCACCGGCGAGATGTCATAGTCGGCTATCGCGGCAGGAATCAGACAACTGTATCCCTCGCGCAATTTGATCTCGTCGCCTGTACTTCGTATTCTGATCTTACAGTCGCCCTTCAGACACATACAGATGACGAAACTGTCGTACTTGATGAGGTTGCGGTGGAAGGTCTCGTCAAACTCCGTCACCTTCACACTAAAGTATGGTGATTCCACCACACTATTGGTCCGGTTGCTGGCAAACGAGTATTCCGTCCGGTATTCCCTCTCCACCTGATAGTTCAGCGCCTCTGCCGCCAGTTCTGTATGCAGCTCTCTCGGCTTCCCGTCCAGTCCTGGTCGGTTATAGTCATAGATTCTGTAGGTCACATCACTCGACTGTTGCACCTCTGCCAGCAGTATACCGCTACAGATGGCGTGCACCCTTCCTGCGGGGAGATAGAACACATCCCCAGGCTTCACCTCATGTTTGGCGAGCGACTCGATGATACTCCCGTCGGCCACCTTTTTCTTATAGACCTCAGGACTCAGTTCTTCCTTGAATCCCGAATACAGATAAGCTCCTGGCTCAGCGTCGAGCACATACCACATCTCGCTCTTCCCGTTCTTGTTGTGCAGGCGTCTGGCCATCTCATCATCGGGATGCACCTGGATGGAGAGGTCTTTCTGGGCATCGATGAATTTCACCAGTAGTGGCATTTCCCCACCGTATCTCCTGCTCACCTCACGTCCGAGGATTGCTTCCGGCAGTTTCTTGATGACCTCATTCAACGTGTAACCTGTCCAGGTTCCGTTGGCGATGACCGATGGCGAACTCTCCACACAGCTCACCTCCCAGCTCTCTCCTATCTGGTCTTTCTCCGCCAGCCCTTTCCATTGGGTCAGCTTCTTTCCGCCCCACACCACCTTGTGTAGGTTGGGCTCGAACAATAATGGGTATAATTTCGACCGTTGCGACTCTATCACACAGCCTATCGTCATGATTTTCACGTCGGTGACGGCTCTCAGCTCATGACTCGTCAGACTCTTCACATATACGAAGTCGTCCTTCTGGCAATGCTGCACCTCATCATCCAACTTCACGTCGAGTGTTCCCTCTAACACGTAGAACGCCTCTTGCATATCTGGGTGGATATGTGCCTGTGCCACCTCGCCTGCCGCCAGTTCCGTTACTGCTATCTGCGTCAGCGAGCAACCGCTCTCATTAGCAGCCAGCAATACCCGTTTCAGACCGACATCATGCGACGTAGATACCGCTTTTATTTTGTTTAACGACCTCTTCATACGGATGCAAAAATAGTAATAATTCTCCGATTTACATCATATTTTGATGTTTTTCTGCAAATGCTTGTCACAAAATCATTTTGTGGCAAAATTACAAACTTTTTTATTTCCCTCCAAACAATCCCTCCAAAAACTCGTCAGGGAATGCGTAAGTTAAGTAACTATACCACCTAAATAGAAAAAAACTTCGAAAAAGTTGTAAATGACAGAAATAGTGCTTATCTTTGCAACATGAAAGGAACCTATTTAGGGTAAGAGCCCCGTTTGAATCGGCAAGCGACTTATTAAAATAGAAGCACTTTTTACTCCGTTTAGGACAAGAGCCCCGTTTGAATCGGCAAGCGACTTGTTAAAACGGAGTTCTTTTATTTTTGAAGCTCGTTAATGCTTGCATTGAAGGTATGCTCATCAATGATGGCGTATGGTTTGAAGATGTTGCCATCTTCAAGTTTTCGCATGCAAAGGAACGTCTTGCAGCCCAGTTCCCGAGAATAAACGCAAAGGGCACTCCTTTAAAACTTCTGCCATTTCCAGCACCTCTTTACGGATACGTTTGCTCTCGACATAGTAGTCTTCTTCAGTTCGTTGCTTCATGATTGCAAAGATACAAAATCTTAGGGAATAAAACCACTTTGGGATGAAAATACTTCGGACAAATTGCAAATATCAGAAATAGTGCTTATCTTTGCAGGTATGGATAAGGAGACCTACGAGAAACGAAAAGCCTTTGCCGGCGAAAAGAAACCATCTATGAAACGGCGCTTTGCGGGACACGACTACACCAGGCGTGGAATTTACATGGTGACGCTTACCGTTGAAGGGCGCAAGAACTTGTTTGGCCGTGTCTATGGCAGCAGCAACGATCCCCGTATAGAATTGACCCCTCTGGGCAGCGCCGTCAGAGATGAATGGTGGAACATCCCCAGTTACCATCCAGAAGTCAAAATATTTGAGCTCCAAATGATGCCCGACCATCTGCATGGCATCCTTTTCATCAGCGAGCCTCTTAGCTGCGGACTAAGTGGTATCATCAGGGGCTTCAAGACCGGCTGCGGGCGGTATTACCGTCAATTGATAGCTCCACAGTCTGTTGCGACTCAGTCGCAACGAACCATGAAGGGGAGCCACCCTCAGCACGGACTGCTCTTTGAGCCAGGCTTCAACGACCTGGTGCTACGCGACAATGACGAGTATCAGCGCTGGAAACGCTATCTGCGAGACAATCCCCGACGGTTGCTTATGAAGCGCGAGCGCCCAGAACTATTAAAACCTTTCTTTGAACTGAAGCATGGCTCCCATACCTACAACGGTATCGGCAACCGCGCGTTGCTCTCCGTTCCATGCCGCATGGCCGTTCGCATATCGCGACGCATAACAGGCCAGCAATTACAAGTCGAAGCAGCCCGATACATCGATGCTGCGCACAATGGTGCAGTACTCATATCCCCAGCCATATCCCCAGGCGAGAAAGAAGTCATGCGCCAGGCTTTTAACCAGCATCTTCCCATCGTTGTTGTAGCCCGCAACGGCTTCACCCCGTTGTCCAAACCTAAGGGAGAACAGTTTGATGCCTGTGCCGATGGGCGCCTACTGATACTTTCCGTCTGGGAGCATTCTAACGAACGCCTGCCGCTTACAGCCTCTGACTGCCAGCAGATGAACCTCATGGCCCTCGAACTTGCAGGGGAATAATACATCTTAACACCGAGAAACAGCGTGCCTACATGCTGCCACTTCATTTCAGGAACATTCCCTTTGTTTCCTAACGGTGTCGCATTTCGCGACGCCATCATTCGATGTACCCTCTAACTGAAGAGATACAGGACTTTTTCAGCCTGCATCTTCCTTATTCACCCCGATACAATTCATCCAACGACTGCCCTGCATCATTTATCCAATGCTCCCATCCGTTGGTGCTGCGACCAGAACAATAGCTGGCTGCCGTGCTGGGACTGGCCAGCACATAGTCTTGCTGTAACTCCCAGAAACCATCCTTTGTCGGTTTAGATATGGCAGCTATGATGGCATTGCGCTTTTCACCGTCCCTGTACGAAGGTACCGTGCTTTGAGGCAGCAGACTACCCTTCAGAATACGCATTGAGTGGTCGGTCTCGTTGAAGATGGCATGGGCTTTAGCGTCGCGCACTTTGATATGAAACAGGTTCTCGCCGTTCTTCATCTTCGCCTTCTCCTGTTTCTCGAAGATGGGACAGCCAATGAACGATGCCAACAGACGGACATCATCGAAGAATTCCTCCATAATGTCTATCTGATAGTTCGACAGCGAAATTTCCTTGCCCGACTGCTCGTTCATTACGCCATACTGAGCACAATCCGTTGCCAAGTCGATAGCTTTGCGCTCCAAGTATTGCACGTCGGCTTTATTGATGCTCTCGTCCTTTGCCACAAACATGAGACATTTGTTCCAAAACAGCTTATGCGACTTATGGTTATAAATACGCTTTACGCCATTGGTCGATTCTCCGATGTATGCCTGTGCGCTGCCGTTCTCGTCCTCACCCAGCAGGATGTAGAGTGCCGGGCGCGAACTCTCTTCCATCTTGCTCACCGCATCAAATTCCGACTTGGGAAATACTATCATCTCGCAAATCTTGTTGCTGATGAATACTGTCCGGATGCCATTAGGATCACCCGTCCGCAGATGCGTCGTTATTACTTTGCCTCGTGCCATAATCTTGACCAGCTATTCAATCAAAAAATTATTTAGAAATTAGATTCGATGAAGTTATGTGGATCATACTCCCAAGCCCATGGGAGTTCCTTGTCTTCCTTCAAATCAGAAAAGTGTCCATTACCCAGTCGTGCCAATGCCTCTGGTTCATTGAAATGTTTCTGGATGAACTCTTCCTGTTCTGGCTCAATTTTAATCTCAGTTACGATATAATTGTAGGCGTAGCAGAAAAGCTTCCATTCTTTCCGAATATACTCAGTTGTGTATGGTGGCTGTTTTAAACGCTCACGCCGATGAAGCTTACATTCCATGATATTACCAAACAATCCTGCTTTGTCTTCACCTGTTAGGGCAATTGTTTCCCACCCATTGGTATTGGGTTCCCATTGTGGCCTACGATCTCTCACCATATTATGATGAAATTGCCCTGCTTCTTCCTTATACTCAAGTAACATTAATTCTGCCATATCGTTCTTCTTTTTATCTATTTCCGATTTCCTTGCTTACTATTACATGGGCGACAGAGTAATTGAGCATTTGAGAGTTCGGTTCGTCCACCCTTGCTCCACGGTTTGATGTGATCAACTGTCAATTCGTCGTCAAAGAATAATTGCTTGCAGTCTTCACAACGAATTTTGTTGCCATCATGACGGTCGGAGTCGGCAAGATATTGTTGAACAAGTTCGTCTTTCTGTTCTTGCGTGAAGAGACGGCGCGGGTCAACACTGATGCCTTGAACGACAGTCTGAATGATGTCCTCGATTTCTTGTTCTTTGTTGTCGATGAGTTTATACTCCTGGCTCTTCTTGAATTTTTTGATTCTACGATTTATTTCGTCCTTGTGCTCTTTCCAGATGCTCACGTCCTTAATATACTTAACAGCAAAGCGCAGAAGCATAGAGAGTGACGCGAAATCATCAAAGATGGAAGCAACAAATTTAATGTACTTTGTTACGAGCATTTGGTCTTTCTCAAAAGGCTCGTCCTTTTGTTGCTTTACATATTCCTTCTTGTCTTTTATATCTCGCAGAGAACATATAAAATCAAGCAACTTGATTTTACTCTTACCACGCTTTGGCTCGCCAAGTATCTTTTTGGCAGATGCATACTGCTCAACATATTTTGAAAGTCCACGCAGATATTCTCCAGCATAAAGTCCGTTAAGTACCTCGTATTCAGAGAGTGGAACGCCGAGAGTATTGATTCTATTAAAAATCTCGCGTTTCTTTTCCTCAGTTCCTTCACTGATGATGATGCAGAGTTGCGTATCGTTTATTCGCTTTTGCAGTTCTGGATCTTTCGCATTCCATTCCTTCCATAGAAGGTCTTGATATTGCAGGTCATTCTCATAGAAACGAGTGATGGCATGGATGCGCTGCTTGCCATCGAGTACTTCTAATTTGCCATCTTCGTTCTTCCAAAGGTAGAATGCTGGCAGCGGGTAGTCCTTCACGATACTGTCGATGACAAGACGCTGTTTGTCATCGCTGTAAATGATTTCGCGCTGTAGTTCAATATCGCTGATAATATTGCCGTCACGCACTTCATTGTAGAGTTCTTTTACAGTCATGGCTTATACCTCCTCTTCTTTACGTGGATGTAGATTGCGGATTACGAGCATGGCAAAGACACGCTTCACGCTGCCTTTGCCATCGGGCAGATAGAATGCGGGACCACCACGTTTGTTCTTGGGGATTTCAAAGGGCAGTTTGTTAGCCAGTGCAAGGCTGGAGCCAACAATTTCAAACTGCTCTGGGTTAAACTTCGTCATGATGGTGGACGGTACGCCCATCATCCCTTCATAGTCGTACGGAATATCCTTCACAAAGCTAACATGGATGGCATCGAAGTTGAGATACTTCTGATATTTATCGGGATTTTCATAATAAGACTTCGTGAGCGTCATGCGGTCGTGGCGGTATTCCACATCAAGATTCGTGTACCACTTGCAGGCTCTGGGGACAGAGCCCTCTTTG
>Ga0310694_10003489_pt1 | contig 15427 bp, 15 predicted proteins | sample 174DNAGHGhighgp2_FD_203884 | JGI IMG/M metagenome (GOLD analysis project Ga0310694, IMG submission 203884) | Sheep rumen microbial communities from Palmerston North, Manawatu-Wanganui, New Zealand - 1742 DNA GHGhigh gp2 (v2) (version 2) | ecosystem: Host-associated > Mammals > Digestive system... | reverse complement strand
TGACGGTTGAGGTTAGAGGGTTGTACGGTGTCGCCATCAACGATGGTCAGATGGGTCAACCCCGTCCGGATAAGCGCCTCTGCGCACCATGATCCGACACCACCCACTCCGAAGAGAAGGACGCGGCGGGTACGTAGCTTTTCCATAACTTCGGAACCCAATAAGGATTGGCTGCGACTAAAGAATTCTTCGTTTGATTGCTGCATAGTAGTAGAAAAAATAAAGGACTCACATCAATGTGAGCCCTTGCTGTAATTAGGAATTACATATCATCGTGAGCGTGCAACGACTGCACATATTTCGCATGTGCCATCTTGATTCGCTTCAACTCACTCGGTTTGTCGAATTGTTGACGACGACGGAGCTCTTTTACGACACCCGTCTTATCGAATTTGCGTTTGAATTTCTTAATCGCGCGCTCGATGTTCTCACCTTCTTTAACAGGAACGATAATCATTGCATACACCTCCTTTTGTTGACTCTCCGGGCATTTAGCCTGTTTTGAGTAATAGCGGATGTTTAAGTCTCCCGCTTGACCTTTTGTTAAACATTTGCGCGAGCATTGATTGCTCGCGCGAGTACCCAGGGCCGGGATCGAACCGGCACGGTTTCCCATTGGTGTTTGAGACCAACGCGTCTACCAATTCCGCCACCTGGGCTTGCTTTCTTGACAAAAGCGACTGCAAAAGTACTGCTTTTTTTTTACATACGCAAATATTTCTGCATTTTTTTTCAAAAAAACGTCAATTTGCAAGCAAAACTTGGCATTTTTAGCTGATTTCTGACCAATTATAGCTTTGCTTGACGCGCAAAAGGTCTAATTGGTACTTATAGATCCGGTTGATCTCATCCTCCAATAACGGGTCTTTGTCCAATATCTCCATGGCTGTTTGGCGGGCGAGAGACAGGATCTGACCGTCGGTAGCCAGATTGGCGATTTTGAGATCGAAAGGCGTGCCGGATTGCATGGTTCCTTCCAAGTCTCCGGGTCCGCGTAGTTGCAGATCCGCCTCGGCGATACGGAATCCGTCATTCGTAGCCACCATGATATCCATCCGTTTTCGGGTGTCCTTGCTCAATTCCAAATCGGTCAGAAGGATGCAGTAACTCTGATCCCCGCCTCGTCCGACGCGCCCGCGTAACTGGTGTAACTGGCTCAGACCGAACCGCTCGGCGTTCTGGATCATCATGACTGTCGCGTTGGGGACGTTCACTCCCACTTCAATAACCGTCGTTGCCACTAAGATCTGGGTCTCTCCGCTCACGAACCGCTGCATTTGTGCATCCTTGTCCACTGCCTTCATCTGGCCATGTACCATCGAGATCTTGTAGTTCGGAAACGCCTCGCATAATTCGTTAAAGCCGTTTTGCAAGTCCTGCAAATCCATTTTCTCGTTCTCCTTGATCAGCGGATACACGACATAGATCTGCCGTCCTTTCTCAATCTGCTCGCGCATGAACGCATATACCTGCGCGCGGCGTTGGATATTATAATGTACCGTTTGGACGGGTTTGCGTCCCGGAGGTAACTCATCGATGATGCTGACTTGCAGATCGCCATAGACTGTCATCGCAAGGGTCCGCGGAATAGGTGTCGCGGTCATCACAAGGATATGCGGAGGCAAGTGGTTCTTCGTCCATAACCGTGCGCGCTGCGCTACACCGAAACGGTGTTGCTCGTCGATGACGACGAAACCGAGATTCTGCCACTGAACGGCATCTTCCAATAACGCGTGCGTGCCGATGAGTATATGGATCGTGCCGTTCATCAGACCGTTATGGATCGGTACACGGTTCTTCGCCGTCGTCGAACCCGTCAGCAGAGCGATGCTTACATGCTTGTCCTTTGTACCTTGTACATTGTCCCCTTGTACATTAAGCGGAGCCAAGAACGCTTTGAGGGTCTCGTAATGCTGGTTTGCCAAGATCTCCGTCGGCGCCATGATACAGGCCTGATACCCGTTGTCAATGGCTAAAAGACAACACATCAACGCCACTAATGTCTTACCCGAACCCACATCGCCTTGCAACAAACGGTTCATTTGCTTGCCGGATTTGAGATCGTCATGGATCTCGTGGATCACCCTCTTCTGCGCCCCCGTCAGGTCGAAAGGCAGACTTTTGTATAAGGCATGAAAACGACTACCCACCATCGGCATCGCAAAACCCGGATTTTGTTCCCGCCGCTTCATTTGCCGGAGAATCTGCAACTGAACATAGAACAACTCCTCGAACTTCAGCCTTGCCCGGGCATTCTGCATGCTGAGCGTGTCTTTGGGAAAATGCACGTTCACCAAGGCGTCCGTCAGGCTCATCATCCGGTATTGACGCAATATATCTGCGCCGATCGTGTCCGGAACGCCTTGCTTCAAGTCCGGTATCAATTCGGCGATGATGCTTCGTATCGTCTTGGAATTCATGCCGATACGCTTCATCTTTTCCGTCGTGTTGTAATACGGCTCCAAACCCTGCGTCATCTCCGGCGTCACTTTGTTCCAAGGTGTTAACTCCGGATGTACAAAATTATAGACGTGCTGAAAGCGGCTCGGTTTGCCGAACAACAGGTACTTGACGTTTCGCTGTAATTTGAGGTACTTAACTCCCTGAAACCAGACTAACTCGCATTGATGCGAGCCGTCAAAGAAGGTGGCGCTCAGCCGTTGAGCCTTACCGATACCGATCGTGTGCCATTCGGTCACTTCGCCGATGATCTGCACGTATGTATCTTCGTCGTCCAGCTCCGCGATGCGGTAGAATCGGCTACGATCGATGTACTTATACGGATAGGTGCGCAGCAGATCCATAGCTGTGCGCACGCCCAACTCTGAACGAAGAATGTCGGCACGCTTGGCGCCGACATTCTTACAATAGGTTATGTCTCGTTGGGATAATTCCATTATAGACCGCTTCGCTCTAAGTAGAAAGACCGCTTCGCTCAAAGTAGAAAGAGTCTTTGAGTCCGAAGGACGATCTTTTGTCTTTCGACTTTCTACTAAATTATTGCAGTTTGAAGTTAACAGGCACCGTGTATTTAACGCGTACAGGTTTGCCACGCTGTTTACCCGGTTTCCATTTCGGCATCGATTTGATGACGCGGACAGCCTCCTTATCCAGCGATGGATCACCACCGGAACGAGCTACCTCTACATCTACGATCGAACCGTCTTTGTTCACCACAAACTGACAGATAACACGACCTTGAATACCGTTCTCTTGCGCGATAACCGGATATTTGACGTTCTCGCTCAGGTATCTGAACAATGCTTGCTGACCACCCGGGAATTCCGGCATTGACTCTACGACTACGAAGACTACTTCTTCTTCCTCTTCCTCTACCGGAGCCTCAACCGGAGCGGCGATCACTACCTCAACCTCCTTGTCATCCTCGGTATTTACCTCGATAGACTCGGTCTCCACATTATCCTCCACAACGTTCAGTACTTCCACCTCTTGTACTGCAGGGGGTGGGGGAGGGGGAGGAGTCTCTTGACTCGTTTGTTGGATCTCAATCTCTTCCTCGATGAGGAATTCCGTGTCGGTCACTTCATACTTCGTAACCTCTTTCTCAGTCCACTCAAGCGCTACGAAACAAAGGCTGAGCACAAGAACCAAGCCCATCAAAATGTAGATGAGTTTGTCTCTCTCCAAACTGGCTTTTTCTGATTTCTTGATTTGCATATCTTGTGTTTTTTAGGTCGTTAAACTAAAATCGGCTACAAAGGTACTACTTTTTTACGAAATATGCAAATTTTTTAGATAATTTTTCGTAAAATAGTATATATTAAACTATTTTTTAGCCCTTTTTGCTTGATTTTTTGTTTAAAAGACCGCGGATGATAAGCTTTCAGTAGTTCTTCCGTCTCCAAACTGCGGTCGTCAAACTGGTAAATCAGGTTCATCCGATGGGACCATAAATACTCCTTCGCTTCCGTCTCCGAATATCCCATTTTTCCGGGGTATTGTGTTTCTAACCAATGCCACATCCGACAGCGTTCTTCCCGCAACCGAAGGATCGCGTTCGCCGTCTTGGGTTGCGAAACGGATGTGTGATCGCGCCAAACGGCGGTTTTCTCGGGCAGATAGGCCCATTGGGTTTGCTGATAAAAGATGCCGTATAGCGGGTAGTCGAGCCATAGAAAATGCTGCTCTTCGATCTCGCAGAGCAACGTTTCGCTCAACAGTGCCGTCCTAAAGACTACCGTACAATTGGCAAAACCCGGCGAAGCGATGCCGTACACTCCTGGGCGTTGGCCGAATGTCCATTTGTCGGAACCCGACGCGGTTCGTCCGTTCGTATGGACAAACCCCACCTCGGGATGAACACGCAAATACTCCGTTTGGAGTTGTAACTTATGCGGGTCCGTCCAATAATCATCGCCGTCCAACATCGCTATCAACTCGCATCCCTCCGCCATAATCCGGCGGTATAGATCGATGGTGTTGTCCGTCAACCCCATGTTGTGTGACCTTCGGATATAGACGATGCGGTCATCCTTGGCGGCTAACCTTTCGCAAACGGTCTCAGTGCCGTCAGTCGAAGCGTCATCGCCGATATAGATGCGTATCGGTTCGTCGCAGATTTGCGAGCGGACGCTCTCAATCGCTTGCGCGATATACGCCTCGTGGTTATATGTTGCGATGCAAACAGCTATCATAAATGGCTACCAGGTTCTTTCCTATTTCGTCCGCACTAAATGGGTTGGTGGACGGTGTTCTATGGGCTGTGTTCCACAAAATCGTCTCTATGAACTCCGCGAAAGTGCCGGCTTTGTGTTGCGCGATCTCTTGGGAAACGATGAGAGCCCCTAAATCTTCTGCGATCCCGACAGGGGTGGAGAGGATCGGCAAACCCGCTACAAAAGCTTCGGCTAACACCACGCCGTACGTCTCATATCGACTGCTGAGTACCAACGCGTCGGATCGGTGCATCCATTCCGCCACTTCCTGCGGACTGAGTTCGCCTGTCCAATGTAGTAATCCTTCCGGAACCTCAATCTCGCTCGCGTACGCGCGAACCTCTTTATAATCTACTCCTGTGCCGATGAGCACCAACTGCCAATCCTGCCGTTTCTCGCTCAGCATCTTCGCCGCCCGCAAAAGCCCTTTCACGTTCTTGGCTTTCTCGTCGAAACAGCTCACATGCAGCAAAATCTTCTTATCTGACGGCTGACGGCTGACATCTGAATGCTGAATGCTGACGGCTGAATGCCCAAAAATCTCCTCCACCACGTTGTGGATCGTTCCCCATCGTTTGGCGCGAAAACCGGCAGCTTTCATGGCACGCTGAAGAGGCATGCTGACCGTCAGAACCATCTCCGCCTCACGAGCTACATGACGGTAGAAACGACGTTTGAACTCCGGCATTTTTTGAAACGCACCATTCTCCGGCAGATACCCGCTCCAATGCTCTACGATGATATACGGAATCCGCTCCTTTTTCAGCAGGGCAAGCGCCAAAAGACCCTGTTTCTGAATGACATTCAGTTGGACAAGATCAGGTTTCCATCCCTCGTCTAACAAGGCTTTGTATTGCCGGATGGTGTCCAGCGGCGATTGGGAAAAAATAACGCGCACATCGCATCCCTGAGCACGAACGGCCTCTACGTGTTTTTGCACGAAGAGACCGCTCATTGCATCTTTCTCAGACGGATACCAAGGTGTCAAATATAGGACTTTCATCGGATAAGAGGGCTACCGGAAGGGTAGTTCCCGTAATTTCTGAATCCAAAGTGCTATTTGGAAGATCGGTTTGTAGCATTTCTCTACGCCGTAGTACTTGGAGGGCGTGGAGCCGAATTGCCGGTAGTGATCCGCTGTGCCTTTGTCCATACTTCCCTCAAAATCAAAGCGAACGCCTTTCTCCCTTGCTATCTTCATCGCCTCCAACGCCAGCATAGCACTCGCGCCGGAATCGCTGAAAGCCGGGTCATACGCCGGAATCAGATAGTACAAATAATGCTTGTCCCACACTAAGAATGCCGCTGCATAGACCTGCCCATCGCGGTTACAGATACTCAGGATCTCGCATTGTTGGGCGCGCCGCGCTTTGCGCTCTAATACCAACAGAAACTCCCGCGTATAACTGATCTTGCGATTTCTGGCTGCCAAACAGGCGGTGTGGAACCGGTAGAAATCCTCCACATCCATCGTCCGCTCGGCGTGTAACGACTCGGCTTTTTTCAGTTGTCGCTGTTTGTTCTTGCTAAACGAACCCACCAAGGCTTGCAAGTCGCTCAAGTCTTCCACGCGGTACGTTACGCGCTCTTGGGTCTTGAATCCCAACGCACGCATGGCATCCACGCATAGACTGCCCGGTAAGTACTGCTGGTAATAATAAGCGAGCCCCATGCCGTCCAATTGTTCCTTGAACTGACGGCATACTTCCGCTGTTTTCCAACGATCACCCGTTACTTCCGCGTTCACCCAAATGCCCCCGATAGGCGACTGTTGGGGCATTACTATATATTTGAAACGCGCGCGCTCACGTAATAAGTAAGGTAAAGCACCCAGGATCTCGTCCTGCTCATCCGTCGCCAATAACACGTCCCACTTCTTACCGGCACATACTGCGTCCAGCCACCACGGTAACATCGTGATCGGCACATACTCCTGCTGCTCAACCCACTCTATGTAGCGTTCCTTGTTTGTCATTACCAACGACTAACAACCAATGACCTTTGTCTTTCTATTTGCTACTTTCTACTAGAAAATATCACTAAAGAAGCCTTTCTTCTCCTGTGTTTCCGGTTCCTGAGCCTGAGCTTCGTCGTTGAATGACTCCTCGCTCTCGTTCTTCGGTTTGAGGCTGTCCAATCCGTTACGATAGATCTCCGGACGATACAGAATCTGTATGTTCTCGGCTATCACCTCTGTCTTGCGGCGGATCTGTCCGTCTTTCTCCCATGTACGGGTTTTCAGCTTGCCCTCTACGTACACTTTCATGCTCTTACGCAGGTATTGCTGAGCCCACTCCGCCAAATTACGCCAGAGAACAATACTGTGCCAATCCGTTACATCCGGTACCTGAGTGCCGTTTTGCATGGTGTAGCCACGTTCTGTTGTTGCTAAATTGAAGTTTGCAATGGCAACGCCGCGGTCTAAATAACGTACTTCCGGATCTGCGCCCACGTTGCCGATTAAGATGACTTTGTTTACACTTGACATAATTAAAAAGTATTAGTTTGATTGAAATACGGCTGCAAATTTACTGCTTTTTTTGCATATATGCAAGAGTTAGCACGATTTTTATGAAAAATATTTGCATATTTGTAAATTTTTGTGTAACTTTGCAGCGAATTTTGTAAATTATATTATGAAACACACATTTGTCTATGTTGCAGCATTAATGTTAATGGTCAGCATTTTTGCGAAGGCGCAGGAGGAAACAGGGGCTCAATATGTCCGCTGTATTGCGTTCTATAACCTCGAGAACCTTTTCGATACCATCCACGATGAGGGGAAGAATGACTATGAGTACCTGCCCGACGGCGGTATGAAATGGACCTCTATGAAGTACGAGAACAAGGTTAAGAACATGGCGTACGCCGTTTCTCAACTCGGTACCGATTATGACCCTCGCGGAGCAGCTTGCATCGGCGTGGCGGAGGTGGAGAACATCGGTTGCTTGTACGATCTGTGCGCCGAGGCGAATACCCAATACGGCCGCCGGCTCAAACCGATCCTCTTGGAGGGTCCTGACCGTCGTGGCGTGGATGTCGGATTTCTGTACGATTCTCTCCTGTTCAAACCCACCAAGGTCAACGGCTTTGAACTCAAAGCACACTATGCCGATGGAGGTGAGATCAAAACCCGTCTGCAACTCTGTGTGTCCGGCTATCTCATGGGGGATGGAAGACCCGAGAAAATCCATGTCATCGTCAACCACTGGCCGAGTCGGTATGGAGGCGAACTCTCTTCACGCCCGGGACGAGACACAGCGGCGATGCTCTGTATGCACATCTGCGATTCAATCTATCGCACCGAACAGAACGCGAAAATCATCATTATGGGTGACTTGAACGATGATCCCTATAACCATAGTTGTGCCGACGTGCTCAAGGCGCGCAAGCATCGCGAAGAAGTGGAACCGCGTGGTTTCTTCAACACCATGTGGCAAATGCTCGACCGTGGTATCGGATCCCTCGCGTATAACGGCTCATGGAACCTCTTCGATCAGATCATCATCAACGAACCCCTCATGAATACCACGCTCGAGTCCGGCAAATGGACGTACTGGAAAGCCCAGATTTTCAATAAACCTTTCCTTACCGTTCAGGAAGGCAAGGACAAAGGTACACCTTTGCGTACCACCAAAGGGGGCGTCTGGCAAAACGGGTATGGAGACCACTATCCCACGATGATCTATCTCATCCGCAAAAAATGAGAAGATGTGAAAATAAGAAAATGTGAAAATAAATAAATAACATGGTTTTGCAATTACATAGAAACTCCGCTCCGATTAAAATGCGTAACTACGGACGCATTGTACAGGATATGATCGCGTACGCGTCTAAAATGGAACCCGGTGTTGAACGAGACTCGCTTGAGGTCTATATCGCACAATGTATGCGGCAACGCAACTTGGTGTGGAACCGCGATCAGGAAGCCGGTGCCAACCGCGTCAAAGAAGATATCATCCGACTCTCGGACGGCAAACTAACCTGCTCTTCTCCCGTCTTCGAACGCATCATGGCGCAATCAAACGGGGCAGGAATGAATAAAAAGAAGAAAAAATAATCTGAATATTGAAATCTGATAGCTGAAGGCTGAATTCTGATAGCTTTATGGAACAAATCAGTCAGTTCAAAGTCTTCGCCGGCTCGAAAGGCGAAGCGTTGGCAAAACGCATTTGTGATGAATTGGGTTGCCCGTTAGGAAACGTGCATATTGACCGTTTCTCTGATGGCGAGTTTTGTACTTATTTTGAGGAATCCGTTCGCGGACAGTCGGTCTATCTGGTACAATCGACTTGCCCCTCTTCCGACAATCTCATGGAACTCCTCCTCATGATCGACGCCGCCAAACGTGCCAGCGCCTACAAGGTCATCGCCGTCATCCCTTATTTCGGATGGGCGCGTCAGGACCGTAAGGATAAACCACGTGTTTCCATCGGCGCCAAACTGGTGGCGAACATGCTGCAAGCCGCCGGCGCTGACCGCATCATTACCGTCGATCTGCACGCCGAGCAAATACAAGGCTTCTTCGACATCCCCGTGGATCATATCTACGGCTCCAATGTCCTCGCTCCTTATGTGGCTTCCCTCAACCTCAAAAAACTGATTGTGGCTTCCCCCGATGTCGGTGGCTCCAAACGCGCATCGAACTTCGCTAAGAAACTGCACATCCTCACCGACCGCGAAGTGCCGATGGTGATTTGCTATAAGAACCGCCCCGAGTTCAACAAGGTCTCAGAAATACGCGTACTGGGCGATGTGTACGGAAAAGATGTCGTCATCTTTGATGACATGGCAGACACAGCAGGTACCCTCTGCAAAGCGGCGGAAGTAATGAAAGAAGGTGGCGCTAAATCCGTAAGGGCGGTCGTTTCCCATGGCGTGCTCAGCGGTAACGCGTGCCAAAAAATTGAAGAATCCGCACTCGAACAACTCATCTGCACGGACTCCCTGCCTATCGATCCCGCTTGCTGCTCCAAACTGCACATCGAATCACTCGCCGGATCCATCGCACAAACCATCCGAGCTATCCAAAACCATACATCCGTCAGCGAAACCAATATAAGATAAATGAGATCCTTCGTAAATATATCCTTCGTACATAAATCGTACATCGTACTTTTTTCCTTCGTACTTTTGACGGTTTCCTGTAATAAGAAGCCGTCAACCATCTCTCGTCCGGCTTTCTCCGCCGACTCCGCGTACGCTTATATCGAAAAACAGATGTCTTTTGGCCCGCGTGTACCCAATAGTGCCGCGCATACACAATGTGCCGTCTGGCTCATCGAACAACTTCGCGCCTTCGGAGCCGAAGTGGAACTCCAAAAAGGATACATGCCTGACTTCCGCGGAAATAACCAGCAGATCTATAACATCATCGGACACTTTTCTCCCTCCCTTGAGGGGGTGAAGAGCTCTGCTCGATCGGACGCCCAGTGGTCGTCCGTAGAACAATCCGGGGAGGGGTTATCCCGTCCCCGCATCCTTCTCGGAGCGCATTATGACTGCCGGCCTTGGTGCGATGAGGAGGAAAACTACGCCGACCGTTTCTATAACGTTCCAGGCGCCAACGATGGTGCCTCCGGTGTCGGAGTCCTTCTCGAAGTCGCCCGACAACTCGGCCTGAGAATGCAAGATACTGTCTCCTCCCTTGAGCGGAGGTCGGGCGGTCTGTCAACCCCTGTGGACATCGTCTTCTTCGATTGCGAAGATTCCGGTTCTCCCAAACTCTACACTGGTCCTGAGCGTGAAGATACATGGTGTCTCGGTTCCCAACTCTGGGCCACCAACTATGCGCAGAATAAACTGGCTACTAAAAACTCTTCAACTTCTCTCAACGCTCAACACTCAACTCTCAACTATTCCTTTGGAATAATCCTCGACATGGTCGGCGCTCCCGATGCGGTCTTCCCTATGGAGATGTATTCATACCAGTACGCCGAAAACTACCAGTATAAGATCTGGCGCTCTGCCGAGAAACTGGGGTATGGATCCATCTTCTCGAACCATCATTCGTACCCCATTACCGACGACCATTATTACATCAACGTCATCGCCGGAATCCCTTGTGTGGACGTCATCCATTACGACGTCCGTAACGCAACCGGCTTCCCATCTTGGTGGCATACCCGCAACGATGACATGTCCAATATCTCCAAATCCACCCTCCAAGCCGTCGGCGAAGTGATCATGAGCCAACTATAAAACCAACAAATATTTTTTATTATTAACTAAACAATCAATCTCAAAATGAAAAAGTCTTTACTTTTTGCGTTTGCATTGCTTTGCAGCGTAATGGGCTTTGCCCAAGAAGAAGACTGGCGTATTCACCCGGATGAGGCAAATTACAAGATTTATGGAAGTTTCCAGACTGTATTTCCCGATGATGGTAGTATTGAGTACCAGTTGACAAATGTAAGGCCGGAAGGTTTGCGTTTCCCGGTACAACCGATGTACAAAGGTCGCAAAACGAATCTCGGTAATGTGTATTTTACTTTTGACCGCGTAACTTATCAGGGTAACCCTGATTTGGAGCACATCGCGCTTTGGGTTTATGATGAGTCCCTCCAGCAATGGATCCCCGATGAAGAAACCGGAAAAGAGAAAGCTAACGCAACCAATACTAACGAAATGACCGTTATGTTGGTGCTTGACTGTAGTTCTTCGTTGAGTGAACAAGGATTCCGTGATGTAAAAACCAGTGCTAAATCTTTCATCGAGGTGATGTTGAATTCCAGTCGTTCAGGAAATATTCACATCGGTATTATTGGCTTCTCTTCGGTTGCACAAACGCAGAAACTGGATATACGTCCGCTTAACGCCCGTACTGCTGAAGAAATGAAAGCTTTCGTGGATGGTTTCCGTCAAGGTAATGGTACTGCGCTCTATCGTTCGTATGATGATGCATTTGATATGACTTTGGAGTATGCAGATGGCCTGCAAAAATTCTCAGGCGCAGCAATCGTTGCTTTTACAGATGGTTTGGACAATGGTTCTATCAACCCCAAAAAGAGAATAGGTAGCAAAGAGGATTATTACCGCTACATCACAACCGATGTGCTTCCGAGAAAGGTCAAAGATATTCCTTTCCTTTCTTATACCATATTTGTTCCGGGAGGCGCAGATACCAAAGCTTCGGGAGTGGAGAATAAGATCAAGACCCAATTGAAGACGATGGCAAAACAGGACGATCACTTCTTCCTCGTTAATAATACTTCACAATTGGACAACCAGTTCCGTGCCATCGCTCGTTCGCTCATCGATAATTGGAAAGTACTCTCTTGCTTCATCTCGGAAGGTCAGAATGGCCGAGTTTGTTGGACTTTCGGTAAGAAAACAGCTCCAAAACCCGCTCCGACGCCCGCTCCCGCTCCGAAACCCGCTCCCTCTGGGAATCCGTTGTTAATTGGTGGTGAACTCGGTTTAGGTCTTCCGATGGAGTTTGGTGATGGTGCTGGCGCTGGTCTTGATTTTCAGGTAGGTTTTGATTTTGCTTATCCGTTGAACGATAATTTTGCAATAGGTTTCTATACTAGTCTTGGTGGTGGTTTTACCGGTGGTGAATATCGAAATTATGGTGGATTGAACTCCTATTTCGGTGGAGAATTTAAGTGGACAATAGGTCTGTTGATGGAAATGGGAGACCTCAATGATAGACCGTTCTTATTGGGCATCGCTCCGTGTACCGGTTTCGGTTTTACATATCCGACTCAGTTTGTTCCGGCAGAAATTAAGTTCGGTCGTGTATTCAGTAACAACATGTATATCACGGGTAACCTCAGTCTTGGTATTCCTATTGAAGGTATGTTCTTTATGGAACCCGCTGTTCATATTGGCTACAACTTCGGACATAACGTAAAACGTTAACCTCCTTATATAGGTTATAACCTCTTCTAACCGCCAAGCCTCACGCTTGGCGGTTATTCATTTTTGCCCCAAAATACCCCTCAAAAACAGTATATATACTAAAGTATATATACTCTCTTCGTAAGCCCTGATTAGCGTTCAAATTTAGTGCGTTATAAGTGCGAAATAAGTGCGTTATAAGTGCGAGATTCGTAGGGTTAAGTAAGACTAAAATGCAATTATTCTGCCTAAAACCTTGCACATGTCAAAAAAAAGCAGTAACTTTGCACCCGGATTGCAAAAATGCAAAAATGCATCAATGCGAAAATGTAATAATGCGAAAATGGCAAAATTATTAGAAATACGTGATCTGCACGCCTCTATCGGCGGCAAAGAAATACTCAAAGGCGTCAACCTCGTCATCAATGAAGGCGAAGTGCATGCCATTATGGGACCCAACGGAGCAGGCAAATCCACCCTCTCCGCCGTACTTACCGGTAACCCTGCTTACGAAGTGACATCCGGCGAGGTGTACCTCAAAGGGCAGAACCTCCTCGAAATGGCGCCTGAGGTTCGCGCGCGTGCCGGCGTGTTCCTTTCTTTTCAATATCCCGTGGAAATACCAGGCGTCAGTATGACCAATTTCATGCGTACCGCCCTCAACGAAAAACGGGCTTATGAAGGCAAAGAACCCCTCTCTGCGAAGGATTTCCTTTCCCTCATGCGCGAAAAGAAGAAAATGCTCGAACTGCCCGACAAACTCAATAATCGCTCGGTCAACGAAGGCTTCTCCGGCGGGGAAAAGAAGAAAAACGAGATTTTCCAAATGGCGATGCTCGAACCCTGCCTCTCTATCCTCGACGAGACAGACTCTGGTCTCGACATCGATGCACTCCGCATCGTGGCAGAAGGCGTCAACCGCCTCAAAACGCCTCAAAACGCCTCCATCGTCATTACCCACTATCAGCGACTCCTGGACTACATCATCCCGGATTTTGTCCACGTCCTCGCTGACGGCAAAATCGTCAAAACAGGCGAAAAATCCCTCGCCCTCGAACTGGAAGAACATGGATATGAGAATATCTAAAGGCGAAATATTCGAGCGCGTCTTTATCAATGAGGAAGTAAATCTTCAGATTGATCAAGAAGCCGGTTCACATGTAAAAATACATGTGATCAATGCGCCGTTCTCTATTAACGTGAATCAATTGGAGGAGGGCTGTAAAACGGAGATATACGGTTTGGAGAATCTTCATGGTGATGAGTCTGTAAAAGCGGAGACCCACGTCCATCATTTGGTCGGCGGTGGAACGTCTAACCAACTCATCAAATTCGTTTTAGCAGACCACTCCCGCGGACATTTCGTCGGAGACTTGCAGATTGCGCAGGATGCCCAACAAACCGAGGCGCATCAAACCAACAAGAACCTCCTCCTCTCCGAAACAGCCGAAATGCGTACGCAGCCCCAACTCGAGATTTACGCCGATGATGTCAAAGCCACACATGGCGCATCAACAGGCCAACTCGATGAGTCCGCCCTCTTCTATATGCAGCAACGCGGTATTGACAAACAAAAAGCGCGTCAACTCCTCGTTAACTCGTTTATGAAAGACGTCCTCGCTACCATCTCCGACGAAACCCTCAGAGAACAACTTATCAATTCATTAGATTCAGATTTGTAATTCTCTCACTCACACACATTCTCTCTTCATGTGTAATCTTTTCTCCCCTCCCTTGTGGGGTGAAGGGCTTTGCCCGATCGAGCGTCCGGTGGACGGTCGTAGAACAAATGAGGGGGGGGGTATTTACTGCACCCTATTGATCGCATAATCCAATAGTGCCAACAGACTTCTTTTTTCTGCGGAGTCACGGAACACATTCAACGCCTCCGTGGCTTGTTTTTTGTACTCTAACATCTTCTGCACGGCGTACTCTTCCCCCTTAAAACGCAGCACAAAAGCCTTCACTTTCTCAAGCGCCCGTTTCTGCTCTTCTCCCTCTCCTTGGGAGAGGGTCTGGGTGAGGTTTTTGATCTCTTCCGCTTCGTCCTGCGGCGCTCGCCGCAACGCCTCAATAAGCGGTAACGTCACTTTGCCGTCAAGCAGATCACTCATCGTCGGCTTGCCGATGTCCTCTAAATCGCTGTAATCGAAAATATCGTCTTTAATCTGGAAACACAACCCTAATAAATGCCCGTATTCACGCAAAGCCGCACGTTGCCGTTGGGTGCAACCCGCACTCTCCGCGCCCACCTCCGCGCAAGCCTGGAATAACTGCGCCGTCTTTTGGTCAATCACCTTCAAATAACGCTCTTCGTTAATCCACATCGTACTGCCGTAATGCAATTGCATCACCTCGCCCGTACTCAAACTCTTACCTAAATTGGCAACAATCTCCAAGATCCGTATATTGCGCACTTCGGCGGTTAAACCGATCACTTTCGCTAACATGTAATCGCCCATTAATACCGCCACTTTGTTCGTCCATTGGGCATTCACAGACGGCTTTCCGCGGCGCGTGTCCGAATGATCCACCACATCGTCATGCACCAAACTGGCATTGTGCAACAGATCCAACGCAATCGCGGACTTCAAGGTCTTATCCGTCACAGGATTGCATATCTGTGCGCATAGCAATACCAATAGCGGGCGCATTTGTTTGCCGCGCTGCGAAAGAATGTAATTCAATACCGCTTGCTGCACCCTATCTTCTGCATTCAAGGTCTCATGAAGCAACTTCTCGTACCGCTTCCATTCTCCTTCGATGGGCTTTCGTATGTCTAATAAATTATTCATGTTTCAAAATCGAGTGCAAAGGTACTGCTTTTTTTTGACATACGCAAATTTTCGGACATTTTATCTGTCTTTCGCTATGATTAAATGTGTAAAAATTGACGCAAAACGTAAAAA
>Ga0310694_10003488_pt1 | contig 15430 bp, 14 predicted proteins | sample 174DNAGHGhighgp2_FD_203884 | JGI IMG/M metagenome (GOLD analysis project Ga0310694, IMG submission 203884) | Sheep rumen microbial communities from Palmerston North, Manawatu-Wanganui, New Zealand - 1742 DNA GHGhigh gp2 (v2) (version 2) | ecosystem: Host-associated > Mammals > Digestive system... | reverse complement strand
ATGGATATGCAAGCGGAATTAATATTAAGCATAAAATACCACTTAATATTAAAGACATAAAGAACATATTAGACGATGCATATCTAGCATTTTTAACATCACCAGCGCCATAATATCTAGCAACTAGTACACATCCACCAGCGGCTAAGCCCGCTCCAAATGATGAAATAGTGCTTTTAATTTGATTAATGGCTACAACATTAGTTTGAGCATCAGTTGATATTTGAGCACAAATAGCCGCATCTATTAATGAATATACAGAATTAAATAATTGATATAAAGCAAGTGGAGCTATAATTATGAAAATGGTTTTCCATAGATTTCCACTTAAAATCATATTTCTTCTTTTAATTTGCTTCAAGCTTTTAGAAGCTTCCATCTTATCACCTGATTTCACTTGAAATTATATATCATCATTTAATTTTTTTTGGAAAAAATAACACAATTAAAATTTTTTTTAAAAAACTGAATTTTATTTTGTTTATTTATATCAAAAGTGATACAATTATATTTGTGCTTTAAAGGAGATGAAAGAAATGTTTTTAGAGCTAATTGAAACATTTGATTTTGATGCATATAAAATATTAATACCAATTGCGATAATATTATTATTTTCTAAGCTATTAAGTATAGGAGCAAGGAAAATAGGAATCCCGCAGGTTATAGGATTATTATTAACAGGAGTTATATTAGGAGCACTAACCCTAATACCATTTCCTGATTCATGGAAAATCCTATCTAATAAGTCTGCGACATTGGGAGTTTCGGTATTAGCTGAAATTGGTGTTGTTATAATAATGTTTAGTGCAGGACTTGAAACTGATGTTAAGCAAATAAAAAAGACTGGTCTTGCAGCTATAGTAATTACAACATTAGGTGTTGCGGTTCCTATGGGTTTAGGATATCTAGCAAGCTTAATATTACCTGATGAGGCAACAGTAACAAAAACAGTATTTAGAAATTTATTCTATGGTGTTATTCTAACAGCTACTTCTGTTTCAGTAACAATTGCCGCATTAAAGGAATTAGGTAAGCTAAACACAAAGATAGGTACAGCAATTGTAAGTGCTGCTATATTAGATGATATCATCGGTGTAATTATTCTATCTGTTATATTATCATTAGATAAGGCAGCTACTGGTAGTGGCTCAAATGCCTCATCTGAAATTATAATGGTATTTGTTAAAACAATTTTATTCTTCGTATTTGCAATAGGTGCTGGTTTAGTTATTAGAATGATATTTAAAAAGCTTTCTAATAAATATGACCATCATAGACGTATCGCAATATTCTCATTAGCAGTTGCTTTTGCATATGCATTTATCGCTGAATATGTATTTGGTATTGCTGATATCACAGGTGCCTTCTTCGCAGGCTTAATTCTATCTAAGATGAAGGATACTGAATATATTGAACAAAAAACAGATACATCAGCATGGCTATTATTCACTCCTGTATTCTTCGCTAAAGTTGGACTTTCTTCAATGTCTAGCTTCACAGGTGGAAACGGAATGGATTTAACATTTGTAATATTTGGTATAACATTTATCTTTGCCGGAATAGCTGGTAAGCTATTAGGATGTGGATTAGGTGCTAAGATTACAAAATATAGCTTTAAGGATTCATTTAGATGTGGTGTTGGTATGATGTGTAGAGCTGAGGTTTGCTTAATTTGTGCTCAAAAGGGTATCGATAACAATATCATATCAGGTTCTATTCAACCATTTATTTTAGTATTAATTCTTATAACATCATTTGTTACTCCACTTCTTCTTAAGATTTCATATAAGCATGATGAAATGGATATGACTCCTCTTTATGAAGGATATAACGAAGAAACTGGTGAAACATATCAAAATTATGAAGGTCCATCAATTGACCAATAATATATAATGCTCAGCATAAGCTGAGTTTTTCTTTTGCATACAAAAAGCTTTAAAGTAAATTAAGTATTAAACAAAAAAAAATCCTCAGAGAATTGTTAATGATATTGCGTGTATCTAATAACAAAATAAGGAGGATTTTTTATATGCTTAATATTGAGTTTTTCGAAAAAACAAATATCAAAACTGATGGTATTGATTTAGATAAATCATATATAAGTTTTGATTCAAGCACACTTAATTTTATCATAGAATTATATTTATAAAAAAGAAATATTCCAATTAAATTATAGTTTTGTTAATTGATAAAGTAAATTATAGTTTTATAAAAATCTAACAAAAAAATGATACTATTTCTAGTACCATTTTATAAATCCTACTTCATTATTAATTCATTTAAGATATCAGCAAATGCCTTAGGATCATCAGGTAGGATACCTTCTTGTAATAATGCTTCATTATATAAAACATTAGTATATTTCTTAAATGCATCATTATCAGCAACCTTTAAGCCCTCAAGCTTTGCAAATACTGGATGATTAGGATTAAGCTCAAATATTCTTTCGGCCTTAACATCCTTATTATTTTGAGCTCTTAATACTCTTTCCATTTCAAATGTTAAGCCACCATCAGCAGTTACACAGCAAGGTGCATCCTTAAGCTTTTTAGATAATACAACATCCTTTACACCAGGAATAGAATCTTTAACTGCAGCTAAGAAATCCTTCTTTTCTTCCTTAAGTTCATCAATCTTCTTAGCTTCTTCCTCATCAACTAAATTTAAATCATCATTATTAACTGACTTAAATGCTTTATCATTATAATTCTTTAATATTTGAATCATGAATTCATCTACATCATCAGATAATAATAATACATCATAATCCTTAGATTTAACTAAATCCATTTGAGGTAAAGCAAGTACGGCCTCTTTAGATTTACCTGTTGCATAATAAATCTCCTTTTGACCTTCCTTCATATTATTTACATATTCCTCAAAAGTAATTAGCTTATCCTCTTTTAAGGATTTCATGATAATTAAATCCTTTAATAGATCCTTCTTAGCACCATAATTTTCATATAAACCAAACTTTAAATTTAAGCCATAATAGCTAAAGAATTCCTCATATTTAGTTCTATCATTCTTAAGCATTCTAGATAATTCAGCTAAAATCTTCTTTTCTACATTAGATGCAATCTTCTTAATTGCCTTATCCTCTTGTAGCATTTCACGAGAAATATTTAAAGGTAAGTCAGCAGAGTCTACTAAGCCTTTAACGAATCTTAAATATTCTGGAATTAAATCCTTACATTTATCAAGGATAAATACACCCTTAGTATATAATTGTAATCCTCTATCATTCTTATCTCCATACATATCGAATGGAGCCTTCTTAGGAATAAATAATAAAGCATTATATGTTAACATACCTTCTACATTAACAAAGATACTTGCAAGTGGGTCCTGCCAATCCATAAACTTAGCCTTATAGAAATTATTTAATTCCTCATCAGTAACCTCACTCTTATTCTTCTTCCAAATTGGAAGCATTGAATTAACTGTTTCTAATTCTAAATGTGTCTTAGGCTCTGAATCCTTATCGTCCTTGTCATCCTTAGGATCATATTTAGTAACCCAAGTCTTAATAGGATATCTTACATAATCTGAATACTTCTTAATTAAATCCTTAATAGTATATTCATCTAGATAATCATCATATTTATCATCCTCAGTATTATCTCTTAAATATAATGTAATCTTAGAACCATATTCATTATAATCTGAATCATCTACTGTATATGATTCTAATCCATCAGATTCAAATACATGACTCTTACCATCTTGAACACTCTTAGTTTCAACCTTTACTGATTTAGCAACCATAAATGCTGAATAAAAGCCTACACCAAATTGACCAATAATATCGACATCAGGTGTTTTTTCATTAGCTACCTTTTCTAAGAATTCCTTAGAACCAGATTTAGCAATAGTACCTAAATTGTTTTCTAGCTCCTCTAATGTCATACCAACACCATTATCAGTAATAGTGATAGTTCTATTATCCTTATCAGCCTCTACCTTAATTTCATAATCAGCTGTAGGGATTTTTTCATCTGTTAAAGATAAATAATGTCTTTTATCAATTGCGTCACTCGCATTAGAAATTAACTCTCTTAAAAATATCTCCTTATGAGTATAAATTGAGTTAATCATCATATCCAATAATTTTTTTGTTTCAGTTTTAAATTGTTTCTTTTCTGCCATAAAAATACCTCCAAAACACTGTACAACAATAATTATAGTTTCATTTGTTAGCACTGTCAAGCATTAAGTGCTAACAAATGATAATTTATTCAAAAAATCATAAAATTGAAAAAGAAATAATTATATAATATAATTAAAGTTGGTGATAGCATGTTAGATAGTTTCAGAATCAGGGCAGTAACAATAAAACGAAATATTAAAATATCAGCATATCTTCCTAAAAATTATTATAAGGAAAATAAAACATATCCTTTATTAATTTTATTTGACGGACAATTATTCTTTAAATTCCTAGATGAGGATAAAAGAATAATAGATTTTAATTCCTTATTAGAATTAGAAAATAGAGATTTTATTGTTATCGCGCCACACGCTCCAAGAGATGAAATGCCTGATTGGAGAATATCTGAGCTAAACCCATATTATAAAGGAAATATAGAAACTGTCGATTCTTCTTTAGCAAATATATATGCAGAATATATAACAAATGAATTATTACCGATGCTAAAAGCAAAATATAGATTTAATGATGAAATCTATTTATTAGGATATCAGGATTCAGCTATATTATCCTTATATATGCTTTATGCATATTCTATATATAAGGGAGCTATGATTTTTAATCCTAATTTATTAGATTGTAACCATAAGCTATTTGAGGATTTAGATCAAAGATTTGATAAAACCAAAAAAATCTTCCTATATCAGGGAGGATTAAACGCAACTGATAAGGAAGAAAATCTATTTTATGATTTACAATCAACTATTTCAAAGGGAAAAGCTGAATATTTTATTTTAGATTATGAGCAAAATCTAGATAATTCAGCTGATTCAATGAAATCAAGACTTAATGTAGCATTCGATTTTATAATGAAGAAGGAGCTGTAAAGAAATAAATTTTCATGTGAAGATTTAGAGCTTACAGCTCTTTTCTTTTTACCCAAAGATTTAAATAATTAAAAATACCCATTTTTGGGTATACTTAAAAGGAAAACCGTAGTTTTCAAAAATTTTTTAGTTAATTTTATTAACAACAAATATCTATTCTATTCTTTTTCATATGATATTTCATTAAATTATATCCACAAGAAATCATAAAAATTTCTAAGTTTACTGATTTTAACCCTTTTCTTACTATTCTTTTATATTTTCTATCTTCTTTAATAATACCAAAGGTACCTTCAGCTTGAATAGATCTATTCATTCTAAGTAAGGCACCATGAATTGATTCTAGGTTCTTAATTACTTCATTATGATAATCTGTTAATTCTTGATTTATATTAATTTGTCTATTAACTGTTTTACCTTTAAAGCATTTAGTTTTTAAAGGACAGTTAGAGCAATCTTCACACTCATAAATTTCTTCCTCACGACCATATTTATTTCCTTTGACAGGCTTTTTACATTTAAATATAAATTTTTTATTATTAGGACATATTAAATTTCCATTACTATCATGTTTAAAATTAATTGATCTAAAAGGATCATTATGATATTTTTCATCAGAAGTTTCTTTTTTGTAAGAACCAAATTTCATAAATAATTCCATATTATGTTCTTTACAAAAAATATAATTATTGAATGAACCATATCCAGCATCAGCAACTGGATATTTAGGGAAACATTTATATTGTTTATAATATTTCATCATTAAAGGAATAAAACAATCCATATCACAAGCATATTGATTTATATCAGCAACAGCAATATATTCGTCGCATATGCCAAATTGTAGATTATATGCAGGTAGTAATTGATCATTACCCATATAATCTCTTTTAATTCTCATAAATGTAGCATCTTTATCTGTTTTAGAGTAACTGTTTCTTTTATCACCACAAGTTTCTATTTTAATAGCATATTCCTTTAATTTATTTAAATACTCATTTAATAATTGATAATATCTTTGATAATTAGTCTTTTTATGTCCTTTACCACTTTTAAAAGAAGATTCATCAATTTTAAATCTTTTCTTAAAATCAATAATGATTGATTCTAAATAATCAATAGAATATTCCTCTCTAAATTCATATCTATAGCATTCGTAGCATAATAATTCTTCATTAATTTTTTCTAATAATTTAGTTATTTTGGCATATAATCTTAATCTTGATGTTAAACAAGCATTTTTCCATACCCAAGAATATTTATTAGCATTAGCTTCTATCTTAGTGCCATCAATATAAATATGTCCCAAATCTACTCTATCTTTTTCAAATATATAACTATTAATTTCATAAAAGATATCTTCAATATTTTCTTTTAAATACTCATTCATAAAATTACAGATTGTCATATGAGATGGAAATGAATTTTCATCTCTCAATAACCATCTGAATCTAATATCATTAACACATAATTTTTCTAACTTACGTGTTGATATATTACCATTAATCATATATCCAAATAAGACTACCTTTAACATAGTGACTAAATTAAATCCGATACGACCTCTAGAGTCTTTAATATCAGATTTTAAGTATTTTTCTAAATTACAACCTTTCGTTACTTCGTCAAATGTATAAATTGGATCATCAAAACTTATAGAAGTTTCTAAATCTAGTGGTAATCTTAATTGAATTGGTGTAAAATACTTATTGGTTGGATGAGTATTTTTTAAGTTTGAATTCAATAAGTTTTCCATACTTAAATTATACCAAAAAAATAGGTTCATTCCCAGATTTCACTCTAGGTTTGAACCTATTTTTTATTTGTTTATTGAACCGTTATTTCTTTACAGCCCCTTTTTTATTTTTCTAATAGCTTTTCCATCCAAATCATATTATACCAGGTATTAAATTTATAGCCACATTTAGTAAATAATCCATTTCTTTTATATCCTAAATGTTCATGAAATTCTTCACTATTATTATTTAAATATTTATCGATAACTACTGGAGATGCTATACATGCATATAGATTTCTAATTCCTTTTTCCTTTAATCTTTTTTCTAATTCATTATATAATAACTTTCCATATCCTTTTTTTAATGAATCCTTATCAAGATAAATTGTAACCTCATTAGAAAATCTATAGGCTTCTCTTTTATTTAATTCATGTGAATAAGCATAGCCTTTAATAATTCCATCCTCTAATAAAACAATATATGGAAATTTAGCTGATATTTCTTTTATTCTATCCTTAAATTCAGTTATGTCTAATTTATCTATTTCAAATGTAATAGCTGTATTTTCAATATAATAATTATAAATATCAACTAATTCTTTTGCGTCATCTAATTTAACATTTCTAATTTCAATCATAAATCCCTACTTATTCAAAAAATCCTTTAATTTATCTAAATTTTCTAAGCAATTAACATAACCTAAAACATAGATTTCCTTTAATTTATCTAAATCTCCCTCAAGCATTTTTACATCTAGCTCTCTAGATGGTGCTATAACAAAGATTTTTCCTTCATTTTCTAATCTATCTAATTCATCACAAAGCACGTTATAATTCTCATCTGTTTTAGATAAATTATAAGCAAATTCAGGATATTTAGAATATATTCTTTTAGTATATCTATATCGTTTTTCAAAATTAGGCTTACATCTAAAGCCTCTATCTCTTGTTCTAACAACTATTATTTTCTTATAGCCTAGGCTTTCTGCAAATTTATAAGGAATTCTATCTGCACATCCTCCATCCATATAATGCTCACCATTAATAACAATAGGTTTAGAAATATATGGCAATGTCGCAGATGCCTTAACTGCATTTATAAATGAAAGCTCCTCATTTTTAAAATAGACAGCCTTTCCATCCTCCATTTTAGTCGCAACAGCGTATAATTCACCTTTAGCATTTAATAATTTATATAAATTTAATGGTGGAATAAAAGGCAAATTTGAAAAGATAAATCCTAAATTTATAATAGATTTTCGTTTACTTTTTAAAAATGCATTAATGCCTATATAGCGCTTATCATGACGATATCTTAAATTAATATGAGCACTTCTTCCTGCTTGTCCAGAATAATAATTAATACCATTTAAAGCACCAGCTGAAACTCCGATGACACATTTAAAGCTTAAGCCATTTTTCAAAAGGCAATCTAAAACACCCTCCTGATAAAATGCTCTAAAGGCACCACCCTCTAAAATAATAGCCGCATCTGTTAGGTCATTATCGACACTTATTAATTCAATATCCTTTAATAATTCGTTATAATTATGTTTTGTTTCGTGTATCTTATTTATTTTCATAAAGCACCATATTAATAATTAAAAACTATTTTACTTCTATTTCTTCTTTTATTTCAGTATTTTCTTCATTTTGAGGTAAATCATTTAATTCATCCTCATCCTTTATTTCATCCCATGATGGCTCTAATTCCTCTTCCTTAGATAATTCAATGCCACGCTTAGTCTTTTTCATTATACCATTAATAATAAATCCTGATGAGAAAATTAATGCTGTAACAAGCCATCCTGCAATTATTTCGGCAGCTAAATTATAATTAGTATCATACCTAAATCCATTTCTAATTAAAATGACAAATTGCCATACTAACAAGAATACTAAAGCAAGTGGGGCTAAAAATTTAATAGATGTTAAAAACCACCATTTAGGCATTTTAAATTTATTAGTATTCTTATTGATTTCATCTAATACCTTCTTAGGCTTAAAGAACCATCCAACAATTATAGTTTCTAATATACCTATAATAATTAGAGTATATTGATTAGTCCAGTTGTCAACTATATCTAAATAGCCAACACCCGCACCAGTTATATAAATTATTGAAATAAATGCCGCTACAATTGCGATAGTAAGTGTTGTCTTTCTTTTTGGTAATTTAAATTTATCACTTACTGATATTGCAATACCCTCTAAAATAGAAAATGCTGAATCGATGGCAAGTGTACAAAGCATAAAATAGAATACAAAGCCAAATATTGCATTTATAGCACCAACTGATGTTAAATTAACAATCGCAGTTGGGTAAATAATATATGCAGTTGCTATACCAGATGCACTCATATTATCAACTGTTTGTCCTGTAGAATACATTGTTGTAAATAAAACAATACCTGATAAAACAGAAATAGCTAAATCACTAAATGCAATAATAATTGAATCTACTGCAATATTAGAGCCCTTCTTTAAATAAGAGCCATATGCAAACATAATTGCCATCATTATAGATAAGCTATAAAATGATTGACCCATCGCATTTACCCATAATTCTACATCTAAAAATTCACTCCAATTAGGAACAAATAATTTAGATAGTGCTTCTCCTAAATGTGGGTTATTAATAAATCCTTTAATTGCTAAAATAAGTAGCATTATAACTGGTAAAAATACAGTGTATTTAACAACCTTACCAACCTGTGATGCGCCATTTCTTATGCATCCATAAATAAATGCCCATGAAACTCCTAAGCAGACTAATAACAAAACACTAATCTTTCCACCATCACCTAAAAATGAAGTTTTGAATGTAGCACCGATTGTATCAGCCCATAATGTAGATGCAGTTTCAGGTGTTGAATTTGTTGTTGCAAATTTATATGCTAATACACACATTAAAATACACCAAGCAAATACAACTGCATAATATGTTAATATAACAAATGCATTCGCAACAGATGCCCAGCCAACAGGCTCTGCCTTTTTATTGATAGTTCGCATTGCCTTAGGGGCTCCACCCTGTGTCTTTCTACCAATAGCTGTTTCCATCATTAAAAGTGGAATACCTAAACTAACCATACAAATGATATATGCCATTAAGAATGCTCCACCACCATATTTAGCACATAAGCCAGGAAATCTCCATGCATTTCCTAATCCTACTGCTGATCCTATAGATGCTAAAATAAATGCGGTTCTGTTTGTCCATTTATCTCTCATTTAAACCACTCTCCAAAAATAAACACAAAAAGATTATATCATAACCAGAATATTTTTTAAATTCAAGCCGATTCTTCTGCTTATGATATAATCTACAATTTTTTTATTGTTTATTATTTAATCATCATTCAAATAATCCTTGACGCTTTCTTGGAAGGAATTATTTATAAAATCATTTATATCATTTAAATCATTAATTATCGAATTCATTTTTCTTAATGTAGCCTGGGGCTCCTTAAAATTCTTATTAGATTCAAAAAATTTAATACAAGAATTTGAAAATGCTAATATCTTCTCTACAAATGTCTTTCTATCATTCATGAGCATTACAAATCTTTTAAATTGATTTAATGCTCTAATTAAATTAGATGAGAATTCAGTTAAATAATGCTCTAGCCCGAATTTCTTACATAATTCAGTATTTATTTTAGCAACTAAATTAACATTCTCCTCATATTCAATCATCATTATATTAACACCGCTTAAATCCATAGAATCACTCCCTTACTTTAATAATTCTAAAGAAATAAAATACAAATGGTATAGATATTAAGGCTGTTATTAAATCAGATAAAGGCTGAGTTAAGCATAGTCCTACCTCATTTAATGTTCCTTCTAGTAAAAACACTAAAGGTGTATAAACTAATCCCTGTCTTAAGGATGCTAGGAATGTTGCGCTCTTAGAATATCCTATTATTTGAAGAGACTGATTAATGGTTGTTGACATACCTAAGAATATTAAGGATATGGCTAAATATCTAACAGATGCCTCACCATATTTAATTACCTCTTCACTATCTGAAAATATATTAATTAAAGCATTAGGGAATAATATAAATGCTAAAGTAAATATACTACAAATAATAGTTTCTACTATTAAAACAAAATAGAAGGCTTCCTTAATTCTTTTAAATTTACTTGCACCATAATTATATCCAACAACAGGCATATAGCCTTGTCCTACTCCTACTATTATATTTCTTACAATCATATAAAGCTTTGCTGTAATACCAAGGGCAGCCACAAGTGAGTCTCCATATGGTTTTGCTAGAAAATTTAAAATAATATTAGAGGTTGTAGCGAAGCCCTGACGGAATAATGTAGGCATTCCACGCTTTAAAGCCTCTAAATAGCTTTTTATATCCTTAGTTAAATATTTTATATTAATCTTACATAAAGTCTTATTAAACAAGAAAAATGAAGATAAAATCAAAAAGCTAATAATTTGAGACATCATAGTCGCAAGGCCCGCTCCTGATATTCCCATATCAAATGCGTAAATAAATAATGGATCTAATCCTATATTTAAAATACCACCAAATGCTAAGCCTATCATCGATAGCTTAGCCTTTCCCTCATTTCTTAATATATTATTCATTATGAATGATATCATCATAAATGGAGATGCTATAAATATCCATCTAGCATATAAAACAGCATATGGCTTTGAAGTTTCTGATGCTCCAAGTAGGGCCATAATTTCGGAATTAAATATAATTCCAAAAATCAAAAATAAAATACCTAATATTAAGCCCATTAATATTCCTTGACTAGAATATTTAGAGGCTTCCTTTTCTTTTTTGTTTCCTAATGCTATAGATATTAATGACCCACTTCCCATGCCTATTGTAAAGCCAATAGATTGAATTAGAGTCATTAGTGAAAATACGACACTAATTGCCGCACTTGCACTATCATCTATTCTTGAAACAAAGAATGTATCAGCGACATTATATATTGCAGTAACAAGCATACTTATTACAGTTGGTATCGCTAATAATGTAACTAATTTCTTAACATTTGTTTCAGTCATCTTTTCATATTGCGTCATTTATATCACTTACTTTATACATGTATTTTTATTATATTTAGGATCTAAAACTATTTCCTTTAATTTCTTAATATCATCATTTATTGATTCATTAATTAATCTTTCTAATTCAAAATATTTTTTTACCTCTTCTTTAGAATATAGCTCCTTCTTCTTAAGAGAGAATTCTCTTCTCAAATTTTCTAAATTAGGATAATAGGCTCCATATTTAGAAGCCTCTAAATATTTTGATTCTAATGTTTTAAAGGAAATAATTTCATTCTTATATTTAGCATCAATTATTCTTTTTAATTCTAATAATCTTTTAAATTCATCTTTAGTTGTAATATCTTTTACATAATCATCTACTATATTTTCCATATTAACACCATTCATAGTTAATTATAGCATATCATTTCCTAGTTTTTTACATTTAATTATGCTATAATTTTAGCGGTGATAATTATGTACAAAAAGGAAGATATAACTATTGAGGGAAACCCAATATTAAGAGAAAAATGTGATAGAGTAAGATTTCCTCTTACTAAGGAAGATAAAGAAACATTAAAGCAGCTACACGAATATATGGTCGTATCAGAAATAGATGAATTAGTTAAAAAATATGATATTAGACCAGGTGTAGGTATTGCCGCCCCACAGGTTGGAGTTAAAAAAAGAATGTTCGCAATGAACTGTACTGATTTTTTAGACGAGAAGCAAACAAAGTATTCTTATACTGTAATTAATCCTGAAATCATTGCAAAATCTGAATTAATGGTTTATTTACCTGGTGGTGAGGGATGCCTTTCAGTAAATAGGAATACTGAAGGACTAGTAACACCAAGACATTATAAAATAATTGCTAAATGTGCTTTATTTGATACTATAACTGAAAAGGTTAGAAATGTTAAATTAACATTAGAAGGATATCCAGCAATTGTTTTCCAGCATGAAAATGATCATTTAGATGGAATTATGTATGTTGATAAGATGTTTAAGCCTGAGGAATTAGATTCTAAGATTTTACCTTTATACACTGTAGATGAAGGTGAAGATGAGGAAGAAGAAACTGAATAATTTAAAAAGCATTTATCTACCATTATGGCTTGATAAATGCTTTATTTTTTAGTCTTTTCTTTTTTCTTCAATAAATTCATACATTGAAGTTGCATCTACTGCTTTAGTTTTAGGATCTAAGGATATAACCTTAACACTAACTGATTTAGTACCAAATTCTACAGTAACAATATCACCAATTTTAAGCTCCTTAGAGGGCTTAGCTGGATTACCATTAACAAGCACACGCTCGTTATCGGCAACTTCCTTAGCTAATGTTCTTCTTTTAATTAATCTTGATACCTTTAAATATTTATCTAGTCTCAAAATTATTCTTCCTTTTTATCATCAGTATTTTCTTCATTATCAGAAGCTGCCTCTTCAGGGGCTGCTTCCTCTTTTACTTCATTATTTTCTTCTTTAGCTTCTTCATTAAATGCAGCCTCAGCATCAGACTTAGTTTCAGCCTCTGCCTTTTTTCTTTCCTCCTCAGCATCACACCAAGAAAGCTTACCTGTCTTACAAATTTCTTCAATATCAGGCTTAGTAAGAGTTTCAACCTTTAATAAATATTCAGCTATATTTGTTAATAAATCTAAATTAGAAGAAATAACTTCCTTAGCTTTAGCATAGCATTCTTCAATAATCTTTCTTTGCTCACGGTCAATTTCAAGTGCAACCTGATCAGAGAAATTCTTTTCCTTTAGATAATCTCTTCCTAAGAATACAGAACCACCTTGAGTTTCATATTGCATAGGGCCTAAATCACTCATACCATATTCAGTAACCATGCTACGAGCAATTCTAGTAGCATTTTGGAAGTCATTAGATGCTCCAGTTGAAACCTCATTAAATGTGATTTCTTCAGCAACTCTACCACCTAAAAAGCCTGTAATAGTTTCAAGCATTTGAGATTTAGTACGGAAGAATGTTTCCTCCTTTGGCATCATTAGGTTATAACCACCAGCTTGTCCTCTTGGAACAATAGTAATCTTTTGAACCTCTGATGCATTTTCAAGCTTTATACCAATAACAGCATGACCTGCCTCATGATAAGCAACAAGTCTTCTTTCATGCTCAGTATACTTCTTACTCTTTTTAGCAGGGCCCATCATAACACGGTCGATTGCCTCATCAATATCCTTAATAGAAATAACCTTACGGTTTCCTCTAGCTGTTAATAAAGCAGCCTCATTTAATACATTCTCTAAATCAGCACCAGAGAATCCTGGAGTTCTTGCAGCGATATCGCCAAGCTTTACACCTTGCTCAATATGCTTATTTCTAGCATGAACCTTTAATATTGCTTCTCTTCCTCTAACATCTGGATTAGCAATTGTAATTTGACGGTCAAAACGACCAGGTCTTAATAATGCAGGGTCTAATACATCAGGTCTATTTGTTGCTGCCATAATGATAATACCTGTATTACCATTAAAGCCATCCATTTCAACTAATAACTGGTTTAATGTTTGCTCACGCTCATCGTGGCCTCCACCCATACCAGCACCTCTTTGTCTACCTACTGCATCGATTTCATCGATAAAGATAATACATGGAGCATTATCCTTTGCTGTTTTAAACATATCTCTAACACGTGATGCACCAACACCTACGAACATTTCAACGAAATCAGAACCTGAAATTGAAAAGAATGGTACACCAGCCTCACCAGCAACAGCCTTTGCAAGTAATGTCTTACCTGTACCTGGAGGACCAAATAATAATACACCCTTTGGTACTCTAGCACCAATTTCATTATATTTACGAGGATTTTTTAAGAAATCAATTATTTCTACTAATTCTTCCTTTTCCTCATCACATCCAGCTACATCAGCAAATGTAACCTTAGATGCTGACTTTTTAGCAGTTGATTTAGCAAATTCAAATGCACCACCAGCACCACCTTGGCTCTTCATGATTGATCTAAACATAAAGAATAAGGCAATACCAACTAAAAGATATGGAACAATAGATAATAATATTGATAACCAAACATTAGATGTAAGAGTTTCTAATGTAACCTTTACAGTACTAATACCCATAATTTTAGTTAAATTATCATATGTAATTATACTTACGAAATTCTTTGTTGCACCATCAGCAGTTACAAATGTACCAGTCACCTTATACATTAAGTAATTCTCTCCACCAACAGGAACAGCAGTTACTTCCTTTATATTAGTACCATTAATATATTCCATTAAAGTTGTATAATTTAATTTCTCAGTAGATGAGCTATTAGCCATACTTCTAATTAATAAAAATATACCAACAATTGCTAGAATAATAATGATAATAAACATCCAATCAAATCTACGCTTTGGCATCTTGTTATTATTTTCATTCTTTTGTTGCATAACAAATTACCTCCTTAACTATATATTTCTTTTTTTAATACTCCAATATATGGTAAATTTCTATAATGTTCATTGTAATCTAATCCATATCCTACAACAAACGCATTAGGAACCAATCCACCAACATATTTAGGAGTAATATTAACCTTTCTTCCTTCAGGCTTATCTAATAAAACACAAATCTCTACACTTAAA
>Ga0310694_10003487_pt1 | contig 15435 bp, 12 predicted proteins | sample 174DNAGHGhighgp2_FD_203884 | JGI IMG/M metagenome (GOLD analysis project Ga0310694, IMG submission 203884) | Sheep rumen microbial communities from Palmerston North, Manawatu-Wanganui, New Zealand - 1742 DNA GHGhigh gp2 (v2) (version 2) | ecosystem: Host-associated > Mammals > Digestive system... | reverse complement strand
CTTCTATGAGACCACGAAGTACAATCCGCATTCTCCTTATTCGGCCTCCAAAGCTTCGTCCGATCATTTCGTGCGCGCTTTCCATGACACCTACGGCATGCCGACCATCGTGACGAACTGCTCCAATAACTACGGACCGTACCAGTTCCCGGAGAAACTCATCCCGCTCTTCATCAATAATATCCGTCATCGCAAACCGCTGCCGGTTTATGGTAAGGGCGAGAATGTGCGTGACTGGTTGTATGTAGTGGATCATGCCCGCGCGATAGACCTGATTTTCCATAAGGGTACCATCGCCGAGACCTATAACATCGGTGGTTTCAACGAATGGAAGAATATCGATATCATCAAGACCATCATCAAGACCGTTGATCGTCTGCTTGGTCGTCCCGAAGGTGCAGACCTGGATCTGATCACTTATGTCACCGACCGAGCCGGACACGATATGCGGTACGCTATCGACTCGACGAAGCTGCAACGCGAATTGGGTTGGGAACCGTCTCTTCAGTTCGAGGAAGGTATAGAGAAAACCGTTCAGTGGTACCTGGACAACCAAGACTGGTTGGACAACATCACTTCCGGTGAATACGAGAAATATTACGAGGATATGTATAAAGGACGCTAATCAGCGTCCTTTTACTTTAAACTTTAAACCTTAAACTTTAAACTGAAACGCGTCTACGCGTTTCTATACGCTTTCGGTGTCTGTCCCACATGCGCTTTGAAGAAGCGGTTGAAGAAGGCCACATTATCGAAACCCAAATTGAGTGCGATCTCTTTGATCTGCAGGTTTGTGATCTTCAACTGACTCTTGGCATCGGTGATCAGCGCCTCGATGATGATATCGCCCGCCGTTCGTTCTCCCACCGCTTTGATGGTCGAGCAGAGGTGCGGCAGCGTCAGACGCATCGCATCGGCATACTGACTCACATGATGCCACTCGTGATAGTGCTTCAAAACGAGTTGGCAGTAATCCTGATAGATCTCCGTCTTGCGATCCAGCGGTTTGATCAGATACTCATCCTGCTCATGGGCGTACTTGGCATAAGAAGTCTGCAGCAAGTTGAAGATATGCACCATCTTCTCGCTATCCAGCATCGTCGGTTCTGCATTCAGTGCCTTCACGATCGTATCGTACATTGAGCACAGCACTTCTGCATGGTTGGCACTTACGCTGATCTTCGGCGAATGGAGTTGCAGCGCAGTCAGCGACATGCGGTTATTCACCGTGTGCTTCTCCAGGAACGAGCTGCCAAATACGATCCAATACACCAATGCATCCTCCGAGCACTCGCGAATGAACAGAAAACTGCCGGGTTCCAATAACAAGATATCATTTTGCTTGAACTCATAGTCCGTCACATTGATCGTTGCGCGCGCCGTTCCGCGAGCCAGAAAAGCATATACACCGCACTTGATCTTACACGGATAACGACCGTACTCATTCATCAGTTTACCACTCGCATCACCGATCATATAATCGCCGTACGGACAGTCCACAATAGGGATATTATTCTCTTTCATCTTAATAATTGTATCAATTTTCGGTGCAAAGGTACTACTTTTTTTTGAATTAGCAAAATAATTGCACAAAAAAGTGCACAAAAAAAAGAAGAACCACTCTCGTAGTTCTTCCGTTTGACCTAAACATGCGTATTAAGCGAGTTTGTTGATCATGCGTGCCAGCTTCGATTTGAGGTTGGAAGCTTTGTTCACGTGAATGATATGACGCTTAGCCAGTTTATCCAGCATCGAGCTTACTTTAGGCAGAGCTGCAGCAGCTGCTGCTTTGTCAGTAGTCTTGCGCAGGTCGCGCACAGCGTTACGTGCGGTTTTAGCGTAGTAATGGTTGTGTGCTTTGCGTGCTGCCGTTTGGCGAATACGCTTCAAAGAGCTTTTATGATTTGCCATCTTTGTTGTTTGTTTGTGTCCGACTCGCGGACGGGTTTTGTTACTGTTCCGCTGCCTTGAGAGGATTGGCTTTGGAATGTTGACTTAGGAAGGTCTTTGTAGTGCCAAGGGGAATCGAACCCCTATTGCAAGAATGAAAATCTTGAGTACTAACCGTTATACGATGGCACCCGGAAGTGTCCCCGTTAATCGGGGAAACTGGCCTCCGCCGGAAGGGGCATCACTATGCTATCCGACGAAAAAGCGTGCAAAGGTACTACAAATTTCTGATATGACCAAATATTTTTGCATTTTTTTGCAAAATTTAGTTATTTTTGCTATGTAAAGTCGCTAAATACTCCTGTTCGGGTTGTCCGGGAGTAGGAATAAGTTCCGCTTTCTCCATCATACCGAGTGCATCCAGATCCATGATGGTTGAGTATCCCGAACGGGCAATAATATGTTTCGCCCCTTTCAATGCCGCAACCAATTCCGCATCACCCATTGTCGGCACCAATGTCACATTGCCGCGTTTGATACGCGTGTTCGGTCGATGCATCAAGCCCTGCACAATCAGTACCTGTTCCGCCGAATTCTGATAGCGCGCAAGAATCTCTTTCTCCAACATCGTGCGGTGCGGTTCCAAACCGGAGAGCACCGCTACTACGGAATAATTCTTCGAGATCTCGAGATCTCGATACCTCGATATCTGAAACCGACTCAGCGGCCCGATATATTGTACATTGTACATTGTACATTGTACATTTTTCGGGTGACTGAGTTCTCCCGCCAGGCTCTTCTGCGGATCCTCATAGTCCGGCACCCATACCTTATTAAACCGCGTATACACACGCGCATGCAGACGCGAGGCGATTTTCTCTGCCCATTTCCATCCTTTCGGAAGCATGATATGCAACTGGTGCGTCATATAGATGCACTCCGTTTGGCGGTTATATAGGCCAAATCTATTATCCGAAATAACACGCTCTATATGCTCTTCGTGCAAAAGCGCCTTCAGCATCATATGGTCTTTCATGGACCATAGCATCAACTTCGGCAAGGCTTTAACCATTGCCCATACCTGCCTCCGACCGGAACTGTACCGCAGATTCAGCGGTGCCAGATAGGTATATCTTTGTTTTGGAAAATGTCTGCGCAATAAACTCAGACTCTCTCCGTCACCGCCTAAAATAACCTCGTTCCCCTCATCCAACAAGCGTTGAACGAGCGGAACACATCGACTCGCATGACCGAGTCCCCAGTTCATAGGTGCTACAAGAATCTTCATGCAGAGATAGAAACATCAAATCCCTTTTTTATCAGCGGTGCCGCGATGCGTTCCATCTCTTCGCGGGAGATCTTCTCCAAGTTTTCTTCCGGTGTCTTGCGGTCAATGACATAGATCATGATCTGCTTCGGACGCAAGCTCTCTACTGCCTTGTACCATGCCTCCAACTCTTCCGGTGTGGTGTTATCGATCTTTTCTCCCGCATGTTCGCCGCGCAAGAAACAGGTCTGCAATGTAAAATCGCCATCGAAGACTCTCAACCATTCCATGACTTGCGCTACCGTCAACTGTTCATTCACCGGCAAGTCAATACGCCGCATCATGGTATCCGTACCTGCATCCAGTTTGAGAATCCGATTGTCGCACAGCCGCAGCGCCGCTACCACATCAGGTCGTCCCAACTGCGTGGAGTTACTCAACACACTCACTTTTGCCTTCGGATAGTACCGGTCGCGCAACGCACAGGTATCTTCGATAATACCCAAGAAATCGGGATGCAGGGTCGGTTCACCGTTTCCGGAAAAAGTGATCACATCCAAAGCCGACTGCTGATCGCTGAGTGCTTGGAGCTTCGCTTCCAAGGCCGCTTTCACTTCCGCTCTCGTCGGTAACTGCGGCCGGTTCACTTTCTCGTTCCAACCGCATTCGCAATACACGCAGTTGAATGTACATAACTTATGGTCCAGCGGCATCAGTTCCACGCCAAGACTGGTTCCCAACCGTCGACTATGTATCGGCCCGTAGGCTATCTCTCCGAATAACATACCCTTATATATTTATCACGCGGTTTCCGAGCACTTTGCAAAACTCGTTGCGTTGTGCCAGCAGTTTGGGTTGTTGACCCAGCAGTTCCATCTGACGGGCAAAATCATCCTTCTCCTGCGCCTCTTTCAAATCCGCTTCCAATTGTGCGATTTGCATATTGATCACCGTCAGTCGAATCTCTGCCAGCAAACGAATCACCAATTCGCCCAACCGCTTTTCGCTGTCCGGTTTGACATACTGGTATTTCTCGGCAATCATCTCTATCGCCGTCGCACTCACCTGCGCATTCGGATGGAACTTGAAGAACTGCTCCGCCACAAATCCTTCCTCTTTGCAATGTTTCGTATATTCATCGATGATCGTCTGATAAACCGGTTGTGGGGCTTGAACACCATCGTGCTCCAAAGTTCGTATAATCACTTCGCCTATCTGATAAACCGTCCCATCTACATTAATCGGTCGTTCTCCGTATCGCACCATGAGTTGCAGCAGGTTATAGTAGTTCTGCTCCAATACGGAAGAGGGTTTATGCATCTCTACCTTTGTCTGCTGCGGTGCTACCGATTCGGTTGACGGCATCTCCTCCTTGCGTTCCTCTGCTTTGGTCATCTCTGCGATTTTTTTCTTCCGAAGATTAACCACCTCAACGGTTAGCACTTTCTCACTCATATGCAACCGTTCCGCGCAGTCTTTGATATATACCTGCCGCGTGATCATATCCGGAATAATGGCAATCGAGGCGGTGATATCTTTGATCAGTTCGGCGCGTTTGAAAGGATCATCGCCGGCATCCTTGCTCAGCAAGGCAGACTTGAACCGTATAAAATCCGTCTGATGGTCTGCGATATACTGAATAAACTCGGTTGAGTCATGATGCTGTGCATAACTGTCCGGATCTTCTCCGTCAGGCAGCAGCACCACTTTCACATTGAAACCCGCCTCCAAAAACATATCGATACCTCGCAAGGCCGCATGGATACCCGCCGCATCGCCGTCATAGAGCACCGTGATATTACTTGTGAAGCGTTTGATGAGTAATATCTGGGGCTTGGTCAATGCCGTACCACCGCTTGCTACTACGTTTTCTATACCCGACTGGTGCATCGAGATAACATCCATCTGGCCCTCTACCAAGTAGCACATATCCGCCCGGGCTATCGCTTGTTTGGCTTGAAAAAGACCATATAACTCATTGGTCTTGGAGTAGATAATGGAGTCGGGCGAATTGACATATTTGCCTACGTTCTCTTTCTTCTTGAGGATACGCCCGGCGAAGGCAACCGGTTTACCGCTTACCGTAAAGATCGGGAACATCACACGGTCCCGGAATCGGTCATAGAGTCGTCCGTCTTCGGCTTTTCCCACTACGCCGACACCTATCTTCGTATCCACATTATTGGTAATGAACTGCTCCTTGAATCCGTTTTTCTTCAGCGCCGCAGCTAACGGGCTACCCTTCTCCGGGGAATAACCCAACTGGTACTTACGAATGATATCGTCTCGCAAACCTCTCTCGCGGAAATAACTCAAACCGATTGCCTGTCCTTCCTGCGTCTCCCATAACTGCTGCTGGAACCATTTATTGGCAAAATCGTTCACTACGAACATCGACTCGCGGTCGTCCTGCCGTTGCTGTTCCTCGGCCGTCATCTCGCGTTCAGGCACCTCGATGTGGTATTTCTTACCCAACTGCTTGAGTGCCTCCACGTAAGAACACTGCTCGATCTCCATGATAAAACCGACCGCATTACCGCTTACGCCGCAACCGAAACATTTGTATATTCCTTTCGACGGACTGACGGTGAACGAACCCGTCTTCTCGTTATGGAAAGGACAAAGACCAATCAAGTTCGCTCCGCGTTTGCGCAGGGTCACATAATCCGCCACCACTTCTTCAATCTTGGCTGCCGAATGAATCCGCTCTATTACTTCTCTTGGTATCATAGTTTCACTCCTTCATTCTTTCACTCTTTAACTCTTTCAATCTTTCTGAACACATCCATCGGATCGGTCGGTCTGCTCTCTTCTTCCCAGAAGAAATCATCCAACCGGTCAGCTCCTTCCGGAATCTGACTCATCGGATAGAGCACGCCTGTCGTCTCTTTGGTAAACCGCATGCGCTGAATCTCCTGATTCTCCACATACGAGCGAATAAAACTGCTCTCGGTCGTATTCATCCCCACATAACCGCCATCCTCTTCCCGCGGATAATAAATCGTGCGGGCATTACCGCTCACATCCACCGTGTGTACCTCGCCGTCTGTCAAATATGCCGTTAACTCCTTACCGCTCATCTGGTTGAAGATATCCAGACTGTCGTGCATAACGCAAAGCGCTTTACCGATTCCCAGGGTATGTTCCACCGTGCCGTTCGCCATGAAAACGGTCATGCTGTCCGCGGAAAACTGGTGCTTACCGCTCCAGGAAACAGGATCCATATACAGGTGTATCGTCGAGTCCGAACCCAAATACACCATCGAGTCGCAGACCATCTGTACATCATCCCGGAAAACACGCACACCGTAATAGCCCTTCACGCGGTAATAGGTACTATCCTGCATCGCACTGTCTTCATAATGCAACTCTTCCGTAAACAGCGTATCCGCATGGATATACGCCAAATGTTCTGCATCCGACCAATCGATCATCAACGCACTGTCCGTGGCGTACCCTCTGCTACCTTCTTCCCACATCTCGCCGTACTCGCCATACAGCGTAGCCTGTTGCACCGAATCGCTCATCTCCATATGCCCTAACACGCGTCCGAAACCGATTCGCTTGTCGTAATAGATCGTATCTCCCGTCAGTGTTCGACCGTCTTCATGTACCACCCTCGATTGATCCAGTAACATCGATTGCTCCGACTCCGTGTTATACCATCCGTTGGACGAATAGATCGTGGTCTCCTCTTCATACACGATCACCGTCGGACTCACAAAATCCGTCACTTTCGTATCGGTGTTGTACCAAAGGGTATCACTGGTCAGCACAAATTTCGGATTCGTCAGATGAACCGCCTCACTGAAAATAGCCTGTTTGCTTTTCGGATAATAATGCCCGCGGATGGATACCAGGGTATTGAGCGAGTCTTTGATCTCACCGCCCGAGTAATAATACGCCACTCCCGCCGCACGGTTATAATTGAGCGAATCGGTCGTCACTATCGTCGGGTTCTCATCTATCCGACCGTGAATAAGTCGCACATTCTGCCGCATGCGGGCGATTTTGGTATTGCCGTCATAGTATAACTTATCACCAAAACCCTGCAAGGTATCTCCTTGCTCAAAACGCACATGACCGAAGGCGTCCAACGAATTGGTTTTCTCGTAGAAATACGCGCTGTCACAATACATCAAGGCCTCCTCATGCCGAAACACTACATCCCCTTTCAGTATCTGCGCATCGGCTATCCGTTCCTGGTCAAACTGCAAGTTGTCCGCCCGTTGCAGGTACACCATCTTTTGTCCTGCCGCTGTAAGAGCCACAAGACACAACAACAAACTATGTAGGATCCGTTTAACCATTAATGAATCCAACCCGGGTATTCAAAATCGCATCCCTGCCATTCCGGGGAGATCTGCACATATGTGCTCTTTTGCTTCTTCAGTATCCAATCGTGCAACAATTCCCGTCCCTTCTCTTCCTCCAGCATACCCTTGATGGTCTGGAAATCATCCGATAAATTGGCACGGTGTACATCCATTTTCTTTTTCAGACGCACGATGGCGCATACCTCGCGGTTCTTCTGCGCGTCCATCATTACAAAGGGATCAGATACTTCGCCTTCCTTCAGATTGTAAATCTGCTTGGCGATCTCCGGTGCCAATTCTTGGAACTCAAACCGACTGCTTCCCGTATTGGGGTTCGTCATCAAACCCGCACTCATCACGGTATTCTTATCCTCCGAGAACATCGCTACCGCCTGCTCGAACTGCAAACTGTCCGCTACGATCAACTGACGGATACTGTCCAAACGCGCGATAGCATCAATCTTATCAATCGACTGAATACGGGGGCGCAGCAATATATGCCGGCAGTTAATGCGGTCGCCCTTCTTCTCAATCAACTGGATAATATGAAATCCGTATTCCGTCTGCACAATTCTACTCACGCGCCGCGGGTCATTCAGGTTAAAAGCAACTTCCGCAAATTCCGGAACTAACTGACCCTTACCTACAAAACCCAACTCACCGCCGCGTTTGGCGCTCTCCGTATCCTCCGAATACAGACGTGCTAACATACTGAAATCGGTACTTCCACTCTGTACACGCTCCGTAAACTCACGCAAACGCTGCTTGATACGCTCGGTCTCTTCTACGGGGACAGGGGGTTCGACACTTAAGATCTGCACCTCCACCTGCGCCGGCATCATCGGAATCGAATCCAAGGGTAACGAGTTGTAATAACGGCGTATCTCGGCCGGCGTCGGCTTGATTGACGAAGTCAACTTCTGCTGCATCTGCTGAATAATCATCTGGTGACGAATCAAGGTCATCATCTCTTCGCGGATCTCACTACTCGGCTTGCGGAAATACTCCTCCATCTTCTCCTTCGAACCGATCTGATCGATGTAGTAATTGATTCGCATATCCACCTGGTGACTCACACTCGATTCATTGGCCTCAATCGAGTCCAACTCCGCCTGGTGCAAAAAGAGCTTCTGAATCGCCATCTGCTCAGGGATCACACAATACGGATCACCCTTGATCTGCTGACCCTCATATTGCATACGGATACGCTCTTCCTCTACTTCGCTTCGAAGAATCGCCTCGTCACCTACAACCCAAATCACCTCATCGATCACTTGTGCCCGAGCACCAAGACTCAGCACCAATGCCAAAAGAAAAATATATCTCTTCATAATTCTAATAATTCTGCAATCATAATTTTAAATCTTAAATTTCAATCGAAAAACTTTAAAGTTTTGGATTGAATGGCTTCCTGATACATCCGTTCCCGCTCGCTGCGCAAGAACTCTGCCTGACGCCCATAAAGCACCATCTTCTCTATCTCCGGACGCGCATACTCCATCGGCATCGCCTCGCCGCGCATATGTTTTTCCGTGATCTGCAACAGATAGGTCTTCTCCGAATCACTGAACTCAATCAGGTTCTTCGTCTTCAGACGATTCTCCAGATCCACCCTTTCCATCGGGATCCTACCCATCATCTCGGTCGTTGTCATCCATCGGTCGGTAAACAGGTCATACCCGCTCGCATTCTGATAGACATATTTCTCGATGGCATCCATCTCTTGCTTGCCCAACCAAGTCCGCAACTTATCTTTCTTCGGTGCATCATTCGGTACAATCACCAATATGCCGCGCATGATACTCTCGTCCAACTTAAAACGGTCCGGCATCTGCTCGTACAAGGCCTGAATAGTGGAATCCGCTATCTGCTTCGGCATGCGTTTTTCCACCAACCGTTCTTCATACGCTCGCACGTAAAGCGTGGTTCTATAGTCATTCACCATCGCCTCTATCTGGGCATTATTGCGCACGGTCGCATTGTCGTACAGCAATAGATCTTGCGCCCACTGACGGATATACTGCTCCGCCACACGCGCACTGTCCTCACTACTCATGCCCATCGTCAATGAGTCCAAGGTGGAACGGTACAGATAATGTCCGTTCAACTCTACTGCGGCTCCCACCTGCTGTTTCTTCTCCAACACCTGACATCCCACCAACAAACAACATGCCAGCACAGCAACTATAATAGTTCCTTTTTTCATCATTTTATCATTGTGTACAATTTATGTCCGTCTATTATCTCATAGTTATCAGGCAAATTCACCTCTGGTGCTTTTACCCCGTCTCCAATAATCAATTCCGGCGCCACTTCCACATGTATCTCATCCCAAATACCCGTCTCTAAAATATGCGTCAGCAAGGTCGTACCACCTTCCACTAATATCGAGTGTATATTCCGCTTCGCCAAATCCTCCAAGATATACGGCCAATCTGTGCGTTCCCGATATACGATTGTCTCGCTTTCATCGGAAAAAATCCGTGCATCCGCAGGAATCCTTCCATGCCGGTCTATGGTCACCCGAATCGGGTTTCGTCCCTCCCAATGCGTATTCAACAAGCGCGGGTTATCCAGCAGTACCGTATTCGTTCCTACCATGATCGCCATATTCTCCGCCCGCATCTTATGCACTAATTTCTTCGTCTCCGGCGTAGAGATGGTTAAAGCACCGTTAAGGTGCAAGCCATCCATTTTTAATTTTTCATTTTTAATTTTTAATTCTCGACGGTAGTCGACAAAGCCGTCAGCAGTCTGTGCCCATTTGAGAATCACATACGGTCTTTTCTTCTCGTGCAGGCATAAAAACCGCTTATTCAACTCCCTGCACTCTTTCTCCATCACGCCTACTACCACTTCTATCCCCGCATCCCGTAACATCTGCACGCCTTTGCCTGCTACCAACGGATTCGGATCCAACATCCCCACCACAACGCGTCCGACACCTTTCTCAATAATCAATTTCGCACAAGGCGGCGTCTTCCCGTAATGACTGCACGGCTCCAATGATACGAAAAGTGTGCAGTCCTTATAGCTGATGGCTGATGGCTGATGGCTGATGGCTTCTTCCGCTTTCCGAAAACAATTCACCTCCGCATGCCCTTCGCCGTATTTCTCATGCCATCCTTCCGCCAATATCGCTCCATCGGAATTACGCACCAATACCGCACCTACCATCGGATTCGGCGCCACATAATACTCCCCTCTACGAGCAATTTCGATACAATGTGCGATATAATTTGCGTATTCCATTTTTTTTTTGTAATTTTGCAGCGTGATTCAACAAATACGCGACATAGCTGCTCAACTGTCATCCGTTTATCCACAAGATGAAGCGGATTCCTTAGCTTGGTGGATAGCCGAAGAACTAACCGGCCTCTCGCGCACACAACTGCAAATCGGCTGCAAAGGTACAACAATTTTTGCAAATATGCAAAAAATTCAAGAAATTATTGACCGATTATTGCATTTTGAGCCGATTCAGTACATTTTCGGGCATACTTTATGGAACGGACTCGACCTTCTTGTCACCCCCGCTACCCTCATTCCCCGTCCCGAAACCGCAGAATTGGTTGAGAGGATAAATCTTAAATCTGAAATCTTAAATCTGAAATCTCAAATCCACGTCTTAGACGTGGGAACCGGCTCCGGCTGTATAGCTATCGCCCTCAAAAAAGCCCATCCTGAATGGCAAGTCACCGGCATCGACATCTCCTCCGAAGCCATCGAAGTAGCCAAAGAGAATGCCAAACGAAATGGCGTTGAGGTTGAATTTAAAATAGCCGATATATTCGATTCCAACGAAGAAAATCTTCCATACCTTCAGATCGTGCCGCAAGGCAAAGAATCTTCAATCTTCAATCTTCAATACGACATAGTCGTCAGCAATCCTCCCTATATCTGCGAATCCGAGAAAAAGGACATGCGGCGTAATGTATTAGACTATGAACCGGCCTCCGCATTGTTTGTTCCGGACACGGATCCATTGCGTTTTTACCGCCGCATTGCGAGCTTGCATGGAAAATATCTTTTCTTTGAGATCAATGAAGCTTTTTCCGCAGAAATGGAAGCGCTGCTGCAAGAAAACGGATATACCGATATCCATCTAACCCATGACATCTATGGCAAACCAAGAATTATCGAAGCGCGATTGGTGCAATAAAGCCGAAGCTTATTGCGCCAAGTCCGAACATTGCGCCGCCGATGTGCGACGCAAACTATACGAGTGGCAGACACCCGCAGAAATCGCCGAATTCATCGAACAAAATCTCTATGCCAACGACTTTCTCAACGATGCCCGTTTCTGCGCCGCCTATGTCCATGACAAAGTAGCCTACCAATCCTGGGGACGCCTTAAGATCCAAGCCGCTCTTCGTGCCCTGCAACTCCCCGAATCAGAGATCTCTCAAGCTCTGAAAAATATCGATGAAACCGTGTATTTTGGCAATTTACGCAAACTCATCCACTCCCGTTCTTCCGACTCCGAAGACAAACGTCTCCGTTTTCTCTCCCAACGCGGTTACACCTTCGATGAAATCAGAAAGTGTTCAGACCGTTAATACGTATTTCCGTAACCAAGAATCGATATCCTCTATCTCCGGATGAACATGCTTGCGGACGATTTGTCTTCTATGATAAATCGTCTGTTTTTGTACATTCAGCACAATAGACATATCGGTGTCCGAAGCACCGATAATAGACAGGATCGCAAACTGCATATCCGATTCAGTCAGTTCGGGGTATTCTCTCCGTAAACGGCTGATAGCACCGTCCAACGCTTTGTCTATCGAAGCAATCAGTTCATTCAGACTCTCTTTGTTCATCGTCAGTTTCTCATCCCGATAAGTCTGCAGCCATTTCGGAAACTCCACCTCATTGCCCCTCATGCGTTGCATCTCCATCTCACGCGTCAGACTTACTTTCTGTTGTAGCCTCTCCAACGCTAATTGTAACTGTTGTATGTATTTCTCCCGAAGTGCTTGCAGCTGACCTGCTTGTTCGCGTCGTCTTTGTTGCCAATACCGCCAAATGACTATAAACAAGATGATTAGAACCACAATCAAGACAACCAAAATCGCAGATATCGCTCTCTGACCTCTCGCTTTCACGCGTTCACTTTCTGCCATCAGTCGTTCGCGAGCGACATCGTAATGTAAGGATAGCGCATAGGTGCGTGCTCCTGCGTCACGTTGCAATTCATCTATCTTGCGGTCGTACAGATCCAGAAGAACACAATAGGCACTGTCCGCTTGTCCGCGTTGGAGAAGAATCTTGCTTTGCAGATACGCATAACTCTGCTCAAACCAATAGGTATAAGCTGAGTCCGTTGGGCGTAAACGCTCCAAATAATAAGCGGCAGAATCTGTGGCATGTTGCGCCAACAGCAGTTCCACAATCTCCGAATAACGGGCAGGAACCTGATACTCTTCAGCTAACTGCTTGCAAACACTCAAGCGGTGAGAAACGCTATCCGGATAGCAGATTTGATAGCGGTAAGCATCTATATCCAATAACAGCAGATCACTCTTGGCTTCTTTCGCATGCTGCTCTGCTTGTTCGAAATACCAAAGGACGCTGTCCTGTTCACCGCCGGTTAGGGCCATCGTGCGGGCCATGTCGCGATACGCACAGGTCAAATAGAGGGAGTTGCTGTCAGGATTCAGTAACGGAATAGCCTTCCGATAATAACTATGCGCAATATCATACAGCATCTCGCTTTCCGAGGTGTTGCCTAATCGGAACCATACTAATCCTAATAACCGGTTCCGCCTCTCTAATTGTTGATTACTGATATCTAACGGCTGAATACTTAGCAAAATATCCTCTGCGTGCTTCAAATATTCAGTCGAACTCTCATACTGACTACTATTGTTTGAATATGCCCCCTGACGATATAATTCCTCCGCTTCGTCAAGCCGGTTTTCAACGTTGACAGGGCTAAATCGGCAACTCTGCAAGCAAAAAAGCAGGCACCAAAACGCAATTTTCAGAACGCGTACAACTATATTTTTACACATATTTCGTAAATTGTTGATTTTCAATGGTCTTTATTTCGCATAAATCGATACTCGTACAACACACAAATTTGCACATATGAGCAAAAAGCAGTACCTTTGCATCGGATTTCAAAACGTATTTTACGCTGCAAAATTAACACATTTTTTTAATATGTGCAAATTAAATTCAAAAATTCTTGCGTTTTTATGCATTTTAAGCGCAATACATGGTATCTTACATGCCGAGTCAACCGTTGTGTTTCGTCCCTCGGCGGACGCACTGTGTACATCCAACCCTTTCATTTATTTCACACAGGACTTCGTGGATGACGGCTATTTCGCTGATTCACACAGGTTTATATACGAGTACTCTACGGATAGTGTCGTATGGAACCGCATAGCCTACACGCACACCACTCCCACGTGGGGTTATACCCAGCGTCCTACCAATCTCCCTGAAGGATGGTACCGTGTCTTGGTTGCACGAGAGGACGAAATGGAAATGCCTGAACGATGGTTAGCGAGTGAGCCTGTGTGGATGCAGAAGATAGAAGGCGGATGTACACCTTACCGTTTCACTTGGCCGGACGAGATCTCCGAGGATGTCTGTCCGCGTGGCACCATCCTTTTCCGCGAAGATTTCGGCGGTAATGACCCCTCTGATCCCATCACCAGCCAGACACCACTTACAACGATGAGTTCAAGATACCGGCAAGAATTCAACGTCTTTTCATGGGTTTCCAGCGGCTATTTCGTAGTGGCCAAACACGGATGGAAGAATAATTGGGAAAGCAGTACTACTGCCACTTTATATTCTCAATGGTTCGTTCAAGACGACCACACTTTTCCCAATGATTACACGCGCGGATACCTTTTGGAAGTCGATGGGAGGGGGGGAAATGATGCCTTTTACATGACCCGGTTTGATGTTTGCCATGAGATGGACCTCTCCTTTTCCGCCTATGTAGCGAATGTGTTGGAACCCGGGCATAATTTTGCCCGTCCCAAAGTGCGTTTTCTTATTCAGGACGAGCGGACAATGGATACTATTTGGGAGCAGTCATCCGGCAAAATCGAACCGGCACCGGCCGATTACCGCTCTCATAACAACGGCTTCCCGACGACGATGTCCGCTCCATGGCACCTTGTCGGAGCTACATTCCATGTGCCCGAAGGAGTAGATGTGATCCGGCTGTCCATCTTCAACGACGAGAACGCATCCACTGGTAATGATTTTGCCATGGACGATATCGAGATCCGGCTCTGCAAACCGGAAGTGGCTATTCTCTCCGAGCATGAAGTTTGCATGGATTCATCGTATGTTTTCGAGGCGAACGTGACGGCAGACGGAGGTTTTAAGGAACCATACAATTATCTATGGCAATATGCCACGGACAGTCTGGAGTTCAACAGTGAAGGATGGACTAACGTTGTCTTGGGAGAAAGGCTTTCATTTGATTCCATCAAGCCGGAAAATGAAGGCTGGTATCGTCTTTGCGTCACCTCTGACGGAGTTGACGTTATGCAAAAGCGGGCTTGCCGTGCGATGAGTGAGCCATTCCATCTGACGACCAAGATATGCTGCCCGAAAAGAGTCGATGAATTCGACGAAATCACCGTCTGTGACACCCTCATGCCGTACCACTGGCACGATACGGTTTTCTACAAAGACACCACGTATGAAATTATTTACAAGAACGCACATGACTGCGAGGTGAAGAGAGGCGTCTATACGCTTCACACGAAGTTGTGTTGCCCCGATTTGCAATACGCTCCGGCAGACACCACCGTCTGCGACACTCTCATGCCGTTCTTCTGGCACGACTTGGTCTTCGAAGAGGCGGGTACAAAAGAGGTGATGGAGAAGAGTCCGCGCGGATGCGACAGTATATTACATATCTATACACTCAACACGGAACTGTGTTGCCGGGACATTCAGTACGGGCCGAAAGACACAATCGTGTGT
>Ga0310694_10003486_pt1 | contig 15439 bp, 13 predicted proteins | sample 174DNAGHGhighgp2_FD_203884 | JGI IMG/M metagenome (GOLD analysis project Ga0310694, IMG submission 203884) | Sheep rumen microbial communities from Palmerston North, Manawatu-Wanganui, New Zealand - 1742 DNA GHGhigh gp2 (v2) (version 2) | ecosystem: Host-associated > Mammals > Digestive system... | reverse complement strand
TTAAAAGGGTGGTACAAAACCAACCGAAACATTCCAGGATGGAAAAACTGATAATAGTGCAATTTCAAATTTGGTCACAAATAGTGTTGAAAAAAAGATAAAAGAAGTTGAGGAAAGATATGAGAATCTGAAAAAATATACTATGTATCTCGCCGAACAACTCGACAATTCTATCTCACATCAAGACTACCTTGCTGAAAACTGCAACAAGATGATTGAACACCAAGACTACATTGCTGAAAACTGCAACAAGATTCTTGAGCATCAAGACTACATTGTTGATAACTTGAATGACACAATTGGTTATCAAAACTATCTTGCAGAGATGTTGGATAAGTCTATTGACTATTCTAACATGCTTGCAGAAGAGCAAAATAAAAATATCGCTCACTCAGACTATCTCGTAGAGAAGATGAATCAAATGATTGGTCATCAAGACTATATTGCAGAAAGTTGCAATGAAATGATTGATGAAAACAACAAGTTGAATGAAACCATTCAAAAATTGAAGGATTTCGGTAACTATTTAGCAGAAGGCATGAATAATATTGTCGCTCACAACGATTACATCGTAGAGAGTTTGAACAAGAAAGAAGAAAATGCTTTGAATGAGGAACAGAATAAACAACAAATTGTTGAGGAAAAGGTTGATGAGAAAGTTGATGAGAAAAAAGAAGAGAAATTCGATTCAAAGAAATATCAGAATGACCTCAATGAAAAACTTGGAAATCTCATATCAACAGTAAAGACTCAGTATGAAGAGGCAAAGAAGAAAGAAGCCGAACAAATTACAGAGTCAAGAAAAGCCGTTGAAAATGCAAACGAGTTTATGCTTGTTAATTATATTCCAGAAAGGCTCAAAGAGAGATGGGCAAATCTTTCAGATGAGAGAAAACAAGAAATTTTGGCCGAGTCAAAGATGCTTGTTATCAACAATGCAAATGCAGCAACTTATTTCTGGAACACTCGTGATATGAGAGAAAAACAAGTTGAGATGAAGAAAGTTGAGGAACAAGTTACTGCAAATCAACAAAACAATACTATAAATGAAGGTCTGACAGAAAGACAAAAAATGATGTCCGATATGATTAAATATCGTATGAGAAGATAAAAAAAAAATAAAAAATAAGAAAGAGGTAACTAAAATGTTTCAAACTATATTCATCTGGCTAAAAGAATATGGAGTACTTCTTTTACAGTTGATAAAAACTTATGGTAAGAAAGCAGTCTCACTTATACTTTTTATAGGTGTTATTTTATTAGGAATCAGTTACATTGTGGATTATAAAACAAAAAATTCATTTGAATCTGTAATAAAAGAACAAGAAGAAATCCACAATGAAAAGTTGATTGAATCTAAAGAAGTATATAGAGACGTAAAACAAAAACTAAGGATAGTTTTAAAATCATTAGATTGTGAATACATCTATTTGATAGAATATCATAATGGTTCTGAAAATATGACGACATCATTTCCATTCAGAAAATTCGATGTCACCATGGACATCTGTAAAACTGGAGTACCATATGTAAACACATCACAACTAAAAGACGAACATATAACAAGATATGACATCTTCGACAACGAAGATTTTGTTGGACAGCAATTCACATATATCAGTAGAGATGATTTGAAAACAGTTGATTATAAGTTATACCAATTGATAGAACACAATGAAGATATTAAATGGATTTATACATATAATTTATATTATGGAAATAAACTTCTCGGTGCAGTGATAGTTATGTCATATAAACCAATTAGTTTAAAAGTTTTTATAAACCAAATGCATGATTTAGAAGATATTTTTAATTCGATTGGACGGTAAAAAAAATTTTCATAAATATAGAGAATGTGGGTAAAATACCCACATTCAAAAGCGAAAAAGTATTTTACATAAATACTAATAAGAAAAACTTGAAGTAAATAGAAGCAAAGTACTTCAGTTGACTATATACAAAATAAAAAAGAAAAAAAAAATTATGTTACAAAACGTTATTTTGAACGAAGCCGAAACTTTGAAGGCTTGGTCAGGTTTTATTACTGAGTCAACTGGTGTTACTGATAGAGCTAAGTTGACATGGATGAGCAAATACTGTGCTTATCACGATATGAATGAAAAACAACAGCTCAACGAGTCAGTAGCTGGTTATGCTCACCTTAACCCAGGTATGAACGTTGGCGGTATGGGCGACATCTATTTCCCAGGTGCTAACCCTAACAATGGTTATGATGGACAACGTGGTAGTGGTGACAACCCATTCTCACTTCTCCCTCTCGCCGTTCAGGTTGCTGCACAGACAATCGCTCTCGACCTCGTTCCAGTAGTTCCAATGCAGGGTCCTCTCGGAATCCTCCAATATATGGACTATGTTTATGAAGGTGGTAAGACAAACATCGCTCCTCGTTTCGAGGGTGAATGGCCAATGGGTAACGAGTCTAAGACTGCTCCTCTCATGGTTAAATTGACCCTTGCAAAAGAAGATGGTAGTGATTCCGATTCTGAAAAGGATATTGTAAATCACGCCGCTTCTTACAAAGAACTCCAAGAGGCTTTCAAACCTGGTTACACAACTGAGGTTGGTGAGTACAAACTTATCTTCGTTGCACTTGGTCGTATCGACGGTCGTCCTATCTTCCAGGTTCAGGAGAAATTGAGAACCAACGAACAGAAATGGAACGGTGGTGAAGGTGCAAGTCAATCACTCGCTGAAACACTTATGGGTGAGAATGCAGAACAGATTGCTGGTTACTATGTAATCGACATCGACACTGTTAAGGCTCTTGAAGATTTCATCCCTGGTTTCACTGGTGCCGGTTTCAAGAATGGTAATCCAATGTCAGCTCAGTCTTATGACAGAGCAACTGGTGAATCAACACCAAGCAACATGATGTCATTGAACGTCTTCACCGAGAAGGTAGAAGCCAAGACCATTCAGGTTAAAGGTACTATCACTCGTGAGCAAATCCAAGACCTCAAGGCTTATGGTATCGACGCTCTTGCACAGGTTGAAGCAGAACTCGTCAATGAATTGACTCAGCACATCAACCGTGAGTTGTTGAACAACATCTTTGAACTTGGTTGGAAGAACCACGAGGAAGCTCTTGCTTTCGAGGGTATCAACCTCAACACATTCTTCACCATCGACCCAGCCGAGCCTGACCACGATGGTTTTGAGAATGTATATGTAGCAGGTGGTGCTGAAACACTTGGTACCATCCAGAGAAGACTCTACACCAAGGTTCTCGCTGCAACCACATTGATTGCACAGAGAGGTCGTAGAGGTGCTGGTACCTTCGCTGTTTGTGCAGCAGGTATCGGAGCTGCTCTTCAGGATTGTGCCGGTTTCACCGCTTATCCACTTTCTAACACCATCAACCAAACCGCCGGTTCTTTGTATCCAGTTGGTGCAATCAGTGGTGTAAGTATCTACATCGACCCTAACATGCCATACAGTGATGGTCACATCGTTGTTGGTCGTAAGGGTAAGGATAACGAACCTGGTCTCGTTTTCATGCCTTACTTGATGGCTGATAAACTCTCTTATCCAGCAGAAGGTATGGAAGGTGCTCCTGTCACTTCATTGAAATCACGTTACGCTATTGTACGTGCTGGTCATCACCCACAACTCTATTACTATGCTTTTGAAGTTAGAACGGGTAAAGGTGTTAACCTCATCTAATAAAGAATTTTAATACTTTTTTAGATAATAAAAAAGAGAAACTCATTTGAGTTTCTCTTTTTTTTTTATTCTATAGTCTATTGCTATTTTTTACCACTTCGTATTTTTGCAGCGAATTGTTTTGCATAAAATCGAGTGTCCGACGGAAATCCGTCAGTATTATCACTAATCCAATCTAGATATGATGGGTCAACATCTCTTACGGGTTTACCTTTGTACTTTCCGAAAGACATACGAACACATCTATTCTCACCATCTCCTTCGATTATAAAATTACCCATAATATCGACACGGTTTGAGTATGTTGAAAGTTCATTTTCATCAAGATTCTCTCCGTCTTTCATCTGATGTCTGAACACCTCTATTGTCGCCATAGTGTCGGCGTCAGCACTGTGGGCATTATCGAGGTCTTTACCAGTGTACTTTTTGTACAACTCACCAAGTTTTCCTGAGTTGTATTTCTTGTATATAGTGTATGTGTCATATACTTTCAACTCACGGAAATTCCATACAAGTCCGGCTCTCAAAAAACTCTCGTAGAGAATTGGTGCATCGTAGAAGGTGCAGTAGTGACCACCGATATCACATCCTTCAAAAAATTTGAATACAGTTGGTGCAACCTCTGTGAATGTTGGACAATCAACAAGGTCTGACTCCGGAATACCGTGTCTTTCGAAAGCATCTGGTTCGATAGGAACACCATCGTTGTTGCACTTGAAATAGATTTTATCTATAATTTCTAAAGTTTTTGCATTCACCTTGATTCCAGAAATCTCGATAATTCTTGTTAATGCAGGATTTTTTGGGACACCAGTTGTCTCCAAGTCAAAAAATATAATATCTTTCATTTATTAGATTAGATTTTCATAAACATACTTAATTGCAGCATCACACGCCTCGTCGTTTTTTTCAAATCCAGTTTTAGACTTAACCAGAGAGAATTTATATCTTTCTATTTTGTATATTTCATACAAATATCCAATTCCGTCTTCATAGACGTATGGTTTTGTCGTTATATGGAGATTATAATTATCCCTTATAAATTCCATCATACCCCATAAAGATGGTGCAGAGTATTGTGAATCGGAATTGGATGAGTTTTGGTTATAATTCTCCCACGTATCACCACCATCAATGACCTCAATTTCATCTTCCCTACCTTCGTCTCTTAAATCACATTCTTCATCGAAACTGATATCTTCACCATTGTGACATATTCTAGGTATATAAGATATACGACATAATCCGTCGAATCCTTTTTGTTTAAGAAGTTTTGCAACCTCAAATGATACAATATCCATCTCTATTATTTTTTATTGTTTTCCTTTTTTTTTAAAGATACTATTTTTTATTGAAAAAAAAAAAAAAAATAAAGTCGTGGAAAAATCCACGACTTTATTTTATAAATTTGAGTTCATATCCTCAAATTCAAACTCATAATCTGATGAAGGTGGGTTTGCAGTGGCTTGACCAGTTATCTCCGGATTAGATTGTCTTATGTCATTCTTCGTAGGAGTGAGAAGTTCTTTTGCAGTCTTGAAAACACCTTCTTGAATTTCATAGGTTCTCTTATCATGCTCGCCACTTTCGAACTTCTTTACTTGTTCTTTATCTTTCAAGAAATCCAAAGAATGTTCCCTTGCAGATTTGAACCTTTTGTTGTACTCGTAATGGTCGAGTTCTTTTTTGTAATCTTTCATATTCAATATTTTATTTTTTTTCTTAATTTTCAGATATTTCCAATTTTTTTGGAAGACCATAAATCTTACCACCAATTTTTTCGGGGATACCATCGAGTGATTCTAATTCATTATTTTGACAAAGAAAGTTTCTACCAACTTCTTTTGGAGCCCCTTTAAATGATGTCAATTTATTACGTCTACAATCAAAATTACCACCAACTTTTTCTGGAGACCCATCAAGTGATATCAATTCGTTGTCAATACAACAAAACTCTCCACCTACTTCTTTTGGAGCTCCTTTAAGTGATTTCAATTTATTATTATAACACTCAAAATCACCACCGAATTTTTCTGGAGCACCTTCTAGTGTTGTTAATTTATTACTAGAACAAATAAATTTACCACCAATTTCTCTTGGAAACCATTCGAGTGATGTTAATTCATTACACCTACAATCAAAATCTCCACCGACTTTTTCGGGACTGCCTTCAAGTGTTGTTAATTTATTTTTTTCACAACTAAAATTACCACCTACTTCTTTTGGGACTCCTTCAAGTGATATCAAGTTATTATTATAACAATCAAAATCTCCATTAATTTTTTCTGGAGACCACTCAAGTGATGTCAATTCATTATTTGCACAAAGAAAGTTTCTACCTACTTCTTTCGGAGCACCTTTAAGTGATGTCAATTTATTATGTATACAATCAAAATCTCCACCGACTTTTTCCGGAGCTCCTTCGAGTGATGTCAATTTATTGCTAGAACAATCAAAATTTCCACCGACTTTTTCGGGAGCACCTTCTAGTGTTGTTAATTTATTACTAGAACAAATAAATTTACCACCAATTTCTCTTGGAAATCCTTCAAGTGATGTCAATTCACTAAAACTACAATTAAAATCACCACTAACTTTATTAAATAATATATTTACTGATAAGTTTTTATGATTAAAATCTATATCACCATCATAATCAATAACTGGTTTACCATTTTTTTCTTCAATGAATTTTATTTTTTTAGCGTTAAATTTAAAATTGTTCCAATCTAAAATCAACTTTTTCTTATATATAAAAGATTTTTTTCTATCAATTTGAACCAAATAAAAATCATCAGTTATCTTATTAACTTTATCAAATAACGTATTTGTATCCACACCTCTTTCAAGTTCTAACTGAATATTGTATTTATTAAATCTTGCACCTTTTTGAGAAGGTTTGAAAACCTCAAAGAAATTCATATTTATAATCCTACTCACTTGTTCGGGTGTACAAAGATTTTTATTATTTTCTCCCTTAAACTCATGGTTATATCTAGTTGTTATATATAAAGGCATTCCGTTATAATCAACACATACTGAAATCATTGATAAACCATACTCATTCAAAGGAGCATCTTTATCATCTTTTTTTACATTTTTAAATCCTTTTTTTAAACAAAAATAGAATTGATTCATTCCATCACATGAATATGAATCAAAATGACTTTTATTGTGAGTGACACACCAAGTGGTGAATTTTCTATATTTTGAAGCGTCTTGATAAGAATCAATTTTAACTATTTCATAATCACTATCTCCAGTGAACTTCATTCTTTTGACATAATTAATTTCCTCTTCGGTTTCCTTTTTCTGTATCGGAAGGAATCTTTGAAAAATCTCTTCTTTACTCAATCCATTGAGATTATGGTCGTATTCAGATAAGTGAGGTTCAACAGAAATGATTTTTAACATACTATTCATTGTAGATATATCATTTGCATTCTGTAACTCTCTATCAGCATACATTCTACATATACCATACAAAAATTTATATGCTGGTCTTTCACTATGTTCAAGTTCAGAGAAATCATGTTTTACTGCATTTATAATTTTAGATGGATTATTATATCCTTTTGACCTTAACATTCTCTTTGTCTTGTCTTCCTTTGATTCCAATATAAGAAAACTTTCTAAATCTAATATATTTTTCATATAATTGTTTTTATCTATGAGTATATTTAAGTTATTTAATTAATTTACCCTCAATTTTTCTTGGAGCACCTTCAAGTGATGTTAAATCATTATTGTGACAATCAAAATATCCACCAACTTTGTCTGGAGCACCTTCAAGTGATGTTAAATCATTATTGTGACAATCAAAATTTCCACCAACTTCCCTTGGAGCACCTTCAAGTGATGTTAATTTATTATTTTGACAATAAAAATCTTCACCAACTTCTCTTGGAGCACCCTCAAGCGATGTTAAATCATTATTGTGACAATCAAAATATCCACCAACTTTGTCTGGAGCACCTTCAAGTGATGTTAAATCATTACGAAAACAATCAAAATTTCTACCAACTTTGTCTGGAGCACCTTCAAGTGATGTTAATTTATTATAGGAACAATCAAAATCTCCACCAACTTCGTCTGGAGCACCTTTAAGTGATGTCAATTTATTATTTTGACAAGCAAAATATCCACCAACTTCCCTTGGAGCACCTTCAAGTGATGTTAAATCATTATTGTGACAATCAAAATATCTACCAACTTTTTCTGGAGAGCCTTCAAGTGATGTTAATTTATTATCACTACAATTAAATCTTCCACCAACTTCTCTTGGGGCACCTTTAAGTGATGTTAATTTATTATCAATACAAATAAAATTTCCAACGACTTTTTTCGGAGAACCTTCAAGTGATGTTAATTGATTAGAAGAACATATAAAGTCACCACTAACTCTATTAAAATATATTGGAAGTGACGATAGTTTATTCCCATTAAGTTTTACATCACCATCATAGTTAATAACCGGTTTATCATTTTTTTCTTTAATAAATTTTATTTTTTTACAATCAAATTCAAAATCATCCCAATCAAAAAGTAAATTTTTCTTATATATAAAAGATTGTTTTTTATCAATTTGAACCAAATAGAAATCATTAGTTATTTTATCTACTTTATCAAATAATGAATTTATATCTACACCTTTTTTAAGTTTTTCTTGAATATTATACTTATTAAATTTTTCACCTTTTTCCGAAGGTTTAAAAACTTCAAAAAAGTTCATGTTTATAACTTCACTGACTTGTCTAGGAGAACAAAAGTTTTCATTATTTTCTCCATCAAAATCGTGGTTATATCTAGTTGTGATATATAAAGGCATTCCGTTATAATCAACACATACTGAAATCATTGATAAACCATAGTCGTTCAAAGGGGCGTCTTTATCATCTTTTTTTACATTTTTGAATCCATTTCTCAAACAAAAATAGAATTGATTCATTCCATCACATGAGTATGAATCGAAATTTTTATTACTTTTGGTAACACACCAAGAAGTATATGATTTGTATTTTGAAGCATCTTGATAAGAATCAATTTTAACTATTTCATAATCACTACCTCCAGTGAATTTCATTCTTTTGACATAATTAATTTCCTCTTCAGTTTCTTTTTTCTGTATAGGAAGGAATCTTTGAAAGATTTCATCCTTACTTAATCCATTGAGATTATTGTCATATTCGGACAAATGTGGTTCAACAGAAATGATTTTCAGCATACTATTCATTGTAGATATATCATTTGCATTTTGTAACTCCCCATCAACATACATTCTGCACACACCGTACAAAAATTTATATGCCGGTCTTTCTGTGTGTTCAAGTTCAGAGAAATCATGCTTTACTGCATTTATGATTTCAGATGGATTATCATATCCTTTTGACCTTAACATTCTTTTTGTCTTGTCTTCTTTTGATTCCAATATAAGAAAACTTCCTAAATCTAATATATTTTTCATATTCTTTTTTTTTTACCAATTAACGTCATCACCTCCGAAATACAAGGCGAATCCAGCTTCAAGTTGTGTTATATTTACAAATATTTTTTCACCCGTTCCTTGACCGTTGTCTATTACACAGAACAAAGTATCTTCAGCAGTGAGATAATAAAAACCTTGTTGGATAAATTTTCCCTCATGTTGTTTTAATTCACTTTCGTGTGCAAACTCACGACTCAAAACTATTGCATTTTTAATACCCTCAAATTGAGTTTTTCTCAAGTAATACTCATCAACCCACACTTTTTTGGCAAATGCACTAGCTTCTTCTCTTGTAACACAATCATTATCAGTATAATTTATTATACTTGATATTTTTGCATAAATGTTTTCTGCATCTTGTTTGGTGAGATATATATTGTCTGCAACATCCTTTTCGAGGAATATTGAGTAGATGTCATCGGCCTTCATATAGTCCGACAATTTGAACTTCTTCATATAGAACTCATCCACCCAAATCTTTTTGGCAAATGCAGTAAGAGACTCTCTTATCTCGGAAAGTTGGTCATTTGTTGCATATTTTGAAAACTTATTGTTTATTTCGGTAATTTTCTGTGACAGCAACTCGTTGATTGAATCACTGGTCATATAGTTTTCAAGTGTTTTGCTGAGATAAACAATCGAAGTATATTTTTTTAGTTCATTCAGAAGTTCGTTATTACCAATAAAATTGGTACTTACCCAAGTTTTTTGAGCGAGAGTTGGAATAACCGAACTCACAGAAGAAAGTTGTTCCTTTGTTGCATATTTGTACAATTTATTATTTAAATTAGAAGTCTTTTGTAAAAGAGACTCCTTTGTTGCATAATCTTTAAGTTTCTCATCAATATAATCATGAGTTGCATATCCACTTTCACTCAAATTTATTAGTTCTCCACCTGAACTTTCAATAAAATCACCTTTTCTGACAAAATTATCACTTACCCAAGTCTTTTGAGCAAAATTGTCCATTTTATTTCTAATATTAGACACTTGTGTACGTGTTGCAAATTTTGACATTTTGTCGTTTATCTCAATCGATAGTTGCCTTACTTTTTCATCGGCAACACCTTTTTCCTCAAATTTATCAAGTTCTTTATTTATATATTCTAGTGTTGCATATTTTTCAAGTTTTTCATTAAATTCTAACTTTTTCAAATAAAACTCATTAATCCATGTTTTTTTTGCAAATGTAGAATAAATATCTGAGTTCAATTTATTTATTTGTTCTTTTGTTGCAAATCTTAATAATTTATTGTCTATCTCTGTTACTACGTGTTCAATTTCGTCGTTTACTGTTGATAAATTTTCATTTAAAACAAAAAAATTTGAATTTACATATTCAAGCGATGCATAATCATTAAGACTTTTCATTAAATCGGTTTTACGAAGATAAAATTCATCGACCCATGGTTTTTTTGCAAAAGACCCCAAACTTGAACTTAATGAAGAAATCTGCTCATTTGTTGCAAATCTAGATAATTTACTATTTATTTCTGTAATTTTATCATCAATAGATTCATCTTGACCGATTATTTTTTCTATTCTATCATTCACATATTCAAGTGATGCATATTTTTTAAGTTTGGTATCTATGTCTGATTTTTGTAGATAAAACTCATCGACCCATGTTTTTTTTGCAAAAGAATCAATATCACTATTCAAAAGAGAAACTTGTTCCTTTGTTGCAAATTTGGATAATTTATTGTTTATTTCAGATATAATACCATTTATCCTTTCATCAATCATACCGTTATCATCACCCATTTTTTCTATTCTATCATTCACATATTCAAGTGATGCATATTTTTTAAGTTTGGTATCTATGTCTGATTTTTGTAGATAAAATTCATCGACCCATGTTTTTTTTGCAAAAGAACCGATAGTGTCGTTCAAAAGTGAAATCTGTTCCTTTGTTGCAAATTTGGATAATTTATTGTTTATTTCTGTTATGACGTTATTTATCCTTTCATCAATAACACCACTATCGTCACTTATTTTTTCTATTTTATCATTCACATATTCAAGCGATGCATAATCATTAAGACTTTGCATAAAATCGGTTTTACGGAGATACCAATCATCCACCCACGATTGAGTTGCAAACAACAACAATTTTTCATTGATGTCTTCTTTTGTTTCAATTATAGATAAATCTGATTTCTTTAAAAATGAAGAATCAGCAACATCTTTTTTAAGATATTCATTTGCATCATTTTTTGTCAAGTACTCATCAAGTACCTCATCAACAGATTCTTTTGTCACATAGTTATTCTGCAACTCATTTTTTGTTGCAAAAGTATTGTTTGCAGTAGTTTTTAAAATATACTTGTTATTTACATCTTCTTTTGTTGCATATATAGAACCGACTTCACTTTTCTTTAAGTAGGGTTTCAATGATTCCGTGAGTTGGTTTCTTGTTATATAGTTCTGAACTTTTTCTAAAAATTCAGCCTCATCTATATATAATTTATTGGCATCATCTTTTGATAGATAAATAGATTCAGCAAGAGAAGTCTTTAGATATCCATTCAATTTTGTATCCAATTCTCCGGATGATATTCTTTTGTTGGCTTCAGACCTTACCTCATTAATTGAATTTGCAAGTCTGTCACAATAAGCATAAAGACTTCTGTTTGAAGTTTGTAAACTTTTTATATCTTCTATAAGGGATAATGGTTCGTCCAACAAACCAAATTCTTCTTTGGTAAGAAGATAGTTTTTTGAATAGTTTTCAAGAGCTTGTTTTGTTATGATATTCTCGATTGGCGAACCTATTATATTTACAAGTTCATCTACAAGTGACAAATTTGTTACATAGTCATGTTCGGTGAGCCAGGCGTCGAGTTCAGATTTTTTTACAGCATCTTTAATATTGTTATCTGAAGCAAAAACAGATAGTTTATGTCTCTTATTATCCCAATCAAAATAAAACTCATTGGTATCACTTGTATGATATAGTTTTCCGTTTGAAGGTGTCTTTATACTACACAATTCATCATATGTGCAAGTTATAACCTCCAAATAATCAACAGCAAGATTCGTGTTGTCTTGTGTGTTCATATAAAGTTCTATTTATTTTATATATTTATGATTTTTTTGTTATATTTAATACATAAAAACAATTAAAATAATAACTATGGATTTAAACGAAAGATTTAATGTATTAGTGCAAGGTGTTGAAATTGCACAAAAAAGTGGAGTTCTTACTTTAGATGATGCAGTTAAAGCAAAAACTGCAATTGATTCCATCCAAAAAGGTGAAAAATTGAGAGAAGAATTATCCAAACTCGTAGAGATTTGTGAATTTGCTCAAAAGAAAGGTGTGTATAATCTTGCAGATGCACATACAATTTTCCTTGCCGCTGACCAGATTGGTGCAGAAATTGATAAATTCTTGATTAGTCAAGAGAAACCACACGAAGTACCCTATAATGATGTGGAAAAAGAAGAGGAAAAAGAAGAAAGTGAATCATGGGGAGAAAATATTCCAAATGGAACCAAGTATGTAGAAGATTGTGAAAAACTAGAGGAAATCAAGGAATCTGAAGGGAAAAAGAAATCATCTAAGAAAAAGAGTAAATAAAACACCAATAGGAACGAAAAAAAGGGGGTCTCTAAGACCTCCTTTTTTATTTTTGGATAAAGTGTTCATAAAAATAGAAACGGGTCAAAATAGACCCGTTTCTATTAGTTTTATAGAAGCTATTGCACCAAGTATTCCTCTCGTGTGTTCTTTGAGTTCAACATCATTTTCCACAAGGTTTACAACAACCTCATCATCTGTTGCAAGTGATGTTTGGATATCTACATCTTTCCATCTACGAAAACCTTTTTCACAAGTCACCACAATTCTTTCATACCAGTCGAGAGGGAATCTTTCTTTCATTCTCTCTATATTTCTACCGAGCTCATAGAAGCAAATTGGCTGGTCTGACTCCAACGTGTTTGCAAAATACATAGAAAACACGTCACACTTTTCAAGCATTTCAAACTCCCATCTGATTTGTTCTTCGGAGGCCGATGGGTCATTGATTGGAAAATTAGGTCTTCTTGGATTTATTAGATAAATATCAACATCTGATTCCATTTCAACATTTGTGAAATTTTTAATGATTCTGTCTTGCCACATCGGACATTTCTGAATACCACCGGCGAGAAAAACCTTTATCGAGTTTTTAGTAAAATTTACCATTTCTGGTGCAGTAATTACTTTAATCATATCTTGTTATTATTTTATTAATTCCAATACAAACTTTCGAAAACATCTTTGTTCGTCATGCCTTCTTTTGTTCGACGGAACGAACTGTTCTTACTGTCTATATATACCTTGTTAATATAGCAATCAATCGGTACAACAAGAGAACCATTTGACTTACCATCAAAACTTAAGACAAATTTAATATCCATCGTGTTCAATATTCTTAACTGATTGAAAAAATCATCGAAAACTACTCTACCAAAATATCTGTTTATCCGTGTGTTGTCATAAGGAGGGTCAAGATAAAGAAAGTCTCCTTCTTCAATTTCTTCAAATATGTCTTTGTAATCACAACATCTGAATGTCACCTCGTTTACATTTAAAAGTTCACTCCAATCCATAATCACCGGTTGAAGTCTTTTTGGCTTTATTCCGTCACGAGTCAAATGAAATGTTCCATTGAACTCTTTATGTTTATTGTACCTTGGTATTCCGTTTGTACAAGTTCTCATTATGAAGAAAAACAACATAGGATTTCTCGTTTTGTTAAACTCATTTCTGATTTCTTCGAAATATGCACGTTTCATCCCTTTGTTATCTATAGACTGCATTTTTGACCACATTTTACTGTACTCATCGAACAATTCTTCTGGATTATCCTTTATAACATTCCACAAATCAATTAAATCCGGATTGGTATCTGAACATACAAAATCACGAGCAAACTTCTCATCAGACACCATGAGTTGATACAAGACCGAACATCCACCACAAAATGGTTCGTAGTATGTTCCCATATATTTTGGGAAATAGGATATTATCTGCTCACTTTGTATTCTTTTACTTCCCGACCATTTTATAATTGGTTGAAAATCCATTTAAAATCCTATTTTTTTCTCTTCTTCGACAAATTTGTTTTCACCGGAAAACAATTCTGCAAGTGATATATCTTTATCGGGTTCTTTCAAACCAAGTCTCTTTGCCGCCTCGATAGCACGTTCCTTTTTCAATTTACCAAAGTCATACTTCATTCTGCAACGGCCGGGTCTAAGGAGAGCACTATCAATATTTTTTTCATTTGTGTTAAATGTACAGATAAATTTTATGTTGAGGGCATCTGCAAGTAGACCATCACTCATATTCAACATGTCTGCAACTGCTGAACTTCTCGTATTATTTTTTGTAACAACTAAATTCTCACAATCTTCAATGACAAATACACAATTTTTATTACTCATAAGAAACGATAAAAATTGTGGACTAGTTATATCATTTACAAGATTTGATGGTACATATACAAACTTCTTATTATTCTTTAGTTGTTTAATCAAATGTCTTATATATGTGGTCTTGCCAGTGCCGGCATCACCATGTAAGATATACAAACCATTGTCATCTTCCTTGATACTTCTCACGATTTCTTTGTTAATTTCCTCAAACCCTTCGTTATACAGTCCGAAATCCAATTCACTTTTCAATTTTATTTCAAAAGATTCCATGTAAAAATCATGTGCATGTGCTATAATATTGCACATGACCCTGTTGTTGTCACCAACATAATCCAAAAGATATTTGTCTATTACGGATTTAATAATATCTTTATTCTTATGTGTAAGAATGTCTATTCCTGGCCAACTATTTCCAAAAGAAATTAAACATTCGTCATTAAACACAATAAAACCATTGATAAAAATATCATTCAATATAATTTCTTCTTCGTGGTCATCAAACATATCAGTCTCATCTGTATTTGAATATCCAGCACAAAAATTGGTAAATCCGTCAGCAATTAATTTATTATAAAGACTTTCAACCTTTTTTAGTCTATCATTACGACCATTATAAGAAATACTAAACGAACAATGTATAGTTGGGTAAAATCCAAAAATAGAAGAGTATACAGTTTTCTCATCATCAAGATGTGTTCTCAAAACGGCTGTGTTTTCTATAGTTTTATCCGTGCCGTATAGTTTAAATATTTTTTCCATTTTGTAAATTTTAATCTTTTGTTATACTAAATGACTTAATGTATCTACCATATCACTTCTTTCAAAAAGTTTCATCTTATTATA
>Ga0310694_10003484_pt1 | contig 15440 bp, 11 predicted proteins | sample 174DNAGHGhighgp2_FD_203884 | JGI IMG/M metagenome (GOLD analysis project Ga0310694, IMG submission 203884) | Sheep rumen microbial communities from Palmerston North, Manawatu-Wanganui, New Zealand - 1742 DNA GHGhigh gp2 (v2) (version 2) | ecosystem: Host-associated > Mammals > Digestive system... | reverse complement strand
ATATAGGGATGTGATGTCAAAAAAATAGCACAGTGAAGCCGTTTGGCACCAACACTGTGCAAATTAGGAATTTTAAATAAAAATATGTAAAAAATAATCATTGCAAGCGATGCTGCTTTTTCGGAATCAGACTTACGATTTATATAATCATCATATATTGTCACGCCAATATCTACATGCGCTGTTTTTTTTAACGATTCATCAACATTCATCCCTAAAAATTCTTCTATTCCAAACCAATTAACTACCGACAAGGCAACATATGCAGCATTATGGCACATCCATTCAACTTGTACTCCCAATGATGTACCCTTAATAACATCTTTTGTCTCTGGATAAAAATGGTTTAGGTAAAAAGAGTATCCATATTGAACCCATGGTGTAATTATTCTATGTGAATTTTTAATATTAACATTTCCATTTGAAACTGTTGTTTCAACATCATTGGTTAATAAGACTATATCAGTAACTGTTGCTACTACTGCCGCGACAGCTAATGAAAATAAAAACGCAAATAAACCGAATGTCCCCTCAGGATCAACATAATTAACTGGATTATTATTACAATATGTATATAAATTATATGTCTTTCTATCCTTTATATCTATATATTTATAACTATCTGGTGTAATAAATCTAGCTAATAATGGATGATAATACCTACTATTTAAATAATACATATCAGATTCTGTATCATAATAATATGTTTTATATCTAATTGGATTCTTATACATTATATCATATGTATCATTATCATTTTGAATAATTTTTTCTATATATCCATATGAATCATATTCATATCTACCTATGATATCTTTATTTATATCCATTACAGTTACTATTATACCTAATTCATTTTTAATATAAAAGTAGGTATTTACTTTTGTATCATTATTTTCTACAAATATATAATAGAATCCATATAATTCATTTTTAGAATCATATATGTATTTAAGCTGATATGTTCCTCTATCTTCATATATTAAATTATTGTTATTGTCGTAATAATAATATATATTTATGTAATTATTATCTGAATATTTTCTTGTTCTTCTTCCATATACATTATATTTATAATTACAAAAATCTCCATATTTAATTAATCTTTTACCTTCATATAAATAATTATCATCATTAAACGAAGATATTAATAATCCTGTTTCATTATCATATGTTATTTGATAATTTGAAGTAATACCATCTTCTACAATTGTTATACTATCTAATCTTGTTTTATATGTTTGATTATAAATAAATGTTTTTGATAATTCTATGATATTTCCATCTTTTTTAACATATGATGTTATGTTGTGACAATCATCATATGTAAATTCGTATGTATAGTCATCATTTTCTTCTTTTGTTAGTTGCCCATTATTATCATAGAAATAATAATGTGTAATATCTAAAATGTTTAGGTCATCAGTTATTAAATCATTTGATTCTATACATATATTATTACTCATTTTTTTAGAAAATGAACGAGAATTATTTATTGTTGATTCATATTCAATTATATGATTTGTTGTATCAATTGAAGTTATATTATTCTTACTATAAACAACATTATTATTATATCTAACTTCTTCATTTATTAATAAATTATTTGTTTTATCAAATGTATTACTCTTAGAAACATAATTTATATCATCACTATATACAACAACCGAATTAATAACATTTAGATTTCTTATTAATCCAAATGTTATTTTTGGATTATAATAATATACTAATCTTCCTAATTCAATTTCAATATTTGTATCATTTTGATATATTATATTATCCTTATGAATTGATGAAATCCAGTTTAAATCTTCTAATCTTTTATATTTAATATATAAAGAATAATTATTAAATAATATATCAAATGTATACCACTTATTTGATTCAATTAAATTGTCTGTTGTTTCTACTCCATTCCATATGATTTTTAAATATTTAGTTGTATTCCTATATATTTCTAAATTTTTATGTAGTGATGTTATTTTTATTATTAATTGATCTAGGGTTCTATTTTCAAGCTTTATATCAAATCTTATTCTTCCACTATTTTTTATATTTGTGTCGTATGCTATTCTTGCACCATAGAATAGTGCTGCATAATTATTTATATCTTTATCATAATAAAATGATTTATAATCTTGTCTTCTAAAATATTTAGGTTTATCTCCATCAATACTTAAATAATTTGACTCTAATGGATAAAAAGAACCAATAGTCTTATTGAAAACTGATATTGATGAATTAATAATTCCTACATTAGTATTTGAATTATAAGTTATATTTGCATAATATGGATCATTTTTTAATTCATTATATCCATAATTATTTGATTCATAAAAATAATTATTATTTATATCTTTAAAACATATACTATTATTTCTATATTTAAATGTAAAATCATTTATTTCATTTTCTTTTAAAGAACCATCAATATCATAAATATAATTATTATATATGTCTGATGTTATTAAATCATATTCATTATAATGTATTACATATTTTAATGAATTATTATAATTTATCATTATTATTCTATCAACATCTGAATAAATATAATTATATGTTCCTTTAAATGTATTAGATATGATGTTAATTACCAATTTATTTGAGGATAAAATTTACAATTTATTTAAGTCTTATATAACTAATAATAAAGTGCTTAATCAAATTATTTGCGTCGATTAAGCACTTTATTTGCGGATATTAGAATGGCATTTCAAATGATGTAGGGACTAACATATTATATGCTTTTTCTTTATCTATTATTTCCCATCCATCATAATATATTTCAAATATAGACATATAATTATATTCTTCAATATAACTGTCGCTTGTGTATGCGACTTTTTTTATTTGATCATATGAATATAAAAATCTTAAATTTTTACCATCACTCATATAAAGAATCGGATTAGAAGGTCTATATAAATGCTTCTTAGGCAAATACTCACTAAGCTTATGCGATAGTAATTTCATTGATTGCGTCCATTGCGATTTCACCATTTATTTCACGTTCTTTCCTATTTTCTAATAAAAGAAATGCTTTATCCATTATTTGATTAACCATTCTTGGTATTCCTTTTGAGGCGTTAATTATTTGATTATATGCATCATCTGTTAATAACTGAAATGTTAATCCAGCTGCTTCAAGTTTCTGATTGATATATTTCTTTGTTTCATCCCCACTCATAGGTTGTAAGCTATAATTCATTGATATTCTTTGCCTTAAAGCTTCATTAGATTTAAGATTCAATGTGCTTCTTAGAACGGATTGACCTACAAGAAGTATTATTAATCTATCCTTAGAATCCATCTCGAAATTAGCCAATAATTTTAAGTCGTTTAAAACTGCTGAAGGTAAATAATTTGCCTCATCAAGTATTATTACCGGCGTAATCCTTTTTTCTATTACCAATCTTGTTATTTCTTCTTGAATAGCCTTAAAATTTTTTCTTTTTGAATGTGATGGCTCAATTCCAAATTCATCTGCCAATTGCCTGTAAAACTCCATTATCGTTATCGTTGTATGAGGAATGTAAATAATCTTATATAAGGCAGTATTTAATCCTTTTACCCAATATCTTAGTGTTGTTGTTTTTCCTAGTCCTGGTTCACCTGTAATAATGCCAATTCCCTTTATTTCTTCTAAATGATGTAATCTATGAATCAATTGCTTGTATTCTGATAATTCAATTTTCGTTTCTTTCTCATTTTTAATAAATGGATTGTATTCCATTCCAAATTGATTAATATATTTCATATTACTCATCCTCCACATTAAATTTAGGCTTTAACCTTTTTATTTTACTATTCGCTACTTTATCTAACAGTTTTATTTCATCCATTGTGTTATCAGGGTTTACTACATACGCTTTACTGAAATCACTTGAATATCTTAATCTTATCTTCTTATTTGAATATTGCATTGGAACTTCATATTCAACATTATTTATTTGTATTACACAATCTATTGAAGCCTTTCTTTCTATTTCTAACAAGAATGCCTTTTCAATTACATCGTCATCTATATGAATAATATTCAATGCCTCTTTAAAAAATTTTGAATTTGGACTTTCCTTAGTTGCTGAATGAACTGCATTATTATATTCAACTGTATATGCCTGTAATTCTTTATTAAAGTCATCAATTGTAGTTTTGTTTGTCAAATGAAATGATGCCATAAAATGATCTTTCATTGTCCTAAACCAACGCTCAATTTTTCCTTTTTGCCAGCCACTATAAGGGGCACAGTGATGTAATGTGATTCCTAATGTCGCTGCTAAAATATCAAGTTGATGATTCTTATATGGAGCTCCATTATCTAGATTTAAAACCTTTGGCTTCCCATATTTTTTTACTGCACTTTTTAGCACGCTCATAAAATTAACGTAGTTATCTTCAAAAAAACAATTTATGCCGACTATTGCTCTTGATGAATCATCTATTATTGCAATAATAAATATCCTTTTCTTTAATCCATTCTCCATTACCTTAAAAGAATAAGTAGTGTCACATGCCCAAATATCATTTACATTTTCTGCTTCATATCGCTTAAGTTCTTGCTTCGTTACTATCTTTCCATCCGATTTTAATTTCTTTACATATCTATTTATGCAGCTATAACTAATCTCATCTCTTGTTATATAATGATTTCTTATTAATTCTTCATAAATAGCCGTCGCTGGAAGCCTAGGATGCTCTGTAACATAATGTTTTATAACCTCCAATACTTCACTATCAACTTTCCTTATGCACCCATTATCTTGCCTTGATACTGGCTTTAATCCATCAAATCCATGATTTTTATATGTATAATACCATCTTTCAATTGTTCCAGGGCTTATACTTACCTTTTCTCCCTTTGAATTTATATATTCCTTTGATCCTAATATCTCAATTCCCTCTTGTACACTATTGTATTCCAATGTTTTTGTAATCATTGGGCTAATTACTCCATACTTAAATAATGCCACCTTTTCTTTCTCTTCATTAGTCATCTTGATTTCCTCCGTTTTATTAGTGTGGCATTAGTATAAATCGATATTATTTACTTTTCATTTTTTCTATGTTGGTAAGTCTCCTATGAAATATTTGACCTCATTTAATTTGCAATTTTTCCTAATTATATTTTGCATAAAGCACATATTATAATAATAAGCACAAAAAGTGATGACTTTATTTATATCATCACCAATTCCTATTCCTATTATTTTTAATCTCATTTCCCATTCTGTATAAATCCTTTTATACCTTTTCAATTCATAATCAGCAGTATTAACATAATCACAATTTAAAACTATATCCATTATATAATCTAAAGGCTCTCTTTCATACGGAACTATAAATGTAGGTAGTATTGCATGTGTTATTTTACATACTTTGCATAATACTCTTTGTATAAATATTTCATATTTATCTATGATTCTTTTATATTTGCCGTATTTAATACATGAACCCTTACACCCACAATTACATTGAATCGAATAAGGATTAAGATTATTTACTGACTCATTATATTTATTAATATCTAAAAAATTGAAGCTTTCGTTCTTGTTTTTTTTAATAAAGAATGGTATCATTTAATCACCTTATTGGTAGTAGTTGAAGAGGTAATTTTCCAGGTTAGATCTTCAACTACTTTATTTTTATAATGATAACATAAAAAGTCCTTCATTTAAAATGACTAAAATATAGTCAAATTATTTGAAGGACTTTCTTCATTTATTTTGATAATATTATTTATTATTAGTTTCATATAAAATGCTAATCTACAATATGACTCTATCTTTATTATCATATGTTTTTATAGATATATTCTTATAATTATTTGAATTACCATAATATTTAACATTTGATATATTGCCATTTGAATACGAAAAATTATATCTAATATTATAATTATTATTTGAGTCATTATCGTATATATTAATTAATCTATTTTGATTATCATATGTAAAAGTTGATATATCATCATTATCATCTATTTTATTTAATAAATTATAACTATAATAATATAACAGATCATAATCATAAGTAGTAACACCTGAATTTGTAACTAGTTTTCCTCTTCCAATTAGATTTCCGTTGTTATCATATGTATTTATGATTGTTTTGGAATAATTATTATCTGTAATTATTATTCTATATTCATATATATTATCATTATCTATTTCTTCTTCATATGAATAATTATATGATGAATTTGGATTTGATATAGATGTAATTCTATTTTTTGAATCATATGTTTTTGTTATTATATATCCATCTCTATTTTCGACTGTTATATTACCATAAATATCTCTTGCATAATTAATAGTAGATTCTGGTGATGAAATACTTATTATTCTATTATTATTATCGTATGTATAATTTGTTGTACCTGAAATATTGGATACACTTGAGACATTATAATTATTATTATATAAATAATATGTACCCATTAGCTTATTAATTTTGGGTGTATTTATATATATTTCACCATCGATAGATAATCTTATTTTTATTTTAGTATATGAATATCTAGGCTTTATGCCCATTATAAATGGCATATAATTTATATTATTTGGATCATAAGATAACATTTTAATTCTAGATGTATGACTATATTCAGTATCATAATATGCTATTTCAGCATAAAAATATCCAGATATTATTTTATATAAGAAAAACATTGAGATTGCATCAAATTCGTCTCCATAATCATATATATAATATTCTAATTCTCCATATCCTTCTATATGATATATATCATTTGATGTAATAAAATTATTAAATTCTGATGGTAATGTTTGATTATATACTTCTTCTATATCAAATGAATAATCATCTTCATCATATTCATCAATTGGTTCATATGTTGTTATATAAAATGATGATAATTCATTTTCAATTAATGATTTATTATTTATATAATCACTTTCATATGATAATAAAAAATCATTATTATATTCATAATATTTTATATATTTTGAATCATAAATAATATATTTTTTCATATTGTTATTATCATATATAACTTTATAATTCTTATTATCGTATGATACTGTAGTTATATTTGATGAATATGAAATAGTTGTTGTAAATATATTATCATTGTTATTATATGTTCCATTACAATTATCAATTTGTGTAATTTTGTTATCAGTCATGTAAAATTTTACATAATGGTTATTTGTATTATCTAATATTTTTAAATAATTAGAGGATTTAATTAAATTTATTTCTTTAATTATTTTATCCATATAATTTTCTTCATCATAATCATATTCGTATACATAATATGAAATAGAGACATCATTATTAACTATTTGGATTGAAGTCTTTGCACAATTAATTGTTTGATTATTAATATTTTTAGTTAATAATATTTCTACATTTGAAGAATTATAATAAAAAAATATTTCTTCATTTAAACATGTTATTTTATTTATTGTATTATTCTGATTAAAAAGAATAGATGAATTAATTCCATTTCCGAAATAAATTCTAAATGGATAATTCATGTTATCCTTAAAAAAGAATGTATCGCCAGTTATAATATTAATCAATTCATATCTTATATTTTCATCATTATTTGAATATACATATAATACGTATGTTTTTGATTCATATAATTCATAATCTTCATCATCATATGAAAATATCACTTCTTCATAATCACCTTTATAGTCATATACTAAATATGAAGTTTGATAATATATTATTGAATAGTAAATATCATATTTATAATTATTAATGTTGAGATTTTCAAATATAATACTTGGTTTAAAAATAGAATTAGAATAAGGAAATAAATTAAATAAATAATTTAATCTATTATTTGTATTATTTAGATTTATTTCATAATTACATAATGAAAATGAATCTGATAAATATTGATTACCTGATATATACTTTTTATCCATATTTACTATTCCTCCCTTATTTATTTGAATCGATTAATACAATTAAATGATAAAATAAGATTTATAGATTTTCAAGTGAGAAAAGAAAAAAGTCCAAAAATTTTGGACTTTTTATAAATAATTATTACATAGATTCATGAATTGTACGGCTGATAACATCATCTTGTTGTTCTTTTGTAAGCTTGATGAAGTTAACGGCATATCCTGATACACGAATTGTTAATTGTGGATATTTTTCAGGATGTGCTTGCGCATCTAATAATGTTTCACGGTTGAATACATTTACATTTAAATGATAACCACCATCAGATACATAAGTATCTAACATTTGAACTAAATTTTCTACCTTTTGTGACATAATAATTTCCTCCTTATTAGTCTTCATCCTTTCCTAATGAGCCAGGTGTGATTGAGAATGTATTAGAAATACCATCTCTTGAATGCTCATAAGGAAGCTTAGCTACTGATTCAAGTGAAGCTAGGGCACCATGAGAGTCTCTACCACTCATTGGGTTAGCACCAGGAGCTAGAGGTACACCAACTCTTCTTCCATCTGGAGTGTTACCTGTCTTCTTACCATATACTACGTTTGAAGTAATAGTTAAGATTGACATTGTTGGTTCACTATCACGATATGTATAATGTTTTCTTATCATATTCATGAAAGTTTTTACTAGCCATACTGCAATTTCATCAGCACGATCATCATTATTACCATACTTAGGGAAATCTCCCTCAGTCTTGTAATCTACAATTAAGCCTGTTTCATCTCTAATTGGAGTAACCTTAGCATATTTAATAGCTGATAATGAGTCAACTGCGACAGATAATCCGGCAATACCAGTTGCGAAATATCTATGTACCTTTGAATCATGTAGAGCCATTTCTAATGCTTCGTAAGAATATTTATCATGCATATAATGGATTAGATTTAATGTATTTACATAAATACCAGCTAACCATTCCATCATATCCATATATTTAGATTTAACATCTTCAAAATCTAATGGACCATCACCTAAAACTGGCATATATTTAGGACCAACTTGCATTGGAAGACCAGTCTTCTTATCCTTCATTAATTCGTCCTTACCACCATTGATAGCGTAAAGTAAGCACTTAGCTAGGTTAGCACGAGCTCCGAAGAATTGCATTTCCTTACCTTCTTTCATAGAAGATACGCAGCATGCAATACAGTAATCATCGCCCATTTCAGGTCTCATTAATTCATCTGATTCATATTGAATAGATGATGTTCTAATTGAGATATCAGCACAGAATGCTTTAAATCCCATAGGTAATCTCTTGCTCCATAATACTGTCATATTAGGCTCTGGGGCAGGTCCTAGGTTATCTAGTGTATGTAATATTCTAAATGAAGTCTTAGTTACTAATGTTCTACCATCAGTACCCATACCACCAATTGATTCAGTAACCCAAGTTGGGTCTCCTGAGAATAATTCATTATAAGATTCAATACGGGCAAATCTAACCATTCTTAGCTTCATAATGAAATGGTCAATGATTTCTTGAGCAGTTTCTTCTGTTAATATACCCTTCTTTAAATCTCTTTCAAAATATATATCAAGGAAAGCACTGTTTCTACCAATTGACATTGCAGCACCATTTTGGTCTTTTACTGCACCTAAATAACCGAAGTATAAGGCTTGAACTGCTTCTTTTGCAGTTGTAGCTGGTTCAGAAATATCACAGCCATATGAAGCTGCCATATCAGTTAGGGCTTGTAATGCTCTAATTTGTTCTGAAATTTCTTCTCTATCACGAGTCTTATCAGGAGTCATATCACCATCGATTAGAGCTTTATCCATTTCCTTATGCTTCATAAGATATTTAGTACCATATAAAGCTACTCTTCTATAGTCACCAACAATTCTACCTCTACCATAAGTATCAGGTAAGCCTGTTAAAATATGAGCTGTACGACAAGCTCTCATTTCAGGAGTATAGGCATCAAAAACACCATCGTTATGAGTCTTTCTATATTTTAAATAGAATTCTTGAATTTGTGGATCAATTTGATATCCATATTGCTCTGCAGCTTGACAAGCCATTCTAATACCACCATTAGGCATAAATGCTCTCTTTAGAGGTACATCTGTTTGTAAGCCTACAATTTGTTCTAAATCCTTGTTAATATAGCCAGGCTTATGAGAATTTACTTGAGATACGATTTTAGTATCACAATCGTATACTCCTCCTCTTTTTCTTTCCTCAGCCATATATTCTAATACTGTATCCCATAGCTTTTTAGTAGCGTCTGTAGGACCAGCTAAGAAACTTCCGTCTCCTTCATAAGGTGTATAATTTCTTTGAATGAAGTCTCTTACATTAACTTCATCATTACTCCATTTGCCAGGAACAAATCCTTCCCATCCCTTATACATAATAATAAAAACCTCTTTCCAAAATCAATTACAATGCAATAATTAAAGATAGATCTTTAACTATACGACAATTATACTCTAATTGAATATCATATTCAATAGATTTTATTAATCTTATTAAGAATAATTCTTAATTAGATTAAGTTATGCAACTTCTTTAATTCATTTATTTTAGAATCTAACCAAAGCTCTAAAATTTCTTCTGGCTGAAAGCCTCTACATGATACATAGCATTCATCATTATACATAATCATGATTGTAGGAACCTGATGAATTTCATATTTTTCAATTAAATCAATTGTATCATTTGATGCTTCAATATGATAAAGCTTACAGTCAGTTCTTTCACTAATTAATCTATCTAAAATAGGCATTAGTGTTAAGCAATTAGCACAAGATTCTCCAGATACCTCAACTACATTTATACCCTTTAGGTATTCTTTATAATTATCTTTATTAAGCCACATCTTTTATCACTCCTAATAAATATTTTGCATGTCTTACTTCTTCCTTTGTAGGAGGCATTGTATCCTTTAATTTATAATCAATACCTAAATTCTCATATTTTACTATTCCCATAGTATGATATGGTAAGACCTCTATTTTCTTTACAGTATTTAGAGTATCAATAAATTCTTTAGTCCTAACTAGATATTCATCATTTAATGTAATACCCGGAACTAAAACATGTCTAATCCACATATCCTTATTGTTATTAGATAGGTATCTTGCAAAATCTAGGACATTTTTATTAGATTTACCAGTAAGCTTTTGATGTTCCTTATCATCAATATGCTTTATATCTAATAAGAATAAATCTACATATTTTATTAATTCATCAAATTTATTTAATAAATTAGGATTATCCTTATCAAATATTATTCCAGATGTATCTACTGCAGTATGAATATTTTCTAATTTAAATTTTTTTAATAATTCAATTAGAAAATCAATTTGCATAAGTGGTTCACCACCTGTAACAGTAACTCCACCACCATTAGCAAAATAGCCTCTATACTTTAATGCTTCTTTTACAATATCATCTGAAGAATGAATTTCAGCCCCATCAAATGTCCATGTATCTGGGTTATGACAATATAGGCATCTTAACGGACAGCCTTTAAAAAATATAACATATCTAATACCAGGTCCATCAACTGTGCCACCAGCAAAGAACGAATGTATCTTACCTTCCATTTTAGTGCCCCCTTGTCATTTTACATTATAACATATAATTATGTTATATGATTTTGATTTTTGATGCATTTAATAAAAATGCGTTTTCAATCTAACCTCCTTGCATAACCATAATAATTATATTAAAATAAAAATAAAATTACGTTGTAATTACAACATTTTGGAGGATTTTATGAATAATTTAAGTAAATTACATTTAAAAATCTTTGAAGATATGAATGATGATGAAATTAATGAATGCTTATCTAAATTAAATTATTCCTTTAAAAAATATAAAAAAGGTGAAACAATATTTAATTCTGGTGAATATGTTAATCAATTAGGTATTATTTTATCTGGTAGTACTAATATTGAAAGAATTAATTTCTTAGGTAAACGAACAATATTAACTAATGTAGATGCGAATGATATATTTAATGAGGCATATTCCTTATTAGATAATCAAATATTATTAGTAGATCATGTAGCTTCTTCTGATACCTATGTAATAATATTAGATGTATCTAATATTTATAATATTTCATATAATGAAGCTATTTATAAATTAATAAAGAATTTATTAAAGCTATCATTACATAAAAGTATTATGCTATCAAAAAGAAGCTTTTGTATAGCAAATAAAACAATTAGAGAAAGAGTTATATCTTATCTTGATTTAAAATCAAGAGAATTTAAATCTAATGAATTTGATATACCATTTGATAGAGAGGATTTTGCAGATTACCTAAATGTAGATAGATCAGCTCTATCTAATGAATTATCTAAAATGCAAGATGATGGATTAATTAAATTTAGAAAAAATCATTTTATAATAAAAACTGGGATATCTGATTAGATATCCCGTTTTGTTACTTATTTTCATTTCCTATACCTTAATGCGGACACGTAATTATTATTTTTCTAATATTTCAATAATCATTTTTTCTAAAACGTCAATTGGTAACATTTTAGAATTATAATTCTTTATATCATCAATACATTTGTGATTAAGAATTATTTCTCCTCTATCATTTATAAAATTGTATTTTTGCCCTTTGTACTCAAATGAACAAACAATATTGCCAAAAATCTTAGGATAGTATTCAATCTCATAATTAGATATACCATATTCTTGAAAAATTATAGTTAATCGTTGTTTGATATTATTCAAATTATCACCTAAAACATGCTCCAAGGTATATTATTTTCAATCAAATACTGAATTTCTTCCCAAAGCGCACTTCCAACTTTTGGAATTCTTTCAGCAAAAATTGAGAATTGAGAACCAAGTTTATTAGCATCCCTTATATATGTAGAATTGTTATACCATTGTTCAGCTACCGACATGCTATTCCATAATTTTTCACTAATTAAATAATATCCTGATCCAGATGCTGTTGCAGCTCCAATATATCCTGGCATTGTTCCTAACATAGTTGTGGCTCTAATAGGAATAATAGAATACTTTGTAATAGATAAGCCAATAATGCCTGTAGTATGTGTAACTAATGCACCTACTCCGGCACCTAAAGCACCACCAATGATTCCCCCACCTAAGGCACCTAGTACAGTCCATCCAAATAACTCCCAGCCATCTTTTCCATTATTTTTAGCAACATTGAATGCTATTGTCCCTCCAGCAGTAGCTCCAATTACTGCACCAGTTATTAAGCCAAGTAATGTTAACGATATAGCAAAGGTTCCATCTCCATCAGAATACATCACAGGATCATTATAACAATATGCATATAGATTAAATGTTTTAGCATTTTCTTTATCTATATATTCATTATTATCTGGTGTTATAAATCTACATAATAATGGATTATAGTATCTATTATTTAGATAATACATTTTTGATTCAGTATCATAATAATATGATTTATATCTAATTGGATTAATAGAACCAATAATATTATTGTTATAATATGTTTCATCAGTGATTAATCCATATGCATTATACTCATATTTTGCCACTAAATTACCACTTATGTCAACTATAGAATGAATTATTCCTTCTTCATCTTTTACATAATAATATGTACTAATTGTATTATTATCTTCATATATTAATCCATATATTTCATTATTAGTATCATATAAGAATCTTAATTTATAATTTGCTGCGACTTCTAATACTAAATTATTATTTAAATCATAATAATAAATTGAATAATAACTATAATCTCTATATTTTCTTATTCTTCTACCATATACATTATATGTATAATTATAATTATTATATCCAATTAATCTTCTTCCTTCATATAAATATGTATTTCCCATAAATGATATAGGTAATAATCCTGTTGTATTATCATATGTTATAGTGTATGTACTTGGAGTATTACCATTTTCAGTTATTGTTATACTATCTAGCCTAATTTTATATGTAGAATTATAATTATATGTTATTTCTTTTATAACATTATCATTATTATCTAATTTTTTATATTTAGTTATATTATCTGAGTTATCATATTCATATTTATAGCTACATATTAAAGAATCATTACTGTTATATACATCTTCTTTAGTTAATCTTTTATTATTATCATACGTATATGAGTAATATCTAGTTTCATTACAATTTGAATAATTATATTGAATTCTCTTTTCAAAACAATAATCCATGTCTCTATACGATACTAACCGTATTTTAAAATTATCCAAGCTATTTTCATATATATGATCCATATCCTTTAATAATATATTAAAAGATTCTGTATACAAATAATTTTGATTATGTAAATTATCAGTTATACCAAGAATTTCTCTTACCAATCCAAATTTATTAGTATCATTATATGAATAAACTCTATTTTTTAATTCATTATCAAACGCATATTGTAATGAATTATTAATAGTTATATATAAATTATTATCTATATTATTACTAATATATAAATCTCTTATTAATCCATATGTTACCATTGGATTATAATAATATTCTATTCTACCAAATATAATATCATAATATGTATCACTATTAGGAATACTTATATTATTAGAATTATATAAAATATTAGAATTTATATCATATATAATAAATCTAATATTTGAATTAGTAATTATTATTTTAAATTTACGCCATTCAGTTGATGTCATAAAATAACTATTATTTTTTATAGTATCATTTAATTTCAATGTAACTCTTTTATCAGTATCTCTATATAATAATATATCTCTACCTGGTATATCTAATCTTACTATTGTTTGATCTAGATTCTTATTTTCTAGCTTTATTTTAAATTCAATTACACCTTGCGTTATTATATTAGATCCAAATTCTATTTTAGTTCCATATAATAATGTTGCATAACATGCCGAAACCCTATCATAATAAAATAATTTATATTCTTGTTTCAAAAAACTCTTAGGCATATCATTTGTAGTACTTAATAAATTATTTTGTAATGGATAAAATTTATCATTATTTTTTAATATTACATTTGTATTATTGTTTATAATATTTATATGATAATCTTCATGATATGTTATATTAGAATAATATGGATCTGATTTTAATTTATTATTTCCATATATTTTATCAGAATAAAAATAATTATATGTAGAATCATTTATTTTTCTATATCCTATACTATTTTTATAATAATTAAATAAATAATTTTGATTATTAATATCTATATTGTTAATCATATGGTTATCATCATTATTATCATAAATAATATTATTATAATCATCTGATGTTATTCTTTCATATTCATCATAATTAATTGTATATTTTAATGTATTGTTATAATATATTTTATCCTGTTTAGGATTATCTAAGTATGTGAAATTATATGTTCCATTAAATGTTTTAGATAATACTCTATCCTTATTATCGTATGTATATGATGATAATACTTTTGGATAATCGATTAAAGATCTATATTTAACTTCACTTATTTTATTATTTAAATATGAATATAAAATACTAATATAATTG
>Ga0310694_10003483_pt1 | contig 15449 bp, 11 predicted proteins | sample 174DNAGHGhighgp2_FD_203884 | JGI IMG/M metagenome (GOLD analysis project Ga0310694, IMG submission 203884) | Sheep rumen microbial communities from Palmerston North, Manawatu-Wanganui, New Zealand - 1742 DNA GHGhigh gp2 (v2) (version 2) | ecosystem: Host-associated > Mammals > Digestive system... | reverse complement strand
GCCTAAAAAGCTTGATTTTTTCTGGCTTCTTGGCATTTTTATATGGCCGTAAACTCTTTATGTGAAAGATACCATATCTGGGAAAGTGTGAATAGTAACGAAAGATCCGGACGGGTCCTTTTTATTGTGCATATGAAAAAGTATACTTGGATCAATACAGAACATATGTTCGCGCAATGCGGCACGGGGAAAGGAGGAAGCATTATGTTTTTTCTGGTGGATTATGAGAATGTGGGCGGCAGCGGCCTGCAGGGTGCGGAGTATCTGGGGCGGGAGGATACGGTAGTGCTTTTTTATTCTGGAAGCTGTGAAGTCATGCAGTACCGTTATATGCAGGCGGTTAAGGAAAACGCCGGAGAACTGGTATGTGTGCGGCTGAAAAAGAAACGGAAGAATGCAATGGATATGTATATCACGGTGTACGTCGGGCGACTGATGGAGCGGGGCAGAACTCCGGAGGAAGGCGGGGAGGTCTGTCAAGGGGATCCGGCAAGCGGGGCCCCCGACGGGACGGATCTTCGGATCGCGATCCTGTCTCATGACCGGGGGTATGAATCCGCTATCGAGTATTGCGAAGGGTACGGGACCCTCCCTGCGACGCCCTGCTTATGCGGGAGTATCGAGGATGCGATCCTGCGCCTGGATGCGGCATCGGAACGGGGACAGAAGATCGCGGAACTGCGAAGACGCGTGCCGATCGGTTGAGCTGCCGGCGGGATACGGAAAAGCCCCTTGCGGGAGGGGCTTTTTTTGGATATACTCGGAAGCGGTGCCGGAAAGGGAAACAGGCATGATCCGGACGGCACCGGGGAGTTTGGGATCGGAAAAGAGAGTATGGGAAAGTTGCAAAAGACAGATCGAAACAAGGGTTTAAAAAGAAGAACGATCCGGGCGGTTCCGGCAGCGGTGCTGCTCTTTGTGTTGACGGCAGCAGGCTGCGGGAAAAGCGGCTTCGGGGCGGAAAACACGGGCGTGGCGGTTACAAACACCGCGGTCAGTGAAAATGCTGCATCGGACGTGAGCGGAAACAGCGAATCCGCAGATGGCAGCGGATCCGGCGAGGCTCCGGATCCCCTGATCCCCGGCGGTGATCCCGTAAACGGCGGAGAGATCGCAATCGACGTCATTGCGGCGAATGATGTAGGGAATCTCGCGGGAGCCGAGGTCGTGCTCATTGATGCGAACGGAGCACGGATCGATACCAGGATCTGTGATGCGCTTGGCGGGGTGGTCTTTGCCGGCGTGAGCGAGGGGGAATATACGGTCAGCTGTGAGGCGGAAGGATATCACGGACGGAATGTCACGGTTGCAGCGGTATCCAAAGAACGGAGCGGACGGGTCGTGCCTCTCGTGCCGGAGAGTGCCGGGGCGGAAGGTTATGCTCTTCTGGAGTGGAGAGGAGAGGATGCACCGGATCTGGATCTTTGTCTGTATGATGAAGAGACGGGAGAATATACCAACGCGGCACATCCGACCGACCGCAGCGGAAATGTACTCTATGCAGACCGCGATGCGTCGGACGGATACGAACTGCTCTTTATCCGTGAATATACGGACGGCGCGGAACGCAGCGTCTATGTGGCGGACCGTGACGCAGCACAGCAGATCCTCGCAGTGCAGGAGGAAACTACGGAGCCGGAGGCAGTCACGGGCAACGGTGCGGACGCGGCAGCTTCCCGTATGGAGCAGCTTGCCGTTGATCTGTATCTCTATGCGCCGGACGGCGGGGTGACGCAGCTGACACCGGATCCCAAGCAGGATGCACCGCTGTGGCGTGCAGCGCAGATCAAGGGCGGAACCGTTACGGAGACGGCAGAATATATCACGGATTTGTCGCAGGAAAAATGGCTGTCCATGCAGCCGGAAGACCAGATCCGGAGGGAAGAGATCGAGATCCCGGCTTGGAAGAACGCATACCTGAAAACGATTGAAGAGGAACTTCCCGGTATCTGCGCGGACTACGGAGCGGAGGATGCGAAGAACTGCACTTACAGCGTGCTCCGTATCGATGATGACGGGATCCCGGAGATCGCGGTCACAGATCCCGCGATCGGCGTCGAAAACGTGCTCCTGCTTTCCTATACCGGAGAAAGGATCGTTTCCTGCTACCGAAAGAGCGAACACTGCGGATGGCAGTTTATCCCGGAGAGCGGAAAAATACTCTTCGGGATCCTGAAAAACAGCCGGATGGAGTACGAATTGCTGTTGCTGAGCGACGGAAAATATACTACAATAAAGAGCGGTTATACGGATGCTTATTCCCGTGAAGGCGCGCAGCTCATCGCCTATCCGGAGGGGCAGGAACGCTGTGAATGGGGCGGTGTTCCGATCACCGGCTATATCAACTTTGAAGAGACGCTGAAACTGGATTTTGATATGACGGCGGTACGCGAGCCGGACGTGCTGAAAAACGCGGACTATACGAGGATCTGCGAATATCTGCAGAGCGGAGAATAAGATGAAGACCATGAAACCGGAAACACACTGGAATACGATCTATATTTCGGAGCGGATCCGGGAGAGCCTGCGTGAGATTTCCAACTACGCACTCACGGTCGTCATGGCCCCCATGGGTTACGGGAAAACGACGGCGGTGAACAGCTTCCTGAACGGGCGGGTCCTGTCACAGCATGCGAAGGTCATCCGGATCAGTATCTATTCCGACAATATCTCCCTCTTCTGGAACAGTGTGCAGAATGCCTTCGCGGATGCCGGTTTTTCCTCGCTCACCGAGTTTGCGATCCCGGCAGATACGGTAGGCGCCGGACTTTTGAAAGAGGAGCTTCTTAGGGCTTTTTCCGAGGATGAGGTCTATTATGTCTTTCTGGATGATTATCATCTGCTGAAAAACGAGCGTGTCACGGTCTTTCTCTGTGACCTTTGCCGCATGCTTCCCGAAAATGTGCATTTTATCGTCGCCAGCCGCAATGAGGTCCTGAAAAATGAGGATGTGGTACGGCTGGGGGCATCGCTTCATACGATCGATAAAGAGACCCTCAGCTTAAACCACACGGAGATTTCGGCCTATGCCCAGCAGTGCGGCATGGAGCTGAAAGACACCCAGGTCGACGAGATCCTGGATACCTGTGAAGGCTGGTTTTCGGCCGTTTATTTTGCTCTTCGTTCCTATGCGGATTACGGTCATCTGCCGGAAGGAAAACACAGCATCTATGAGATGTTTACCTCCACGCTCATCGCACCGCTTCCGGATGAGAAAAAAGAGTTCATCATGGTGATGGGGCTTGCGGATGAATTTGATGTGGAAATGGCGGATTTTGTCACGGAGATCCCCGGAGGGACGGCGGAGATCCTCGCGGAGCTGGTGGAACAGAATTCCTTTGTGACCGCGCTGTATGACGGGCGGACCTACCGTTTCCACCATATGATGAAGGAGTGTGCGAGCAGAGTCTTTGAAACCCTGCCGGACGAAAAGCAGAAACGCTATCTCAAACGCTACGGCAAATGGTATGAGCAGTGCGGGCAGTACATTCATGCGCTGCGTTTCTACCAGAGGAGTAATGCCTATGAAGAAGCGCTGGAAGTGATCGAAAAGGATGCCGGGATCCTGCTGGCGTCCATCGGTGCGGAGAAGGTGCTGGACAATTTCGATAAATGCAGCGATGAGATGCTGAAAAAGAATCCGAATGCGCTGCTCGTGCTGATGCGGCGGATGTTTACCTGGCGCCAGATCCCGGCCATGATGCGATGCAAGGGCCTGCTGGAAGCGGCGATCGCGGAGGATGCGCAGATGTCGGAGGAGGAGCGTGGGAACCTGCTCGGAGAGCGCGACCTCGTTATGAGTTTCCTGCAGTACAATGATATCAAGGCGATGAGCACGCTGCACCGGAGTGCGGCGACCCAGATGAAGCGTCCCGCAGTGAGCATGCACAATGAGGGCAGCTGGACCTTCGGATCTCCCTCCGTCCTGATGATGTATCACCGGGAAGCAGGAGCGCTGGAGGAAGAGCAGGCGGCGATGGATGAGTGCATGCCGTACTACTACCGGCTGATGAACGGCCACGGTCAGGGTGCGGAGCTCATCATGCAGGCGGAGACGGAGTTTATGCGCTGCCGCTATGATGACGCCGTGATCACGCTGGAGCGGGCCAGAGCCCGTGCGGCGGAGCACCGGCAGGTCAATATGGAACTCTGTTGCGATTTCCTTGAAAGCCGGCTGTCACTGTTCCGGAAGGGGCTGTGTGAGCGGCCGGAGGGAAAAAGAGAAGCTTTAAGCCGGCTTCATTATCCGATGTGGCTGAACATCAATGACTGTACCTGCGCGTATTACTATGCGCTGCGCTCGGAATGCGACCGGATCCCGGCGCTCTTTCGCGAGCACCGGCTCACGCAGGTCAACTTCCTGATGCCCTGCCGTCCGATGATGGAACTGGTGGAAAATCAGGTTCTCCTCGCACAGGGGGAGGCGCTGAAGGTGATCGGCCGGAGCGATGCGCTGCTGAAGATGAGCGAAGCCATGCATTATCACCTCGTGGCGATCCATATCTGTATCCAGACCGCAGCGGCCTATGAGACACTCGGAAAACGCGGGGAAGCCGCGGACTTACTGGAAAAAGGACTTGCAATGGCAGAGCCGGACGGGATCCGTGTGCCTTTCGTGGAGAATTATTCCTATCTGAAGGATACCTTTGAACGGCGGGAAAACGGCAGCAGGGACAGTTTCGCCGGATCGATCACCGCCGAAGGAGAGGCCTATGTGAGAAGGCTTCGCGGCAATATCTCCCCGGGGCTTTCGGATCTGTCCGACCGGGAGATGGAGATCGTAAAACTGATCGCATCCCACCACAGCAATAAGGAGATCGCGGAGCAGCTCTTTTTGTCGGAGGGGACTGTCAAGCAGTATGCGAACCGCATCTACGCAAAACTCTCCATTGAGGGCGACCATCATAACAAGCGCCGCATGCTGGCAGAGCTGCTGGATTCCAAAAACTAACCTCAGGTTAATTAACTAAAAAAACGAAATCCGATATCATGACTTGTGGTATAAAACAAGGAAGGAAAACGAAAAAACGTTTTCCGCAAACACAAGTCAAACGGAGGAAAGAAACGTGAAAAAGATCAAGGTACTCGGACTGCTCATGGTCCTGGCACTTGGCGTATCCATGACGGGATGCGGCAGCAAGGAGCCGGAGAAAGAAACGGAAAAGGAAGAAGAGAAAGAAGAAGAGAAAGAAGACGAGAAGGAGCCTACGGAGACGACCCGCTCCCATCGTTCCGGACAGGATGACGGTGGTGACTGGAGAACCTGGACGGACTTTAAGGTTCTCAGCTGGGAGACGCCGGATTACTTCGAGGATCTCTATTTTGCGATCTATGACCAGGAGATCACCGTGGTTCATGACTACGACGATTACACGGAGATGTGCGTACTTGACATCGGCGGCATCTGTGATCTGAACACGGTATGGGATAGCATGGCGGTGTACGATTACGACGGCGACGGCTGGGATGATTTCTCGGTCAGCGATTACAACAACGGTCTGTATTATGACTATGTCTTCATCTACTATCCGAACCTTGACGAGTTCGTGCTGGATGAGGATTATTCCTTCCTCGACGGTTACGAGGCAGACGGCGGTGTCAGCGGGGGCGGCGACAGCGGCACGGGCAGCGCAAACTACGGCAACACGGCATACGAGGAGGCTTATATTCCCATCATCGACAAGTATGACCGCGACTTTGATTTCTGCCACTACTATCTGTACAACATCAACGAGGACTACGACGATATCATCGAGCTGATCATCGAGTACGGAGATGACCGCAACTTTGAAGTATGGACGGTCGGCCTGGATGAGGACAGCAATTTCGTACCGGTCTATGTAGGTGATCTGACCGGTTCTGCAGATTACGCATATGTGACCTACGATGCTTATGACGGTGACAACTACGACGGCATGCTCACGGTGAATGTGGTGGCTTTAGGTTCCCGCCGGCTGTATGCTTACACCCTGGATGAGAACAACAACCTCCATGAAGAGGAAGTTTACGAGATCACCGAGAATGATTCGGCGAATTATGACGAACTCGACGGAATCATGCTGGATCGCTATGATCTGTCGGATGTCTCTCCGCTCAGTCAGATCGACATCAGATACTAAGCAGTTCTTTCGGGAAGCGGGCATCATCGGATGTCCGCTTTTCATTATCAGGAAGAAAAAAAGGAAATGTTCCGAGAAAGAATGAGGTGACGAATGAAAAGATCGTGGTGGAAACGGATGGTCACGGCGCTGGCAGGCCTGGCGCTGGCTGCGGGTTTATCGACAAGCACCATGAGGGCGTGGACCCCGATGCGGACGGGCTGATCACCCTCGATGCATATCCGGTCTTTAACGGGACCCTGATCAAAGAGATCACGGACGCTCCGGAGAACGGTACGGTGAAGATCGAGACGGCACGCTGGACAGGGATGAAGCGTACGGTGCTCGAGGCACTGGCGAAGCGCCCGGATGTGACGCTGCAGGTACAGTTCCGCTACAACGGAGCAGACTTTCTCCTGACGATCTCCGGCAGCAATCCGAAGCTCGCGGAGGTTCTGGCGACGAATGAGGATTATCCCGGTTTCTGCTTCCTCGGCGGATATTTCCCGGTGACGAATGCTCCGCTGCCTGTAGTTCGGCGTTGAATGACGCAGGAGCGAAAAACCGAGTCCTTACGGGACGAGACATCCGATAACGATCTTTGAAGACGGTCATTTGGGGCTTCCGGGAGTATCTGCTCCGGGAGCCCTTTTTACAGGTTCAACTTGCGAAACGGGCGCAAAAATGCTAGAATCAAACAGGATTTCAGGCAAAAGCGGACGATATGAGATATGTTGCCCGGCATTTTTGTTTTCGGGAGGGGGAGAGAATATGAAAAAGAAGATGCCGGCATATGAGCGGGAAAGACAGCCAAGGTGAGAAAAAAGAGAAGCATCTTCAGCAGGTTCAGAGCTTATATCTATGATCCGTCGATCCCTGTCAAGGACCGGGCGTTTATCATGTTTTCGGCCACGGTACTCATCGCACTGGCGGCCGCGATCCCCTGCGGGATCATCATGCGGGAGCCGCTTATGGCGACCGTTTCCACGGTCGTCGGGCTGGTATTCTTCCTGGCTTATGTTCTCATTTCATTCAAAAGAAATACGATCTACCGGGCGAGGGTTGTGATCTCGATCATCCTGGTATTTTTCTTCCTGCCGGCCATGTTTTTTACAAACGGCGGGGTCTACGGCGGTACGCCGATCTGGCTGCTGCTCGGAACCATCTATATCGCGATGATCCTCGAGGGAAAACTGAAGATCGTGATGATCGTATGCGATGCGATCTTGATGACGACCTGCTGGATCGTCGGTTATTACCGTCCGGGGCTTATCACGTCCTACACCAGGGGCGGGAACTATTTTGATACGATCGCGGCGCTGCTTATCGTCGGTGCCATCATCTACTCGCTGATCACCTTCCAGAACCGGCTCTACCGGAACGAGGAGGAGAGAAAGAGTATCGAGCGGCTGTTCGCGCAGACGGCGACGGCCCTGGTCAATGCCATCGATGCAAAGGATAAGTATACCCACGGTCATTCCGCGCGTGTCGCGGAGTATTCCAGACGGATCGCGGAGAAAGCGGGCAAGAGCCCGATGGAGTGCGAAGAGATCTACTATATCGCACTTCTTCATGATGTCGGAAAGATCGGGATCCCGGCCAGCATCATCAATAAAGAGGGAAAACTGAGCGACGAGGAATATGAGACGATCAAGCAGCATCCGGTACTCGGGGCCCAGATCCTGAAAGGGATCACGGAGTACCCGCGGCTTTCCATCGGCGCGAACTACCATCACGAGAGATATGACGGGAAAGGCTATCCGGAACATCTCATTGGTACGGACATCCCCGAGATCGCGCGTATCATCTCCGTGGCAGATGCCTATGATGCGATGACCTCGAGGCGGAGCTACCGTGATCCGATCCCGCAGCAGAATGTCCGAGAGGAGATCGTCAAGGGGATCGGGACACAGTTCGATCCGGATTTTGCAAGGATCATGGTCCACTTCATCGACATGGATATCGAGTATCAGATGATGGAGCGGGAGGAGAGCAGAGAACTCGGCGGAAAAGACGAGCTGATCGTCGGCGAATACCGCAGCGCGGTATCCGAAGGGATCGTGATCACCCAGGCACCGACGACGATCCGTATGAAGATCCGGCCGGACCGCAAGGGACGCAGCATGCGGCCGTCGATGATCATTTTCGATGCGTTGGATGCGCATTTCCATGACAACGAAAACGAGATCAAAGATCTCCTCTACTTTGAATACGGCGAGCTGGCATTCGACGGGGAATCGGAGCTGAGCGGTGCGCGGAAGATCGAAACGAAACATCTTCCGGCGGCGTATGCAGACCGTCTGAAGCCGGACGAATACATCGTGGAAGCACTCCGTATCCGCGATCATGCGAGGATCCGTGTCCACGGAAAGCAGGAGACGGTGGAGAGCATCATCGCTCTTCCGGACAGCGCACGCTTCTCCTATATCGGTCTCAGCGGAGAGCACTGCGTCTACTCCGAAATCGACATTGAAAAGGCCGAAGAAGAGGCGGCAAAGGACGAAATCCCGCGGATCGCCGAGGAGATCAGCTATATCACGGGACCGGCAGGCGATGTGCCGAATGTGCAGATCGACGGATACCGTACCGACTCGACGAAGGGAATCCTTATTAAGGACGGGCTGAAGATCACCTTCCACGGGAAGAGTCTTCCGACCGCAAGACTGGTATGGCACTGTCCTTTCATCGATGTATTTGATTCCGATGACGGTACGGTCACGGGAGAGAATTACCGCGACTTTACCCTGATGCGTCTCGACGGGGAGTGCTGGGAAGCCGACCCGAACTGCTCCATCAAGCTGGTGGTGAACAGGACCGATGCCTTCGAAGGCTGGGATGCATGGAAGGAGTTTCTGCGCAAGGGCTTTGACTGTACGGTCACCTTCGAACGCAAGGACAATACCATCACCGTTAAGACCGAAAATGCGGGCATCGTGATCCGGAATACATCCGTACTCAAAGATAATGCGGATCCGGTCTATGCGGCGCTTTCCGGCGATCAGTGCGCACTGACGAACATCCGGATCAGCTACCCGCCGGAAGCGGCGGAAACGCAGGAAACACAAGGAAAGAAAAAAATCAAAGATAAAGGAGTGAAGGAACATGGCGAGTGAGATCAGAGATATCAATCTGGCAGAAAGCGGTGCGATGAAGATCGCGTGGGTCAAAAACCACTGTGATCTGCTGCGGACGCTGGAAGAAGAGTTTACGAAGACGAAACCATTTGCGGGGAAGAAGGTGGCGCTTTCGGTGCATCTGGAGGCGAAGACGGCCTATCTTTGCAAGGTGCTGAAAGCCGGCGGCGCCGAGATGTATGTGACGGGATCGAACCCGCTTTCCACGCAGGATGATGTGGCGGCGGCACTGGTCGCGGACGGCCTGGAGGTTCACGCATGGCATGCCTGCACCGCAGAGGAATATGACCGTCACATCGAGGCGGTATTAAAGATCGGACCGAACATCATCATCGATGACGGCGGCGATCTGGTACACAAGATGCATACGCAGTATACGGACCTCATCAAAGATGTGATCGGCGGCTGCGAGGAGACGACGACGGGGATCCTGCGGCTCGAGGCGATGAACCGGGACGGGGCGCTGAAGTTCCCGATGGTAAAGGTCAATAACGCACAGTGCAAGCATTTCTTTGATAACCGCTACGGCACCGGTCAGTCCGTATGGGACGGGATCAACCGCACGACGAACCTGATCGTCGCGGGCAAGACCGTGGTCGTCGCCGGCTACGGATGGTGCGGCAAGGGTGTCGCGATGCGTGCGAAGGGACTCGGGGCGAAGGTCATCGTGACCGAGATCGACCCGGTCAAGGCGATCGAGGCGGTAATGGACGGCTTTGAGGTCATGCCGATGAAGAAGGCGGCGACGCTCGGCGATTTCTTCGTGACCGTGACCGGCTGCGACAAGGTCATCGACGAGGAAGACTTCATGGAGATGAAGGACGGCGCGATCCTCTGCAACGCGGGACATTTCGACTGCGAGATCGATATGGCGGGGCTTCGCAAGATGGCAAAGTCGAGCGCGGAGCTTCGGAACAATATCATGGGATATACGCTCTCCAACGGACGTACGCTTGCCGTGCTCGGGGAAGGGCGGCTCGTAAACCTTGCCTGCGGCGACGGACACCCTGCGGAGATCATGGACATGAGCTTTGCGATCCAGGCACTCTCCGCAAAGTATCTGGTGGAGCACGGCGCGGAACTGAAGGAAAAACTGATCGACGTGCCGGAGGAAGTCGACCGTGAGGTGGCGGTCAAGAAACTCGCCTTCCTCGGAAAAGAGATCGATGTGCTGACGCCGGAGCAGGAGAAGTACTTAAACTCGGCGGGCTAAAGGAAACGGAATATGTGTGAACAGAACGCCGAAGCAGTTCGGCGTTTTGTTACGGAGAGGAGCAGAACAATGAATATCCATATCAAAAACGCGCTGACGATACTTCCCGGGGAAACGCCGGAGGCGCCGCAGCGTATCGAAAAGACGGATGTTTACGTCGAAGGGAAAAAGATCGCGGCGATCGGAGCGGCTCCGCAGGGCTTTACCGCGGAAAAGACGATCGACGGGGACGGCTTTCTGCTGACGCCGGGACTCATCAATGCGCATACCCATTCTTACATGGCCTTCATGCGAAACTGTGCCGACGACCTGTCCTTTATGGACTGGCTCTTCGGAAGGATCGACCCGATCGAGCAGAAGATGACGGACGAGGATGCCTATTGGGGCGCAAACCTCGCGATCCTGGAGATGATGAAGAGCGGAACGACCTGCTTTAACGATATGCAGATGAACATCATGCAGACGACGCGGGCGGTCAAGGAGTCCGGCATGCGTGCCGTCATCTGCCGCGGACTCGTCGGAAGCGGGGATGATGAGGCGGGACGAAGCCGCCTGGAGCAGACCTACAAAGAGCGGGATGCCTTTAAAGACTGTGACCGTCTGACCTTCCGGCTGGGGCCGCATGCGCCCTATACCTGCGATGAGGCCTATCTTAGGATCATCGCCAAGGAGGCGGAGAAGGAGCATATGGGTATCCATATGCATCTGTCCGAGAGTGTCACCGAGATCGAGAACTGCAAAAAGGACTACGGCTGCACGCCAATCGAGCTCGCGGAACGCTGCGGGCTTTTCGCGCATCCTTTCATCGCAGCGCACTGCGTGCAGGTGACGGAGAAGGATCTCGACATCCTGAAGAAATACGATGTCAGTGTCGTAACGAATCCCGCGAGCAATATGAAGCTCGGCAACGGTTTTGCGCCGGTGCCTGCTATGCTGGAAAAAGGCATCAATGTCTGCGTCGGAACCGACGGGGCGGCGAGCAACAACTCGCTGAACCTGGTACATGAGATGAGCCTGCTTGCGCTGATCCATAAGGGAACGCAGAGATCGCCCCAGTGCGTGAGCGCCGAGGAGGTCTACCGCTGCGCGACGATCAACGGAGCAAGGGCACTTTCCCTGGAACGGGAGACCGGCAGTATCGAGGCCGGGAAGAAGGCGGATCTGGTCCTCTGGGATCTGAAGAACCCGTCCCTGTGGCCGGTCAACAACCCGGTCGCGGCCTTTTCCTACTCCGCAAACGGCAGCGAAGCGGACACCGTGATCATCGACGGTACGGTCACGATGGAACACAGGAAGGTCCTGACGATGGACGAGGAGCGGATCTACCGCGAGACCGAGAGCATCATGCAGCGGATCGGAAACCGCTGATCTTCTCAAACGGAATGGAATTCAAAACACCCTGCCGGAAAACCGGTCAGGGTGTTTTGTTTTGAAAGGTGATGAGATAAGCGTTTGTCAGTTCAGATGCTTTTCGATCGTAGCGGCGACGCCCTTGCCGTCTAAGCCGAACTTCTCGACGAGCTGAGCAGCCGTGCCGGACTCGCCGAAGACGTCGTTGACACCGATTTTTACGACCTTCGTCGGAAGGTTCTCGCTTAATACGTCGCAGACCGCACTGCCGAGTCCGCCGATGACGCTGTGCTCTTCCACGGTAAAGACCTTTCCGGTCTTCTTTGCCGTTGCGATGACGAGCTCTTTGTCGATGGGCTTGATCGTGTGGATATTGATGACCTCGGCCTTGATGCCTTTTTCTGCGAGGAGATCCGCTGCCTGAAGTGCGGAGTCGACGCAGATCCCGGTCGCGATGATCGAGAGGTCGCTGCCCTCACGGAGCGTGACACCCTTGCCGATCTCAAACTTGTAGTCCGGACGGTCGTTGATCACGGGAACCGCTGCGCGGCCGAATCTTAAGTAGACCGGGCCGTTCAGTTCGATTGCTGCACGGACCGCCGCTTTCGCTTCCACATCATCGGAGGGAACGATCACGGTCATGCCCGGGATCGTGCGCATCAGAGCGATGTCCTCATTACACTGGTGGGTCGCACCGTCCTCACCGACCGTGATGCCGGCGTGGGTCGCACCGATCTTGACGTTTAAGTGCGGATAGCCGATGGAGTTACGTACCTGCTCGAAGTTTCTCCCCGCCGCGAACATTGCGAAGGAGGAGATGAAGGGGATCTTTCCGCAGGTCGCAAGGCCTGCAGCGATACCGGTCATATTACACTCGGCGATCCCGCAGTCGATGTGACGGTCCGGGAACGCCTTTTTGAACGTACCTGTTTTGGTGGCATTGGCGAGGTCGGCATCCAGGACCACAAGATCCGGGAACTCCTTCCCGCACTCCACGAGTGCGTTGCCGTAGCTTTCTCTCGTAGCGATCTTATCTCCCATCTTACTTATCCTCCTTTAATGCTTCGTCGATTGCGTCAAGGTCAGCCATCGCGGTCTTGTATTCCTCGTCGTTCGGGGCCTTTCCGTGCCAGCCGACGCTGTTCTCCATGAAGCTGACGCCTTTGCCCTTCGTGGTCTTCATGATGATCGCCGTCGGCTTGCCCTTGCAGTCACGTGCGGACTTCATCGCCGCACGGATCGCATCGAAATCGTGGCCGTCGATATTGACTACGTTGAAGTTGAAGGCCTTGAACTTTTCGTCGATGGGGTAAGGGGAGCAGACCTCGTCGATCGGTCCGTCGATCTGCAGATTGTTGTTATCCACGATCACCACCAGATTGTCGAGGTGCTTTGCACCTGCGAACATGGAAGCTTCCCAGACCTGCCCTTCCTCGAGCTCGCCGTCACCGAGGAGGGTGTAGACGCGGTAGTCTTTGTTGTCCAGTTTCGCGGCAAGAGCCATACCGACTGCCGCCGAGACGCCCTGACCGAGGGAGCCGGCCGACATGTCGACGCCCGGGGTCTCCTGCATGCAGGGATGTCCCTGGAGATAAGAGCCGAGCTTACGGAGCGTCGTGAGGTCCTCTACCGGGAAGTATCCGCGGTTTGCCAGGACGGAGTAAAGACCCGGAGCCGTGTGTCCCTTGGAAAGGACGAAACGGTCGCGATCCGCTTTCTTCGGATCCTTCGGATCGATGTTCATCTCTTCAAAATAGAGAAACGTAAACATGTCCGCTGCGGAAAGTGAGCCGCCGGGATGTCCTGCCTTCGCACTGTGGACGGAGGTGACGATGCCCTTGCGGACCTGATTTGCCTTGCGCTTCAGTTCCAGATTGTTCATGTGATTTAATCCTCCTATAAAAGTTGGATGCGGCATATGCCGAACGCTCCCGCTATTTTATCATAGAGGGAAGGAGGCGGACAACGGTAAAAATTTTGACTGCTTTCCCTATAAACTATAGGTATGTCATTCTATGCATTGCATGCTGCTGCGCGCCGTGTTAATCTTTTAACCAAAGGCGAAAAATACGGCGGACGGCCGTTTAAAAATCCCAAAGGAGGAAACAAAAATGAAGATGTATTCCGTCAATGATCCCGAGTTTGCCGCTTACGGAAAGGTACTGACCGGGTATGATACGAAGGAGCTGCTTGCGGCGATGGAGAAGATCGATCATCCCGAGAACGGCGTCGCTTACGAGCCGGGGATCGACAGTCTCGAAGCCTGCGGGATCTTTGAGGACCTGAAACTTCGTGCTTACGGCGGAATGCCGATCCAGCTCGGCATGTGCTGGGGACACAATACGAAGCTGAACTGCCTCGAGTATCACCGGGACAGCGAGATCAATATCGGCACCACGGATTTTGTCCTGCTCCTTGCCAAGGCAGAGGATATCGTGGACGGCATTCTGGATACGTCGAAAGTAAAGGCATTCGAGGCAAAGGCCGGGGAGTGTGTGGAAGTCTATGCGACCTCCCTGCATTATGCTCCGTGCCGGAACAACGCGGACGGATTCCGTGTTGCCATCGTGCTGCCGAAGGGAACGAATACGGCAAAACCGGAGTTTACGCCGGGAAATGCAGAGGATAAGACGCTTACCGCCTGCAACAAATGGCTGCTCGCTCACGAGGAGAGCGCGGAAGCAAAGGACGGTGCGGTGGTCGGATTAAAGGGGAAGAACCTGGACATCGCGGTCGACTAAAAAATCATCGGGTATTTCCTAAAATTTACAGGGGGTGCCCGATGCTTTAAAGAATGATATAATGTATGCAATTCTTTCCAGATCAAGGAGGTAAGCCATGGAGGCAGGTTTTGTCGGTATCGATCTCGGTACTTCTTCTGTAAAGCTCATTTTGATGGATGAAAGCGGTCATATCGTCCGCACGGTTTCCAAAGAATATCCCATTTCTTTTCCGAAGCCCGGCTGGTCCGAACAGAATCCGGAAGATTGGTACACCCAGTCGGTGGCGGGTTTAAAAGAGCTCGTCGCAGGATATGAAAAGGATGTCAAAGGGATCAGCTTCGGCGGACAGATGCACGGACTGGTCTGCCTGGATGACGCGGATAAAGTGATCCGTCCGGCGATCCTCTGGAATGACGGACGTACGGCAAAAGAGTGCGAATATCTGAACGGAACGGTAGGACGCGACGTGGTCTCCGGTGAGACCGGAAATATCGCATTCGCCGGCTTTACGGCACCGAAGATCCTCTGGATGAAGGAGAACGAGCCGGACAATTTCGCAAAGATCGCAAAGATCATGCTGCCGAAAGATTACCTTGCATACCGCTTAAGCGGCGTTCATGCGACGGATGTTTCGGACGCGTCGGGTATGCTCCTTCTGGATGTCAAAAACCGGAAGTGGTCGGAAAAAATGTGTGAGCTCTGCAGCGTGAAGAGTGAATGGCTGCCGAAGCTTTTTGAAAGTTATGAGGTGATCGGCACGCTCTGCGATGCGGCGGTAAAAGAGACCGGCCTTTCGGCGGACGTGAAGGTCATCGCGGGCGCCGGCGACAATGCGGCTGCGGCGGTAGGTACCGGCACGGTCGGAAACGGCGACTGCAATATCTCCCTCGGAACGAGCGGAACGATCTTCATCTCCTCGGATACGTATTCC
>Ga0310694_10003481_pt1 | contig 15453 bp, 15 predicted proteins | sample 174DNAGHGhighgp2_FD_203884 | JGI IMG/M metagenome (GOLD analysis project Ga0310694, IMG submission 203884) | Sheep rumen microbial communities from Palmerston North, Manawatu-Wanganui, New Zealand - 1742 DNA GHGhigh gp2 (v2) (version 2) | ecosystem: Host-associated > Mammals > Digestive system... | reverse complement strand
AGAAACCCAACCTAAAAAGCGAATGGTGGCAAATTGTATTCGAGAAAGTTCGGATCCCTTGCCCCGGAAGCTATTACAAAACCGTAGTAAACAACACTTATTTAAACTGAACGCATTATGATTTTTACAGAAGAAGACCGACTGAGAGAATTACGCCTGGCACAAAAGGATATCTATAATGCCGGTAATGATCTCGTAAGTGCCGGATTAAGACTCCAGGGCACTAAGTATGAAAAGAGCTATGATCGGTTGTATAAGGCACTCAACGCTCTCAACCGAAGGCTCATCAGTGAAATCAACAAGAACAAGAGGAGAAAGTGATATGGACGAAGATTATTGCAGAGAGATCGCTGGTTATATCCTCAGCATCTTCAGAACCAATCCTTTTGTGGTAATGAGCTGGGGAATCAATCCGGCAAGCATTACTGTCGTTGAAGTTGGTGTGAAATTCCATGTACAAGGATTCATTCACACCGGCTATGTCCAAGTGGTGTTGAACGAAGGAGAAGATCTTTTTGAAGTAACGCTCATTTCTGAAGAGGGTGAAACTTTGAAAACGATAGAACACATCTTCGTTGACAATCTAATTTGTGTAATAGATGAAGCCGTAGAGAAATGTGAAAATTATCAGGAACGCATTTCTCAAGAATATCAACTTATCACAAAATCGGCTATATGTGAGAGCGACACCAGCCAACCCACCCAATAAGACGGCTGAGTGTGTTCAATTAATGGGTGTATTCAAAAAAGTCTGCAAGGGCCAATGAATACACCCTTTTTGTGTAACCATTTTTATCAAAGATTTTTATGACGACACAACCAACCAAGAGGGCCGTGATCTATGCCCGTGTGAGTTCTGAAAATGACAGACAAGACACATCAAGACAAATCACAGACCTTCAAAAATTCAGCGAAGCCCAGAATATGGAAATCGTGAAAATCTACGAGGAGCATATATCTGGTGCAAAGAAAAATGAGGAAAGACAAATCCTGACCGAGTGCTTAGACTTCTGCACCGGGAATGAGATTGATTTCCTTTTGCTATCGGAGTTGAGTCGTTTGGGGAGATCAACGCTGCAGGTTTTGAAATCCCTGGAACAACTTCATGAGGCTAAGGTATCGGTTTACATACAGAATCTTGGCATCTACTCGCTACAACCCAATGGAGAAGTGAATCCCATCGCGTCCATTCTCATCACCGTACTTGCAGAAATGGGCAATATTGAACGGAGTAATATCCAATACAGGCTTAACTCCGGACGTGCCCAATATGTGATGAACGGTGGAAAACTCGGACGCAAAACCGGGAGCATCAAGAGCAAGGATAAGAAGAGAGAAGAGTATAAGGAGGTTATATTGCTGCTGAAACGAGGCTACTCCATCAGAAATACAGCGAAACTTACCGGCTGCTCCATATCAACAGTACAAAGAATCAAAAACCAATTTGTGAAATGAAAAAGACAATTATTGAACTGCTTTTAGAATGGTGGGCAAAAACTTCTACCACAAGAATGCCTTTACCCACGATTTAAACTTATGACGTGGAAGTGGATGGTAGAATAATCCAAATCGAAAGTATGAGCAAGAGTCGGATGTATGTACACTATAAGGCGAGACGGAAATATCCCAAAGCCAAGTACATCCGAATTATTAACCAAATTAAAACCTATTGACCAACAATTGGGCTTTCCACGAGATTGATGTGGGTAAACATTGAGAATGGCTTTCGGGCCATTTTCTTTTTGCTCCTTCTGATGGTTCATATTGGTTCAAGATATGGTGGGATTGTGACAGATTCATTATTTTTCTCTTCAATTCTCAAAAAAATGCAGCAGATTGTGGCGATTTAGAAAAAAATGTCTAAATTTGCCGTTGTTCTTTGGCAGAAGTCCACTACAGACGGTGGTGGGTGCATGGCAGGGAACACACGACATAAGAAAAGGCGCTTACTTGACGCTACAAACAGTAACAAGTACAGACTCCCGCGCTTCTTTTTTATGCCCATGACATAATACTTAATACCTATCCGTCGATGCTCGGGAGCCGTCGGCAGACAACAAGACTAAGACCTATGTTAGACAAAACAAAAAAGGTGATCAAGGAACAATTAGAACGTGATAGCATGGAAAGTCCGGTTAAAAGAATCAAAAGTTTAGCCGAGACAGCTCAAGACGGCAAGGATGTGGTCAATGCCATCAAGGAAGACGTTAAGGAAGCCCTCAAGAAACAAAGCGAAAAATAGCTTCTAACTTGAACTCTCTTCTATAGCTTGAAGCGCCTCGTTTATGAGTAGCTCTCATCTTGACCAATCTGAAGTAGAAAAGCGATTGGGGTACATTTATCGAATTGATAACCACCCTGTCAGCTCTCTACCTCAGCCCATCATTACACATTATCTTGATGGGTTGGGTGCAGCGCTTTATGATGTGGCTAAAGGCGATGGATTTATGCGTCTTTTGTTTGAGCAGTGGGCATTTTCGATATCCGGTGACTGTCACAGTTCATCATATAAGTCTGACAAGAGTGCAATCAAATCAGCCCTCTCGTTGTTTCGTGTTAAGTGGAAACTTCTTCGACTGAAATATGAGTTTTTCTTCGACTGTTATTATTTAACAGAAAAATATAATGCATCACAGTTAAAAAAACTGGCGACCTATTTTCAAGACATTGTCCCCTATTTTGCCAAGAAAGCTTCAAAAGATGTAGATAGTGTCTTTTTAAGTGAGACCGAATGTAAGAGAATACCGCGGGCCCTTTTCAAACATAGATTGGCTAACAATCATTGGGCAAATAGAAAACCCAAGAAACTTTTGGTTGTTGCCAATATGAGCGCTGGCAAATCCACTCTGATCAATGCTCTTGTGGGTTATCGCTTGAATCGGACTAAGACCACAGTATGCACCAGCAGAATATGTATGCTGTACAATAATAGATATAACAAAGAAGGTATTATCACGCATAGTAATCAGTCCTCATTTCACCCTGAGATTGAATCGACCAGTAGCGATGATTTTACTAGTGCGTCTTTACGTTTTAATTCATCACTGAATGATCGTGCAATCTGCGTAATCGACACCCCGGGATACAACAATGTTGATCATCCCGAGCATCGCAAAACTACGGAAGATTTTATCAAATCAAATCACTATGACGCTATACTCTATGTTGCTGATGGCCGATACATGGGAACGACTGATGAAGAAATACTTTTGAACTACATCCATCTAAATACACAGAAGCCTATTTTTTTTGCCATCAATCAGTTGGATCGAATGAAAGAATCTGAAGATTCCATAAAAAAGATAATAGGAGATTTCAAGTCCCATCTAAAACGTATGAAGTTCAACAATCCCATAATAGTTCCTGTCTCGGCCAAGGCATCACTATTTTTTAAACTGGGAAAAAACACATTGAATGATGACGATCGTTTTGAGTATGATCAACTTTCAATCAAATTCAGCAGAAATTATTTTGATCTTCAAGCTTATATTAGTGAGGCTGAATCCACAAATCCGTTAGATGCTACTGGCATCCATCAATTAGAAACAATCATTAATAATATACTGCATTTATGAAGAAAGTTTCAATCAAGTACAATCCTTATTTGCTGACAACTGAAATTACAGTTGATGGCAAGCAACCGAAAAAGAATAGTTCCTTGAATGTCGGCAACAAGCGACTTCAGGAATGGATAGAACAAATCCCTGATATTCTTCTTAAAGAATATGGCGATCAAAACATCACAATTGAATTCACCGGTACACAGGCTGACTTTGAAGATGTTGAAATGGCTTTTGATGCCGTTAAAGACAAAGTAAAAGCGGAATGCCGTCTGAACAAAAAAGCAGATAATGCTGATGTTGAAGCAGAAATCACCAAAATCTTTAAGGACATTCAAGCTGGACCAGTAAAAGAACTTAAAGATAAAAAAATTATCCATGCCTTTGAAAAAGCAAAAAATGCCCTATTCGAAGTCAATGTCGTTGCCACAATGAGTTCTGGCAAATCAACATTAATCAATGCTTTATTGGGAAGAAAGCTGATGCCTGCTGCAAATGAGGCCACAACGGCTACAATTGTAAAAATCGTTGACACTGATCAAGATGATTTCTCAGCTGTAGCATTTGGTCTAGATGGGCAAAAACTACACTCATTTGACAAGGTCACATTAAAGGATATGAAAATGCTTAACAGCGACCCGAAGGTGACCATGGTTGAACTTCGAGGTAATATACCTTTTGTTAAATCTACTGGTATGCGCCTCGTGTTGGTTGACACTCCGGGACCCAATAACTCAAGGAATAAACACCACGAAGAAATGACCTATCAAATGATTGCCAATTCAGACAAATCTCTTGTACTTTATGTGATGAATGGCGCTCAATTAGGCATCAATGACGAAAAAATATTCCTTGACTACGTGTGTGACCAAATGAAAGAAGGAGGCAAGAAGTCTCGTGATAGATTTCTGTTTGTAGTCAATCGTATGGATGACTTTAAACCAAGTGAGGATGATGAAGGGATGACATGTATTCAAAACGCTCTCAATAATGCAGTGGAAGGACTAAAAGAACGGGGCATTTATGATCCCAATGTGTTCCCTGCAGCTTCACTCCCCACTCTTCAATATAGAACAGATGACCCTGAAGCCGACGAGTTATGGGCATTTGAAAGAAAGTCAAAGAAATATTCAGTAATGTGTTATGAGCAATATTATAATTTTAATCACTTACCCCAGAGTGTTCACCATAAAATTGACAAGTTGCTCTCAATTAAGCCAGAATCAAGTAATGTTGAAATACATTCTGGCATAGTGTCCATTGAGCAAGCAATCAGTATGTATGTCAATAAGTACGCCCGAGCTACTAAAGTTCGTGATTTGGTTGATGCCTTTAACTCAACGCTTGACGAATTAGCTGCTGTAGCAAAACTCGAGGAGGATATCAGGAAAGACAAGAACAAGAAGGCCCAATTGGACAAGCAGATAGTTAAGATCCGAACAAACATAGAATCTGCTAAGATGGCCCAAAAAGTTAACTTAGACAAGGTTGATATGGCAGACGCTGAAGAAAAAATTCGGAACTATATTAAATCAACTTATGCTATTATTGACAAGATATTGATGCAGTATAGTTCATCTCAAAAAATCAAAAAGAATGAAGCTTTAGCAAAAGCTCGCGATTTACAACAGCAAGCTGAATCTCTGCCTATTCAGATCAAGATTGAAATTCAAAAAATACTTGATACGGCGTATAAAAACAAGGTGAGTAAGACGATTGAGGAGTACAAGAAGTATTTGAGTGAGTTGAATATAAACATAGACTCTAAGGGCTTGACATTCAACCCTGCTCAACTTGTATCCAGCAAACTGGCCGACCTTGGATCAATAATCAATTCTGCAACAGAAACCAAGATGATTGATAAAAGCTATTATGTGACTAAACAGAAACGCGTATTTGTCGAAAGTACGAGAAAGTGGTACAAACCATGGACATGGTTTAATGAGGGGGATCATTATGAGACTCGCACTTATCAAGAGAAAGTGGCCAAATACGAGAGAGAAGATTATGTTCTTATGCAGAAGGTAGCAGATGATTACTTGACGCCAATTCAAAACTCTCTCGTTAACATTGAAAAGTCTGCTTTGTCCCACCTTAATGGGGAGATGGAACGCTTAAACAACTACCTCAGTGACAATCTCAAGGAAATCAATACTATTCTTGACAACAAACTTAAAGAACTATCCAGAACAGAAACAGAAGAAATGTTGAAAGCGTCTGAGATTGCTGAAAAGGAAGCTAATCTAAAGTGGATGAACGGAATACAGAAACGAGTTAATAACATCATAAATTTTTAAACTATGACAACGAAATTCAAAAATACAGTTGATAGTGGTGATATGATCACCGTCCGTTTGATGATCGCTAATGAGTTAATGTTAGATCCCAGAGGCGATTGTTTTCACGAAATGTTGGATTATGCCTCATCTAAGTTGCCAAATCTCTATGAGGATTATGATGGCAAAGACATTGGCACCGCCGATGAGTCAGCTTGGGATAAAAATTATCTTTCGCATGTAAAGAGTGAGCTGAACTATAATTTCTCAAAAGAGAGGTTAGAATACTATGAGAAAGTTGCAAAAGTTGTTCTAAAGGCTAAAGCCGAGATATTAGAAAAAACTGAGCCGAAAAAACCTAAGGCTCCGACTCAAAGACAACCTCAGATTCCGCAGCCACCCTTGAATGAACGCGATCAAAACAGAAATACCAACAGAGAAAAGTCAAATGCAAACACAAAGAACGAAAGCACATCGTCTCCCAATCCTGCATATGTTGGTATTGCAGCAGGTAGTGCGGCTATCACTGCTCTCGGATTCTGTATCGCGCCAGCTGCTGCTAAGATAGTACTAGCATCCGTATTAGCATCAGTTGGTGCGGCTGGAGTTATTATTGGAGGCTGTTTGATCTATAAAGACTTGAAGAAATGAGTTCGATATATGATGATGACAAGAACATGGAGATTCTCTCCAACGGGAACCATAGTTCAGAACCAGAAGAAGTGTTGGAACCCGAAATAGAGGAACAACATCAAGAACAGTCATTGGCACCACAACCCGCACCACAACAGATTCAGGTTGATTTGCTCCAACAGGCCAATGCTCACCAGATGGAATTGGATACGTATCAGGCTCAATCATTAGGTGCCTTGAATCTGGTTGATGACATTGTGATGAAACACTATCTCACGAAACTAAGGAATCTGGATGTAGTGCCTGTTCTCGATGATGAGGATGACGAGAATATCCGCATCTTCAAGATTAATAAGATGGTTTATGAGAAAGATGAATATGCTACAGACAAATTCGTCAGCGTCGTCAGTGCCATGACTTATTGCAACGCATCGGTTTTCCTTATCGTTGACGGACACAAGAATCACACAGATTTTTATCTTGGCATTAAGAATTCCAAAGACGATGACGAAAGAAGTGCTTCATCTGTTGCAGATGCATTAAGGGATTCCTTGCGAGGCCAGTTCCCAGGGATTGAACTTCAAGATTTCTCTATTCAAGGTGTTAATGCCACAGCTAAACCGCATGATGAATTGTTGAAGGGAAGAATCCAAAAGGCCATCAGCATAAGCTCTTGTGTTGGTATCCCCTCCTATAAAAACAGTAAAGGGGAATACACAAACGACAACTTCATCCAAGGCATTGAGAAATTTGCTACTGCCATGCAGGGTAAAGATTACACTGCAATCATTTTGGCCTCTAACACTATGCCCGAAGAAATTGCTGCTATTCGCGCAGGCTATGAGTCCATTTATTCAGAGATATCGGCGATGGCGACCAAACAGCTGGCATATTCTACCAATGAATCCTTGTCCAACGCTTACAGCCGAACTAAAGGCATCTCAAACACGCTCACCTATACGCATACCGAAGGAGTAAGTGATGCTCACACTGAAGGGAAAAGCCACACCACAGGAACAACTAAAACCCATACTGAAACTAAGGGTGAGTCCAAAGAGAATTTCTGGGGAAAAGCTGGAAAACTAGCCCAGCCACTGATGATTGCAGGCTTCGTGCTTGGTGGCCCTGTTGGAATCGGAATGATGGCCGCTGGTGGCGCTGCTGCTATCGGTGGTGCAGTCGGTGCAAAAACCAAGAATAAGAGCACAAGTGACAGTGTTGCTGAGAATGAATCGGACACCACCAATTCAAGCGACACACATACTACAAATTCCAGTGATTCAGAGGCAAAAGGACGAACCGAAAGCTTCAATGAACAAAATGGAACTACTTCACAGGTAGGGGCGTCCAAGAATTTTACGATAACACTTCAAGACAAACATATCCAAGAGATACAGAAACGCATTGAAAAACAACTGGAAAGACTGGAAATTTGTGAAAGTACCGGATTATGGTCTACTGGAGCCTACTTCTTCTCATACGGCCAAGATAGAGCCAACGCAGAGGTTGGGGCAGCAATATTCCGTTCTATTATGCAGGGTGAACAGTCCGGAGTGGAATTTTCAGCCGTGAATACATGGCAAGACAATGATAAACAGTTTGCAGACATTATAGATTATGTTAGCACATTGACGCATCCGACATTCAAGTACAATAGCCCAGTATTAGGGAATGAGACCCAACTATTGGCTACGTCGATGCTTAGCAGTAAGGAAGTTGCTATGCTCATTGGCTTACCACGTAAATCTGTCCCTGGATTTCCTGTCGTTGAACATGTTTCACTCGCTAGAGAGGTCGTCCTTACAAGTGGCACTTCCACAAAAGGCGGACTTGAATTGGGCTGTATAGTTGATCAAGGAATACAATATGAGGATAACAAAGTTTTCCTCGATCCAATGAGCCTTACTCAGCACACTTTCGTTACGGGTTCAACAGGATGTGGAAAAAGCAACACAGTTTATTATCTTCTTGACCAAATCAAGAATAATCCTGACCTGAAATTCTTGATTGTTGAGCCTGCCAAGGGCCAATATAAGGACGTGTTTGGGGATATTGCCTATGTTTACGGTACAAATCCTATGGTAACAGACTTGTTAAGGATCAACCCGTTCCGTTTCCCTGAAGGTGTTCACGTATTGGAGCATATCGACCGTTTGATTGAAATCTTCAATGTTTGCTGGCCGATGTATGCAGCAATGCCCGCCGTACTCAAAGAAGCCATTCTCAATGCTTATGAGGACTGTGGGTGGGATCTCTATACATCAGTCAACAAGTATTCTAATGAAATGTTCCCGACATTTGCTGATTTGCAGAATTCGTTAGTAATGGTAATCAGCAACTCAGCATACTCCGAGGAGGTCAAGAGCAATTACCAGGGTTCTCTGGTAACACGTGTTAAGTCTCTCAACAATGGTATCTGCAAACAGATTTTCTGTCATAACGAACTCGGCGATAAGGTTCTATTTGACAACAATGTTATCATAGACTTAAGCCGCATTGGCTCTCAAGAGACCAAGTCGCTCATTATGGGTATTCTGGTCATGCGTCTTAGTGAGTACCGTGCCAATAGTGACATCAAGCATAATAGCTCATTGCGACATATTACAGTGCTTGAAGAGGCCCACAACATCCTCAAGCGCACCTCACAAGAGCAAAGTATGGAAAGTGCAAATGTAGCCGGAAAATCGGTTGAAATGATATCCAATGCCATCGCCGAAATGCGAACCTATGGCGAAGGTTTTGTTATCGTTGACCAATCACCTGGCGCTGTTGACATCTCTGCCATTCGCAACACGAACACCAAGATTATCATGCGATTACCTGAGACCACCGACCGCGAGGTGGCAGGCAAGGCTTCTGCTATGAAGGATAATCAGGTGGACGAGATTGCTAAGCTTGCTACAGGTGTTGCTGTCGTTTACCAGAACAACTGGGAAGAGCCTGTTTTATGCAAGATTGGCAAGTATGACTGCAAAGAGACACCGTTTACGTTCCACCCTGACGATGGGCTGAATTCGGATAATGACCCTAAACTGACTTTGGAAATCCTGAAATTATTGCTCATGGGGAGAACTAAGTCCAAGATTACGCCCAAACCGAATATTGATTTCATCAGTTCAAACCTAAGCAATTCTGCAATGGCTACGGTTCTCAAGATAGCTGTCTTTAATGCCGTTGAAGAGTTTAAACTAACTCATCAACTAAAGCTTTGGCAGAATAATCATTTTGTTGAGTTAGGTTGGCTTGTAACCGAGATCTTAGGGTTGAGAAGTGAAGTCAATAAAGTGGTTGGAACGCTGAAGTCCTTTGAATCAGTGACTAGCAAACTGTATGAGATGATTAGTTCTGCCGTAAAGGGACTGCCCCAACCTCTTTTGCTTCCTGCTAGTCACTGTCTTATGCGAGACCACGCTACACAGGGAAAAGACTCTCAGAAACAAGTTTTTTCTGCTTGGTATAAATTCATTAAAAATCACGTGAGATGAATCCGTTTATATTATCAGAAATAGGAACAGAACTCGGGGGTGGAGCAACATCTCCACTCGTCGAGTTGTCTAAAGGCGAGCAGCTACTGCCCGACGAGGTTTTGAATGAGCCCCTGGAATCTAGTGAATTGAATGAAGATCTTGATGCCATAGATGAAGGTGAATGTCCACTTGAAAAATTGTCAAAAAATGTTGACATTCTATCCGATAAGGAGTTGAACGAACCATTGGATGATTGCCAAGAAGTCAATGATTCAGATATCATCACTGAACAATCTGATGTTATTCCTGATTCCATAAGTGACTTAGATGAAGGGATGGGAAAGGCAAATAAAGAAGCTGGTTGTCGTAGAGAGTGTGAAGTTGAGCAAGAACTAGACAAAAAGTATCCTGAATCTAAAGGATATGATATTATTTCCGAGGCATATCTTCGAAATGAAAATGGGGAGATTGTTCAAGATCCCATATCGGGGGAAAGACGGCGAATAGATTTTGTTGTTGTAAAAGACAATTCTGTTGTCGACTCTATAGAGGTAACATCTGAAACAGCGGACAAAACTCAACAAATGGCCAAAGAGGAACGTATTCGTGAAGCTGGCGGTAATTTCGTCCGCACTTATGACGGTACCTTGGCTAAGCTTCCTGACCACTTAACTACTCACATAGAAAGGAGGGCATAATATGAAAACATCTGTTTATGACAAAGTCGCATGGCACATAGATGCAGGAGAAAACAAAGATGCAGTTCTTCGCCATTTCTCTTTTATATTATCATGGTGTGAGAAAAACAACCTATTATCAGCAGAAGGACAAGAGATTGTCCAAATGGGTGTTGATGACTCAGTATCCTTGCATTCAAGGATGTTTACCGAAAAGGGAAATACATTTATGAACAAGTATTATGATGAGTTCATTTCTGCAATGGATGGAGATGAGTCTGAAATGAACTTTGCTTTAGAGTATGTATAATTATGGCTATATTTGAACTTGTTGCCCGTAATCAAATGTATTTGGGGGAAGGTAATATCATCCCCAGAGGCGTGCGGCTCACTATGAATATTCACCAGATGGGTGTCAACCAGTATAATCTGATGACTAATCCTGAGAGCAGAAGGCAGGTTATGCAGCAGTTTGCAATTCACGGCATAGAACTCAAGCCGAACAGTCCATATCTGAATGCTGGGCATTGGGAAATCAGTCAACGCCCAGAGGGATTTGCAAAAGCAATGACATCTGAGGTTCAGTCGTTCAACCCCTTCGGTGAATTCAAATTACCGTGGAATGAAACACCAACCGGTAATGAAGTGATCAACGATGTTGAGATGAAGAAAGGATGCATTGAAGTCGTTCAAAACTTCTTCGGTGAGGGTTTGGATATGGATTTCCCTGAGAAGGGACTTGAAGGACGATGTGAAATTGCATCCAGTTTCTATGATGAGGTTAAAGAACAAATGGGCATTGATGCAAAACTCGATTTTTCAGATATGCCCAAAAACAGTCTGGGTGGTTATGATCCGGCAACCAATAAGATGGAATTGAATTCAAGTTTTCTTGAGAATAATGATTGCCGGGGGTTAATGAATACGATTCTGCATGAATCACGGCATGCATTCCAAAATAAATGTATTCAAAACCCGGATTCTGTAACAGTCAAGCAAAACATCATCGACGTATGGAAAGATAACTTCAATAATTATATCTCACCTCAAGATGACTTTGAAGCATACGAAAATCAGGAAATTGAAAAAGATGCAAACTATTTTGCAGATAGTGTTATGAGAAAAGGAGAACTTGTATATGGATAAGCAGAAATTACATCAACTTTTGATCGACTTTGGCTACCCGAGTCATATGATTGAACAGACAATTGAAAAAATCAATCGTTTTCAACCAAAGATCAAAAAGGCCTTCGAGGGATGGGTTGCAAATGGGAAAGAACCAGACATTGAGGTTCATGGCTACGCATTTTCTCAACTGAGGAAAGACTATGGGATGAAAGCTATAGGTGCTTTCATTACTCTGGACTGGTTAGTTCGCGATCCTGAGAATGCGATAAAGTCTCTAAAGAGAGGAATTAGATAATCTCGAAAATACATGATATGCAACGAGGAACGATATTATTCAAGTGTACCGAGTGTGGAAACCACTTTAAGGCTCCTGATATCGAGTATGCCGGCACTATGTTGAGTGTGCCTCAGCGTTGTCCTGAATGTCACAGTTTCAGGACCCGACCGTCGAGGCTTAGTTCAATCACCTCCTGTGATGCCATCTACGAAAAGATTTGGCAGGAAATCGACGAAAACAGCGAAGGCTGAAGAAACTAACCATCTATAGTGATACGGTGCATAAATCAGGGCACTGTTCATATTCAAGCCGTAAGCCATCGGTAAACCCCGTATTGTGAGATTCTTTGAAAGTATCCGAAAAAGTTTCTGAGAAGTCGGATGATTCTCTAAGACTTTGAAAAACAAGTCTGAGACTGTCGGAGGATTTTCAAAGTATGTCAGAGGACACCTCTTTGCTTGAGGTTGTGCCGAAGTAGTGCCAGCAGGTCGCTACTCAGACGAAGAAGTCGTCAAGAATGATTTGCTGGTTGACATCCTTTGAATGCTCATTTCGGATGACACCATTTGTCGTGACCATTACCAACTGGATGGAGTGGGTCTTGGTGTGCTGTTTGCTGTTCAAGAAAGCATAGATCTTGTTGCCCAGTTCTTTCTCGTACTGCTTGTCGATCGTGAATTCATGCTCACTGAACTTCATCTCACACAGATAGTCAGTGCGTTCACCCTTCCACTCCAGCACGAGGTCGATCTGACATAGTTCACCACTGGGGGCAGCCCCTTTCCAGCAATAGTTTCGGTTGATGGTCGCTATGCGAAGTTTCTCTTTCATCTGCTGCAGGTGTTCAATGCACAGCATCTCAAAGGTGTTCCCTGCCCAGGTGTAGAACGTGGGGGTGCGCTGGACAGTCCGCCAGTTTCCGGCATCGGTGCCCTTACCTTGGATGAAGTGCAGATAGAAAATCGAGAAGAAGTCCTTCAACTGATAGACAGTCTCAACACGTTCTTTGCCGTAGCGTGGGTATTCACGGGTAATGCCCGACTCATGAAGGTTGTCAAGTATCTTGCTGAATGTCCCGCCGAGCTCAATCCCAACAGCACTGGCCAGCTCTCGTCGTGTCATGCCATAGAACCTTGAGCCGAGGGCTTTTACAATATCCAGGTATCGCTCAGACGTTGCGTAAAGTCCCGTATAGACATCACGGAACTCCTGGTGGATTCTCTTCTCGTCCTTGAAGAAGAAATCATCAATATTCTCCGACAGGTTTTTCTCGTTATCTATTCGGTCAAGATAATATGGAATACCACCAAAGGCCATATAGGCTACAGCTATCTCGTAACGCGACAGGTGGAAACCACGATTCTTGAAATAAGCTTCACATTCACGCAGCGTAAAAGGAAGCAGGCGTATGGTTCCCGTGAGCCGGCCATAAAGTCCACCATAGTCCCGAATCACATTATCAAGCATCCAACTGGTGGCTGATCCGCATACTACCAAGACCACATTGCGTTGACGGTCTGCCCAGGAATTCCAGAAATAGCCCAGTTCAGCAATCATCTCAGAGGACTGGGGACCAGCAAGCCACGGCAACTCGTCAAGGAAGATGACGCGACGCTTAGTGCGAATGCCTTCGAGTTGAATCTTTAACAACCTGAACGCCTCCCGCCAGTTGGTAGGCCGTGGCGTGTCCTCAGCCATCCCAATGTCCAACAAGCTCTCATAGAAATGATCCAGCTGCGTTTGCTTGTATGTCTTTTCATCGTTGGCTTTAATGAATGATCCAATGGCACGGAACGTGATCTTGTCCTTATAGACCTCCTCCACAAGGTATGACTTGCCAACGCGCCGACGGCCATATATTGCCACGAACTCCGATTTCGAGGTACTCAACAAACGTTCAAGCTGCTTGATTTCCTCTTCTCGACCTATGATATTCTGATATGCCATAACACCGTTGTTTTTGCTGTGCAAAGATACAAAAACACCATAGAAATCCAAGAAAAAATCAGCCATTTTCGAGATTTTTTTTAAAAACGGCTGACTTTTTTAAGTGCTTATGATTCGTATTTCCTTGATTTACAGATAAATTCCTCCGCCTTAAATCCCGTAGATGCCTTATAAATAACTAAAGAGAATTACGCCCCATTTTGGACCCTGGCTTAATAGAAGAGACATGCCGGCGGATGTAAGGGGCGACAACAATATAATGATGGAAAAGGACCGGCTAGCGAAGAGTTAATCGGAAAACCACCATCCCGGACGTTATTATCTTGTTTTGGATAGACACCGGCCTTAAGCTGCCACCGTCGATTCAAATCAAGAGAGTCCGATCGAAGTGTGATATCAATGCTGGAGAGGTGTTGATGTCGCTCTTCTTTTTTTTCGGTTCAGTTGGGGCAAAAAAAAAGAGGTCAGGATAATTCCCAACCTCTCTCAACGCTTAGCATAGGTTTGTTAATATATCGTCCATTCTCCGTGAAATCCCTGATAGGTTTCCTTCCAATCGTAGCAAATGGTAACAGTATAATACTTGACGAGATTATTTTTGCAGTGATACTCAGGAAATTCAATCTTGGTAATTCTTAGACCCCAGTATTTCGTGGTGAGTATAGGACTTCCAGTTTTATCACTATGCTCGATGAATTCCATCCATTCAGGAGGAAATTCATTGAATTCTCTCACCGAACTACAAACATTATCATCGCTAGTAAAGTTGGTAAATTGACCTGGCTTATCGGTATAATACTTTTTATCTATCACGGCGAAAGAAATCTTTATTTCGTGATTTTCATTTAAATTGATGACATCATAGTCGGCTTTCTTCACCGCCAAAACAGCACCTCTCTCGATAAGGCATTCTTTCTGAAACTTAACATCGAAAGTATTGAGATGAATGTATTCTTCTTTAATATCCGATGTCAAATAAGGGTTTTCTTTGCTCATTCTGTTCAGTTTCTCAATAAACTTTTCTACTGAATAAGTATCTTGATTATTGACGAAATTGATCTGAGGGTCATCATTACCGTTGATATACTGCTGGGTAAAGTCGGAAAGTGCCTCCTGTCGTTCTTCTTCAGAATCAAAACTAATTTGGAACTTCTCGACTTGCTCGTTAAACTTATTTTCGAGTTCAACAAGTTCTCCACAACTAACGTTACGCTGTTCACCGTTACTTTCAAAACCTGACGGTACAGCTGAATTAAAATTTTTATTGTCCATAATAAATTCTTATTTATATATAATTATATTCTGTTCTTGAAAATAGGCCCGCCCCTCTCGATGACGGGCCTGATACTCAAAATGCTCAATAAATGATTCGTCTACTTAGATTTCTGTTGCGTCACCTCCTTTATTGTTGCATTCCTTCAACTAGGCGGGTCAATAGTCCATGGAATTCCTCAAGACTTTCATCAATAAACTTCTCAATGTCGACTC
>Ga0310694_10003479_pt1 | contig 15460 bp, 9 predicted proteins | sample 174DNAGHGhighgp2_FD_203884 | JGI IMG/M metagenome (GOLD analysis project Ga0310694, IMG submission 203884) | Sheep rumen microbial communities from Palmerston North, Manawatu-Wanganui, New Zealand - 1742 DNA GHGhigh gp2 (v2) (version 2) | ecosystem: Host-associated > Mammals > Digestive system >... | reverse complement strand
TAAATTTGCAGTCGTCATAGGAGTGGGTATTATTTGTATCTGTTTGATTTTCACCTATAAAGGTACAAAAAATATTTCACTCCTACAACTTTTTGGACACTTTTCTTACATCGAACTCACGTTGGTTTAGAGTTCATAGTTCACAGTTCACAGTTCAAAAAAGGATCGAGGAATAAAAAAGGAAGACAGATGAGAGAAAAATGTGATCATTCAGTCCCCAGCGACCACAATTTGCGATAACCTCTTCAGGGTGGTCGCAAATTGCGACTACCTCATCTATCTTTATTTCTTGTAATTGTCTATCGAGTATATGATTTCTTCTACTTTGTCTTTGCGGTTGCGGCGCGAGGCATAGCGCAGCAGTTTGCCCATGTTGACGTTGTTGCGCTCGCGTGCAAATTCATATATGTTATATGTCTCTGCTGGCAAAGAACAGTTCGTTGTCGCCAACAAGGTCTACCAGAATCTTCTCAATACGAGGCACTACACATCCATCTACTACGGTCAACGGTGACTGGCCTATCAGCTGACGGACCACGATGGCGTTTGTGCCCCAAAGATAGCGATTACACTCTTCCAACGACGGCGTCATCAATACATTCCTGCCCAAATCCATGCTCTGTAGAGTGTTGAATACACTTTCCACACCAACCTTTTCCACATCTACAAGAATATAGTTAATGTTGGGAATGTGAATCATGAACGAGGCCAGCATCTGCGGACTCCATACACATAAATCGAGAAGTGGAAATTTCTGTTTAAGCTGTTGGAATAATTTTTTTTCATCGTCAGAGGGTCGGTACGCGTATTCCGGCAGGATATTTTCTGCCAACGTATATAACCCGCGCTCCTTGCGAAGAATAACACCAGAGGCAACAAGACGACTCAGCTGAAGGTCAACAGCCCGCTTATTGATATCTGGCTGCTGGCTTGCGATGTCAGCAAGAAGGTCTTTCCGCATGAAAGCTCTATGCTTCTTGGCTACATAGTTCAATATAACCTCTGTTGTTGTCATAATCGTGATTTCTCTGCAAAAGTACATCTTTTCTGTCAAACTTCCAAATATTTTGCCAAGAATGATGTATTTGTCGTGTTTTTTAATGTCACAAAGGGTCTGACCCTTTGTGCGATTTCGGGGTGTAGAAAAGGCAGCCCTGCAATCAGCAAGGCTGCCTTTATAGAATGACGATTCCTTAAATCAGGGGCATGCCGAGTTCGCGGCACTGCTGGCGCATATCGTCGGGCCAGATGCTGGCCTGGATCTCGCCGATGTGGGCCTTGTGGAGGAGGACCATGCAGAGACGGCTCTGACCGATACCGCCACCGATGCTGAGGGGCAGTTTGTCATTAAGCAGCTGCTGGTGGAAGTAGAGCTTCTCGCGCTCCTCCTTGTGTTCGATCTTCAGCTGGCGCAGCAGCGACTCCTTATCGACACGGATACCCATGGACGACAGCTCGAAGGAGCGTCCAAGGATGGGGTACCAGATGAGGATATCGCCGTTGAGACCCATGTGTCCGTCCTCGGCAATGGTTGACCAGTCGTCGTAGTCGGGGGCACGTCCATCGTGCTTCTCGCCGTTGGACAGTTTGCCGCCGATGCCGATGAGAAACACGGCACCGTACTTCTCGCAGATGGCATCCTCGCGTTCCTTGGGGGTCTTGTCGGGATACATCTGCAGCAGGTCTTCGGCATGTATGAAGGTGATCTTCTCGGGCAGGAAAGGACGCAGCTGAGGGTAGGTCTCACAGGTGAGGTACTCGGTGCGGCGGATGGCGTAGTAGATGCGCTTCACCACGTTTTTCAGGTAGTCGAGGGTGCGGTCCTCGCGGGCGATGGTTGCCTCCCAGTCCCACTGGTCCACATAGAGCGAGTGGAGGTTGTCGAGCTCTTCGTCGGCACGTATGGCGTTCATGTCGGTATAGATGCCGTAGCCGCGCTCGATGCCGTATTCTGCCAGGGTGAGGCGCTTCCACTTAGCCAGCGAGTGGACCACCTCGGCACGGGCATCGCCCAGGTCCTTGATGGGGAAGGTGACGGCACGTTCCACGCCGTTGAGGTCGTCGTTGATACCCAGTCCCTGCAGTACGAAGAGGGGGGCTGTGACGCGACGCAGGCGCAGTTCTGTGGAGAGGTTAGCCTGAAAAAACTCTTTGATCAGCTTGATGCCCTGCTCTGTCTGTCGCATGTCGAGCAGGCGCTGATAGCCTACCGGTTGAATTAAATTACTCATCTTTGTCTATTGTTTGTGTCATTTGTGCGTGCAAAGGTACGAAAAAAATCGGATGGCGCAACAATTATCGTGAAAAATCTTTGGATCAGTCGTTCAGGAAGAGGTTGAGGGCCAGCATCAGGGCCATTACAGCCAGCATCAGAAGTTTCTTCATAATTTACAGGAGCGTTAATTTTCTGCAAAGGTACAATTTTTTTATTATCCAAGAAACACTTTATCCGGAAAAAGTCGTACCTTTGCAAGCAAAATATATCGTTAACGGCAAAAAAAAATGTATATTAAAACAACACAAAAATGAACGCAAAGGACACGCTTTGCCATCTGGAGAGCGACTACAACAACGGGGCTCAGGAGGGGGTGATGCGCCACCTTCTGGAGACCAACGACGAGCGGACGCAGAGCTATGGTGACGACCGCTTCAGCGAACAGGCACGAGAACTGATTCGCAAGGCCTGTGAGACGCCCAAGGCACAGATATGGTTTCTGGCTGGAGGCACGCAGACCAATGCCACTATCATAGACAGTGTGCTGCAGCCCTACGAGGGGGTGCTGTGTGCTGAGACAGGCCATATCAACGTACATGAGTCGGGGGCTGTGGAGTTCACAGGCCACAAGGTGCTGGCGTTGCCTTCGCATGAGGGCAAGCTCGACGTGAACGACCTGCGGACGTGGCTCGAGACCTATTTTGCCGACGAGACGGCAGAGCACATGGTGAGACCAGGAATGGTGTATATCACCTTCCCCACCGAACTGGGAACGCTCTATACAGCCGACGAACTGAAGGCGCTGCACGAGGTGTGCCGACAATACGGGCTGTTGCTCTACGTGGACGGTGCACGTCTGGCCTACGGTCTGGCTGCCAGCAACGACGTGACGCTGCCCCTGCTGGCAAGTGTGGCCGACATCTTCTATATAGGCGGCACGAAGTGTGGCACCCTCTGTGGCGAGGCCGTGGTGTTTCCGCAGGGCAATGCACCCACCCACATGCTGAGCCGCATCAAGCAGCACGGCGCCCTGTTGGCTAAGAGCCGCGTGGTGGGCGTGCAGTTTGAGGCGCTGTTCCAGCCCGTCGAGGGCACACCCCTGTACTTCCTGATAGGCAGACAGGCCATCGCGCTGGCTATGCGTCTGCGTCGTCTGTTTGTGGAGCAGTTGGGCTACAAGCCCTTCATCGACTCGCCCACGAACCAGCAGTTCTACGTCATTCCCAACGACGACCTGGACCGTCTGCGCCAGTACATAGGCTTCGAGGTGTGGTGTCCTGTGGATAAGAGCCACACCGCCTGCCGCTTTGTCACCAGCTGGGCAACGACCAGCGAAGAGATCAGTCGGCTGGAGAACCTTCTGACCACTAACAAATAACATTAGAAACAATTATAACAACATGAAAAGAATACTATTGACAACGATGGCTATGACTGTTGCAAGCATGATGCAGGCACAGGGATTGAAGTATCCGAAAGCCGAAAAAGACGGCACCGTCGATGACTACTTCGGCGTGAAGGTGGCCGACCCCTACCGTTGGCTGGAGAACGACACCTCGGCACAGACCACCGCATGGGTGGAGGCCGAGAACAAGGTGACAAACGCCTATCTGAAGAAGATTCCCATGCGCGGCAAGATCCTGAAAAGGATGACCGAGCTGTCGAACTACGAGAAGATTGGCGCACCACGCAAACGTCACGGCAAGTGGTACTTCTACAAGAACGACGGTCTGCAGAACCAGTATGTGCTCTACCAGATGGATGAGTTGGGTGGTGAGGCCCGCGTATTCCTTGACCCCAACACGCTGAGCGACGACGGGACAGTGGCCCTCAAGGGTACCTACTTCTCGCACAACGGACGCTGGATGGCCTACTCCATCTCACGTTCAGGCTCAGACTGGGAAGAGTTCTTCGTCATCGACCTGAAGACGGGAAAGCTGACCAACGACCACATTGAATGGGCTAAGTTCTCGGGCGCAGCCTGGCAGGGCGACGGCTTCTACTACTCGGCCTACGACCGTCCTACGGAGGGCAAGGAGTTTTCGAACGTCAATGCAGGTCATAAGATCTACTATCACAAGATGGGTACGCCACAGTCGGAGGACGTGCTGTTCTACGAGAACCCCACCCAACCCATGCGCTTCTATGATGCCAGCGTCAACGAGGACGAGACGCTGATGTATCTCTACGAGTCAGGCGCTGGTGCTGGTAACAACCTCTATGTGAGAGACTTGCGCAAGAAAGATGCACAATTCATTCAGATGACCAGCGACATGGACTATCAGTATTCGCCCATCTACGACGAGGGTGGCAAGATCTATATCTACACCAACTACGGCGCATCGAAGGGTCGCATCATGACTGCCGACATCGACAAGCCTGGCATCTACGACTGGGACAAGCTGGTAGAAGAACAGAATAACGTGCTGGGTGGTGTGGAGGTCATCAACCGTCAGCTGATTCTCACCTATGCCCAGGATGCCTGCGACCACGCCTTCGTCTATGGTCTTGACGGCAAGTTGCGCCACGAGGTGCAGTTGCCAACGGTGGGCAGCGTCAGCTTCATAGGCGACGAGAAAGGCGAGGAGTGCTTCTATACCTTCTCTTCGTTTACCGTGCCTGGCACCATCTATCGCTACGATATGGCGAAAAACGAGAGTTCGCTCTATGCACAGCCCAACGTGAAGTTCCGTCAGCAGGACTACGAGAGCAAGCAGCTGTTCTTCAAGAGCAAGGACGGCACACGCGTGCCGATGTTCATTACCTATAAGAAAGGGATGAAGTTGAACGGCAAGAACCCCGTCTTCCTCTACGGCTACGGCGGCTTCAACATCGCCCTGAGTCCAGGCTTCTCGGCTGTGCGCATCCCCTTCCTCGAACAGGGCGGCATCTATGCCCAGGTGAACCTGAGAGGCGGCAGCGAGTATGGTGAGATATGGCATCTGCAAGGCACGAAGATGCAGAAGCAGAACGTGTTTGACGACTTCATCTCGGCAGCAGAGTACCTGATTAAAGAGGGCTACACCTCGAAGGAGAAGCTCGCCATCGTAGGCGGCTCGAACGGCGGACTGCTCGTAGGCGCCTGCATGACACAGCGTCCAGACCTGTTCCGTGTAGCCATCCCACAGGTAGGCGTGATGGACATGCTGCGCTATCATAAGTTCACCATCGGCTGGAACTGGGCCAGCGACTACGGCACCAGCGACGACTCGGAGGAGATGTTTGAATACCTGCGTGGCTATTCCCCACTCCACAACCTGAAGCCAGGTACCAAATACCCTGCCACTCTGGTCACCACAGCCGATCACGACGACCGCGTGGTGCCTGCCCACTCGTTTAAGTTTGCAGCCACCCTTCAGGAGTGTCACGCTGGATCGGCACCCGTGCTCATCCGCATCGACACCAAGGCTGGACATGGTGGCGGCAAGCCTCTGGCCAAGGTCTTGGAGGAACAGGCTGACATCTACTCGTTCATTCTTTACAACATGAAATAAAAAACTTAACTACCATTAAGACAAATGAAAAAACTACTTCTTTTGCTAACTATGGCGACAGCCCTCACAGGTGCTGTCCAGGCACAACGTACTACCGACATACTGGACCGCGGTCTGGTGGCAGTTCCATCGGGCAGCGGCTCGTTCGTCAGCTGGCGTATCTTTGCCGAAGAATACTACGACACGGAGTACAACCTCTACCGCGACAGTGTGAAGGTGAACACAACCCCCTTGAAGGTGTCGTGCTATACGGACGCTCAGGGCAAGAGCGGCTCCACATACCAGGTGGCCCCTGTGGTACGTGGTGTGGAACAGGAGAAATGTGCTGCCGTCACCCGTCTTGGTCAGCAGTACATCCAGTTTGCCGTGGGTAAGCTCTATTCCCGCAGAGGTACTGACATCACAGCAAGCTACGACATCAACGACATTGCGTTGGCAGATGTGGATGGTGATGGTGTGTCGGAGTTCCTCTTGAAGCGCAACTACATGCCCGACGGCTCTTCTGTGGCCAACGACTCGGCCTACAACGTGATTGACTGCTACAAGATCAACGGTGAGCGCCTGTGGTACATCGACCTGGGCCCCAACATGGTCTCAGGTCCCGACGAGCAGTACGATGCCGTGGGCTACGACTGGGACGGTGACGGCAAGGCCGAGGTGCTGATGCGTGGTGCTGACAACATGATTATTCACCACAAAGACGGCACGACAACGAATATCGGCAGTATGAATGTGAACACTCGAAACACCGTGAACCAAACGGCCAATATGACCTACACCAACACGGGCAACGAGTACCTGCTCTATCTGGAAGGAGCAACAGGCAAACCCTACCCCATCGGCAATAACGGAGCCCTGTGGATGAGCTATCCCCTGCCTCGTGGCAATGCCAACGACTGGGGCGACGGCTACGGACACCGTTCCACCAAGCACTACTTTGGTGCACCCTTCCTGGATGGACGCCATCCGTTCATCTTCCTGGGTCGCGGCTGCTATACGAAGCACCACATGAAGGCTTTCTCCGTGAACCCAGAGACCCATCAACTGACACTTTACTGGGAGTGGAGCAACAACGACGGATGGAGCAGTCCCTGGTATGGTAACGGCTACCACAACTTCGGCATTGCCGACGTGGACTGGGACGGACGCGACGAGATATGCTTCGGATCGATGGTCATCGACGACAACGGCAAGGGACTCTCCACAACAGGCTTAGGACACGGAGACGCACAACATTGTTCCGACTTCGACCCCTACCGTCACGGACACGAGATCTTTGCCTGCAACGAGGACGAGCCTGCCATGAACTACCGCAATGCCACCACCTCGAAGATCTACTACCGTCTGCAGTCAACGGGCGATGACGGACGTGCCCTCTGTGGTAACTTCTCCAACGACTATCCTGGTGCCATAGGCCACTCTTCGCAGTCGGGTACTATCTCTTGCGTAGCCGACAAGGTGATCAGCGGCGGACCTACTGGCTTCACCAACAACTTCCGCATCTATTGGGACGGCGACCTGCTGGAGGAAGGACTCGACGGAGCCAGCTCGCGTGAGGGTGCTGCCCGTGTGTTCAAGGCCGACGGTAGCATCGTATTCACAGCCGACGGCACAGCCAACTGCAACTGGACAAAGAACACCCCATCGGCTACTGGCGACGTACTGGGCGACTGGCGCGAGGAGATCATCGTGCGCACCACCGATAACAAATATGTACGCGTATATACGACCAATATCTCTACCAGGTATCGTAACTACACACTGTGGCACGACCACCAGTACCGTCAGGGTATGGTGTGGGAGTCGATGGGCTACAACCAGCCACCTCACGCCAGCTACTTCCTGGGCGAACTGGAGGACATCACCATTGCTCCCCCACCCCTCACGATGACAGGTCGTACGGAGATTGCAAATGGAAGCTCCATCACGGCTGCCCATAACAACCAGCACGTCATTGTCTGCGAGACGAATGATACAGAGGTGAGAGTCAGTGACGGAGCCAGCCCCTGGGTGATGACGTTCAACGTACCCTCGTGGGTGCAGGGCACCAATAGCACCGTTACCAACGGCAATGCCAAGATCAACTACACCTACTACACCTGCAACGTCACAGGTGGCGCCTTCACAGGCAGCACCCGACTGGTGAAGCAGGGCGATGGTATACTGAGTCTGCCTGCTGTGGCACAGACCTATACAGGCAACACCGATATCTGGGCAGGCACGCTGAACTTCGACGGCACGCTGCTGCAGTCTGACCTGTGGCTGAACCGCTTTGCCGAGCTGAACAGCAATGGCGGACAGTTCAAGAGCATCAAGATGGACTACGACGCCAAAATGCGTCCAGGACGTGCCGACAACAAAGGCACCATCACCACTGGCACGCTGACACTGGGCTTCGGCTCACGCATCATCTTCGACATCTACGACGACCTCTCAGCCGATCAGATCATCACCAATATTCTCTCCATCGAGACCAAGACGTGGAAGTATGGTCCCAAGTACCTGACACCCGTCTTCCAGTTCGTCAGCCACAGCGATGGCGACCCAGCCATTGGCCGATACCTCATTGGTAAGGCAACCAGCATCAACGGCTCTTTGTCTGACATCCGCATCGAGGGTATCACCACCAAACTGAAGGCAACGCTCACCATCGAGGAAGACAACATCTACCTCGTCATCAGCGGCATGCGCGACCCCTCTGCCGTCATCTGGACAGGCGCAGAAAACAATGTGTGGAACGTTGCTGAGACGGAGAACTTCACCAACATGAGCGACGAGACTGGCGGTAGCGACTTCTTCGTCACTAACGACAACGTGTGGTTCAACGACAGCGCCAAGATCTTCAGCGTGTCGCTGGCCCAAGAGATTGAGGCCGACAGCGTGTTTGTGGACAACACCAAGCCCTACTCCTTCGTGGGAACAGGCTCGCTCGTAGGCAACACCACGCTGGTGAAGAGCGGCACCTCTACCCTCACCATCACCAACGAGAACACCTACACAGGCGGCACCCGCATATCTGGAGGCGCCATCGTGGTCAGCTCGCTGGCTAACGCAAACCAGGCCAAGGGTAATCTGGGCGGTGTCACCACGACGGCAGCGAAGTTTGTCATCGAGAATGGTGGTGAGCTGCGCACCACAGCAGCAGTCACAAACGGCTCACCCATCAGCTTTGCAGGCGAGAAGGGTGGCGTCATTAACAACTCGGCCGACTACATCGTCGATAAGGCAATGTCAGGAACCGTGATGACCAAGAAAGGCTCAGGCTGGCTGAAGCTGAACGTCAGCAACACCAGTCTCGAACGCATGATTATCGCAGCAGGTACCGTACAGTGCATCAATTCTGCCACACCTGCCAAGGCCATTGAGTATCAGGGAGGAACGCTGCGCGAGAACACTGGCACAAGCTACGGTGTCAACGTGCCCAGCGGCAAGACGGGCACATGGTATCTGGCAAACCGCTCTACCTATACGAATGTCGTCACTGGCAGTGGTACGCTCAACATGTACTGCGTCACGGAGAAGGGTACCAACTACTATGCTACGCGCACACCTATCCAGTGCAACTTCAGCGAATTTGAAGGCACCTTAGTACCTTCGTCGAGCCTTGACGATCCCAATGTGCTGCGCTTCACCCTGAACACCTCGACAGGTATGCCCAAGGGCACGATGAATATCGCAGACAAGGTGGAGGTACAGAACAGCGGCAAGACCTTCCGCATAGGTAAGGTCACAGGCACAGGCTCACTCGGTGGCAGTTGTACCTTCAGCAACGGTACCAGCGTAGGTGCCAACACCTGGCAGGTGGGCAACGACGATAACTGGAGCACCAGCGTCAAGGTGACATCCAATGCCAACTTCGTGAAGTTGGGTGCAGGTAAGATCACATGGGCCGCTGCCAACAGCAATACAGGCTCTACCAGCATCAACGAGGGCGAACTGACCATCAACAACAAGTCGTGTCTGGGTACAGGCATGCTCACCGTGGGGGTTAACGGCACGCTGTCTGGTGTCAACGCGAGCACCAGCACCCTGACCAACTCATCGTACAACATCAACGGCACGCTGCGTCCAGGAGCCTATGCCACCTCGGCCTCAGGTACCATCTACTTTAACAACAAGATTGTGACCATAGGCGAGAAGGCCGTCCTGCAGATCACAGCACGCCAATGTGCTACGGCTACCGCTAACGGCTGCACCAGCATTGAGGGCATCCAGACGCTCAAACTCAATGGCACCATCCGCATCATGCTCTCAAGCAGCAACACCCTGCAGGTGGGCGACAGCATCCGCATCTTCAAGGCCACCAACGTCACAGGCACGCCCCAGTTTGACATGCAGGGCGGCATCACCTGGGACACCAGCCGTCTCTCTGAGGGTCTGCTCTTCGTCAAGAGCATCGACACCGCTATCCGCAACGTTGAGATGAGCGAGTCGCATCCTATTGATATCTACGACCTCCGTGGCCGTCTGGTACGCCGTCAGGCCACCAGCACCTCAGGCCTCAAGCCTGGCATCTACGTCATCGAGGGTCGCAAGGTTGTGGTCAGGTAGTCTCCATCCATCAACCCTTACAGTAAGGGCACCATCGCGATTTGCGACGGTGCCCTTATCTTATTCCCCTACCCCTGTACTCAATGAGCTGGGCGAGTGCCCAGTTTCTTGCCATTCTTATCCCAGAAATAGATCCAGTTGCCAAGCCTACTGGTGATTGTTTCGCCAGAAACAGACAACACCTCACCAACCGTATTCACACTCAAGGCCTTCAGCACCTTGCCTTTAGCATCAAAGATTCTGTAGAATCCGCCTTGCTTGCCAACAAAGAAATCCGTTCCCCATCCTACGACATCACCCACGCTGCTACGAGAAAAGCCACGCAGTTTCTTTCCCTGGGGGTCATAGACATGATGCCAGTTCCTGTCAGATTCAATATAGCCTATCTGCTCCTTCTGGGCAAAACTGTTGTTTGCCAACAACACTGTCAATAAACAAATCAATAGTCTTTTCATATACTTCTTTTTTCTCAATCAAACATAACCTCATACAGAGACAAGAAGCCGCAAACAATGTGTCTGCGGCTTCTTTCTTGAATATGATTGAAGTGATTACTTCTTGGGCTCGGCCTCCTTCTTAGGCTCTGCAGCTTTCTTAGGCTCTGCAGCTTTCTTAGGCTCTGCAGCTTTCTTAGGAGCAGCGGCCTTCTTAGGTTCTGCAGCTTTCTTGGGAGCGGCAGCTTTCTTGGCAGGAGCCTTCTTGGGCTTCTCAGCGGCCTCAACAGGCTGCAGCTTTGCCAGTTTAGCCTTCAGACGCTCAATCTCGATATCCTTCATCTCAATCTCGTCGCCCTGGTTCTTGATGGTGGTCAGCAGCGAGTTGAGCTGCTCGTTGTCAATCTCCTCAGGATAGAGGGCATTCACTCTGTTGATAAAGTCACCCAGGATGTTCATATAGTTGGTGAAGGCATCGAAAGGTCCGCTGTAGATGCCACGATCCAGTCCTACGTTAGAGGGCTTGGTGGTCATGAAGCGGAAGTTGTTGGAAGCCTGCAAGTAGTCCCAGTCCTGGTTGATGCGTGGGTCGTTGGCAATGAGCAGACGATCGGCCACACTATAGAGCTTGTTGAAGGCCTCGCGCTGCATGGCGTTACCCAGCCAGCATGAGCAGTCGCGCTCCTCGTCAACCCACGAGAGGGTATCGGGCACGTCGATGGCACCTACGCTCTTGGTCTTCATGCAGATCTCGGTAGGCGTAGAGAAGGTGATGCCTTTCTCCTTGGCGCAAACGGGAATTGCACGCAGGAAGTCGAGGATATTGGAGCTGAGTGGCTGTGCGATGCCGAGTGCCGACAGTTCCATGAAGATATTGATGACCTGCTCTTCCTCGGGCAGACGTGCGATGCGATCTACATAAGCATCGGCGAAGAGGGGATAGCCCTCCCACTCTGCGTTGTTGAAGCGCAGGGAGATGTCGTCAGAGAGTTCTACGTCGCGCAACAGAAGCTTGAGGTTGGGGGCGATGTTACAGTTGTACACATAGTGGGGCGACTTCCATCCCAGCACGTGCTTAGCACCCTCTGTGAGCATGCCCTTGAAGCCGAGTGCTGCCACCTGTGCGCCAATGTCGTCGCTATAGATGAGTGACGAGTTGCGGGCTACGGTAGGCTTCTTGCCGAAGAGTTCTTCCATCTTAGCTGACTGCTTCTTCATGTCGCGAGCGAAGGCCTCAGGATTAGCCAGCGAAGACAGTCCGTGACTGTAGGGCTCGGCAAGGAACTCCACACATCCAGTCTCGTTCAGTTCCTGCAGTTTCTCGAGCACCTGAGGAGCGTGCATCTCGAGCTGCTCGATACCTGTTCCTGAGAGTGAGAAGGCCACCTTGAAGTACTTGCCGTTGTCCTTGATCATCTGCTGCAGGGTATTGAGTGCAGGCATATAGCTGCGCTCGGCAATGTCGCTGATGCTACGCTCGTTCTCATAGTCATCATAGTAATAATGGTCGGTACCGATGTCGAAGAAACGGTAGCGCTTCAGATGAATGATCTGATGTATCTCAAAATATAAACAAATTGTTTTCATAATCTTTTTCGTTATTACGTTATTACGTTATTTCGTTATTACGGTTAGGCTGTTTCCCATCCGAGTGTGCGACGATAGAGGGTGCGTATCCAGCGGCCCACCTTCTCCCAAGTAATCTGGTCCACCTCGCGCTTGCCTTCTTCCTTCAGATAGTTGAAGAGCGACTCGTTGTGACAGATGCTGTAGATGGCGTCGGCCAGGGCGTGGATGTCCCAGTAGTCCACCTTGATGCAGTTGTTGAGAATCTCGGCACAACCACTCTGCTTGGAGATGATTGAAGGTGTTCCACATTGCATAGCTTCCAGCGGCGATATGCCGAAAGGCTCTGATACAGAGGGCATTACATAGACATCGGAGGCCTTGAGGCACTCATAGACCTGCTTGCCGTGCATGAAGCCTGGGAAGTGGAAGCGGTCGGCAATGCCACGCTCAGCAGCCAAATAAATCATAGCGTCCATCATGTCGCCAGAGCCTGCCATACAGAAGCGTACATTGTGGGTGCGATGAAGCACCATGTTGGCAGCCTCGACGAAGTACTCAGGACCTTTCTGCATGGTGATACGACCCAGGAAGGTGACCACTTTCTCCTTGCCAGTATGGTCAGGACGCGGAATGGCCTGATACTCTTCGGGCAACGGATAAACGGCGTTGTGTACGGTGAAGCACTTACGCGGATCCTGATAGTACTGGTGAATGACGGTCTGACGTGTCAGCTCCGACACACACATGATACAGTCGGCATTGTCCATACCGTTCTTCTCGATGCTATAGACGGTGGGGTTCACCTTGCCGCGAGAACGGTCGAAGTCGGTGGCATGCACGTGGATGCACAGGGGTTTGCCGCTGACCTGCTTAGCGTGGATGCCTGCAGGGAAAGTCAGCCAGTCGTGAGCGTGGATGATATCGAACTCTTCCGTTCGTGCCACCACGCCTGCAATGATCGAGTAGTTGTTGATCTCCTCGTGCAAATTGCTGGGATAGCCTCCTGCAAACTCCATGCAGCCGAGGTCGTTGACGTGCATATAGTTGAAGTCGGCATAGATATGCTCACGGCACTTATAGTAGTATTCGGGGTCCATGATGTTGCCCACACGCTGCTTCACATAGTCATAGTTGACGTCGCGCCAGGCAATGGGCACGGCGTTCATGGCCACAATGCGACAGGCATGCTGACTCTCATCACCAAAGGGATGCGGCAGACAGAGCACGGTGTCGATGTCGCCCTGAGCCTTCAGACCTTCAGAGATACCGTAGTTAGCAGTAGCAAGTCCACCAAACACATGAGGAGGATACTCCCATCCAAACATTAATACTTTCATATAGCGTTCCTCCTATTATTTTTGATACGAATATTTCTCTAACAACTTCATCGTGCGCAAAATCTCGGCAACGTTCATGGCGAAGGCCATAGCGCCACGTCCATGGAAGGGCGGGTTGCCGTCGAACAGCTCAGAGATGGTACCGATGGCATGATAGTCGATCTCGTCCTCATAGCCCACCATCTGACGCTCAATGAACGACAGGCGCGAGCGCTTGTAGAGCTTAAGGCAGGCCTCCATGTAGAAGCCGCCCAGCCAAGGCCACGCCGTACCCTGATGGTAGGCATAGTCGCGCTGTGTCTGCGGACCCACGTACATGGGGTTGTAGCCGCCGCTCTTAGGCGACAGCGAGCGCAGGCCCTTGGGCGTCAGCAGCTCGCGTGTGCAGATATCTACCACACTCTTCATCTGCTGCTGCGACAGGGGCGAGTAGTCGAGGGCTACGGCAAAGATCTGGTTGGGGCGAACGCTCCAGTCCATCATGTTGCCATCCACGTAGTCGAGCAGATAGCCGTACTCGTTGACAAACGTATCGACAAACGACTGCTTGGTCTTCTGGGCCAGCGCCTCCAAGTGTTCCTGCACCTTCTTGTCATTCTGGTCGGCAGCCATCGAAGCACAGAACTTCAGGGCGTTGTACCACAGGGCATTGAACTCGACGATATAGCCAGAACGAGGCACCACAGGACGACCGTTGGCCACAGAGTTCATCCAGGTGATGGCCTGGTCGCGACCATCGGCAAAGAGCAAGCCGTTGTCGTCGAGACGCAGGTTGGGGTGACCACCCTTCTCAATATACTTCACGATGTCTTTCAGTAGCTTACCATACATGGCGAAGCACTTGTCGCGACCCACGTACTTGGCATACTGCTGAATGGCCCACGTGGCCCACAGGGGCACATCGGGCTTGTCCATCTCGTAAATCTTCACACTCAGGGGCTTGCCCTCCATGAACTCGCGAAGACCCTTCTCGGCTGTCTTCATCACCAGCTCGAAATAATCGTCCTCCTCGATGGCGAGGGTCAATCCTGGCAGGGCAATGAACGTATCGCGTGCACGAGCCTTGAACCAAGGATAGCCGGCAAAGAGATAGCGGTCGTCGTTGGGCTGACGGTTGTGGAACTGATGGGCAGCCGTCACCAGACAATGATAGAAGTTGTCGCGAGGTACGCGGACGTCAATCTCCTTCTGGAACAGCGTCTTCAGCGTGCTGGTCTTGATGCTTGAGGTAGAAGCCGAGAACACGATGCTCTCGCCCTTCTTGATGGGCACCTCGAAATAGCCAGGCACATAGAGATCCTCGTTGGAGGCATAGCCACGCTCCTGCTCCTTAGGATATTCAATGCCACGATACCAGTCGGGCTGGAAGATGAACTCGTTCTTCTTGTTGAACTGCATAAACAGGTCGGGATAGCCACGATACATGCAGGTCTTGATACCGTTCTCGATGAGATGGTACTCACGGCTGGCCACAGAGTTCTCGTGCGTAAACTGACGCACAGAGCGGAAGGCCAGGAACGGACGGAAACGCAGCGTTGTAGCTGAATGGGCATCCTCCAGCGTGTAGCGGATGAGAATGCGGTCCTCGTAAGCCTGGAAAATGGTTTCGCGCTTCAGGATGACACCTCCCACACGATAGATAGTGGTAGGCACCAAGCTGGCATCAAACTCCCGAATGTACTTATGGCCATTCGGACTGAAATGGTTGCCCTGATACTTGTGGAGTCCCAGATTGAACTCGGCACCATGCTGCACCACCGTACAATCGAGCGACGACAAGAGCACATGGTTCTCGTCGTCAATCTCAGGTACAGGCACTACCAGCAGACCGTGGTACTTGCGCGTATTGCAGTCAACAAG
>Ga0310694_10003478_pt1 | contig 15462 bp, 8 predicted proteins | sample 174DNAGHGhighgp2_FD_203884 | JGI IMG/M metagenome (GOLD analysis project Ga0310694, IMG submission 203884) | Sheep rumen microbial communities from Palmerston North, Manawatu-Wanganui, New Zealand - 1742 DNA GHGhigh gp2 (v2) (version 2) | ecosystem: Host-associated > Mammals > Digestive system >... | reverse complement strand
CTCGCAGAGCTGATTGTGAACATCCAGTATGCTTGTCAGCGCCACTACTTTGGTGGAATGGCTGAGAACTACTTCGATAATAAATTGAAGGATGCCAGCGTGAATGTACAGCGCAAGCAGAAGACCCTTGAGGCTTTCGATCGATTGCCTGAAGAGTTTACCATCGAGGATGTAGTTCGCTGTTTCAATCTGGGTAGTGCTGCCTCTGCTCGTAAAAAGGTAACGCGCCTGTTTCGCGACCATCTGATAGAAAAGATTAGCGAGGAGAAGGGCGGTCAGAAGGCCTTGTTCCACAAGACAGGCACCATCATGCTATAAGCATCACCCCCTGATGCCGCGGCACTGCGGCAGCGCGGCGGCGCGGCATCGGGATTTTACATTAAACATTAATAATATGAATGAAGTAAGTATTAATAATAATGCACGACTCTCCCAGCACTTGACTACGTCGAGTGTGGCTACGCTCGGCCATTCAAGCGAGCTTGATGGCTCTCGCTTATCGCCACACTTTACGCTCGCTGAGATGTGCAAAACAAGTACGAAAACGCAGGACGGAAACATCCCTTCGCACGTACATATTGAGAACCTGAAGCGCCTCTGCGGGTGGTTGGAGATGCTTCGTAAGAGGTATAATGAACGGTATGTGATGAATCGAAGAGATCCCTTGGCTACGCTCGGGATGACAAAGGGTGTGTTGTCATCTCGACTAAGCAAAGCGCATGGAGAGATCTCAGAGGAGCCAATCATAATCAACAGCGGCTATCGCTCGCCGGCGGTGAATAAGGCCGTTGGCGGTGTGCCCACCAGCAATCACCTGACAGGCTGTGCGGCCGACATCCATGTAGCAGGTATCGAGCAACTAATCCGCTACGCCACTATCCTACTCGACATCAGCGACGAGAGCCAGGAGGACTTTGATGAACTGCTGATAGAGCGTTCGCCTAAGGGTAGCTACTGGCTACACTTCGCAGTCCGCCCATCAGGCAATCGCCGCAAAGTCAGGCTGATTCAGACATAAGCCACGCGAACCAATCAATGAAAAAAGTCCGATGAATCTTTTGGTTCATCGGATTTTTTTCGTATCTTTGTGCCCTAGATATGACAGATAAAGAATTAGATGAAAGAGTAGCCCGTGCGGTGGACAACTTCATGCAGGGGTATGGCTGTTGCCAAAGTGTGGTGGCAGCTTTTGCCGATCTGTATGGGCTAGACGACACGCTGGCCAAGAAGATAGCCGCAGGATTTGGCGGAGGCGTGGGCCGTATGCGCATGATGTGCGGAGCAGTATCGGGTATAGTGATGCTGGTGGGTCTGGACTGTGGACAGACTGAGGGCAGCGACCGCGAAGGCAAGAGTGCCTGCTATAAAGTGGTGCAGGATTTGCTGGCCAAATCGAAAGAGGAGAACGGCAGTGTGATATGCGCAGAGATACTGGGTATACAGGGACACGACAAGGCGCCATGCAGCTACGTGGCATCGGAGCGCACAGCAGAGTACTACAAAAAAAGACCTTGCGCCGCTAAAGTGGAAAGCGCCGCAAGGATATTTGCTGAGTATCTGAAGAATAAAACTACATGACTCCCTGATCGCCAAGGTATGAATCCTTGAATCCCAGGAAGTAGAGTACGCCATCGAGTCCGATGGTGTTGATGCTCTGTTCGGCATTGGCCACCACTCGGGGCTTGGCGTGGAAGGCTATACCCAGTCCGGCCTCAGAGATCATAGGCAGGTCGTTGGCACCATCGCCCACGGCAATAGTCTGGGCCAAATTAACCTTCTCGACCTGAGCGATGAGCTTAAGCAGTTCGGCCTTGCGATGACCATCTACAATCTCGCCCACATAGCGACCTGTCAACTTACCATCGTCGCCAATCTCGAGTTCGTTGGCATATACATAGTCAATGCCATAGCGACGCTGCAGATACTCGCCGAAATATGTAAATCCTCCAGATAGGATGGCTATCTTATATCCATATCGCTTAAGGGTGGTCATCAGTCGATCCACGCCCTCGGTGATAGGTAGTTTCTCGGCTATCTCCTGCATCACACTCACGTCGAGGCCCTTAAGCAGACTGACACGACGGGTGAAACTCTCCTTGAAGTCGATCTCACCACGCATAGCGCTCTCAGTGATGGCACGAACCTGGTCGCCCACCCCATTGCGCTCGGCCAGCTCGTCGATACACTCGGTCTGGATGAGCGTAGAGTCCATATCGAAACAAATCAGACGGCGCATGCGACGGAACATATCATCCTTCTGGAACGAGAAATCGATCTCCATCTCGCTTGAGAGTTTCATCAGCTTAGACTGCATGTCCTGACGGTCCTTGGGTTCGCCACGAAGCGAGAACTCGATGCAGGCACGGGTGTGCTTGGCAGGATTCTTGATACTCTTACGACCTGTGAGGCGGATAATAGAGTCGATGTTAAGTCCCTGCTCGGCGATGACAGAGGTTGCAGCCTCTATCTGGCGAGCCTCAAGCTGGCGGCCCATCACGGTAAGTATATAGCGGTTCTTGCCCTGATGGCCCACCCAGTCTTCGTACTCATCGTCGCTGATTGGCGAGAAGCCTATCTGTACACCCAGTTCGGTGGCCTTGAAAAGCAACTCCTTCATTACCTGACCTGAGTTGGTTTCATTCATACGGATAAGGATACCCAATGACAGTGTAGAGTGGATATCGGCCTGGCCGATGTCGAGAATCTGTGCATCGTATCTTGCAAGGATGCCCATCACCGATGCAGTAAGGCCCGGGCGATCCTGACCTGTAATTCTTACTAATATCTGTTCCTGTTTCATAAATAACTTTTTAATGTTTAATGTTTAATCTTTAATGTTTAATGTTTAATGTTTAATCTATTTACACAGTGCTTTACATACTTTATCTTGAAAATTACGGCCATCGTCGGCCTTCATAATACCCTGATTGATGATGCTGAACACCAGCATGTGATTGTTGGCTGCCAAAGCATAGCCAGCCAGCGACGATACACCTGTGACGGTACCAGTCTTGGCACGTACGTTAAGATGTGCAGGCGAGTCCTTCATGCGTTTCTTAAGTGTTCCATCCTCGCCCGCTATCGGCAGGGAAACATACAGATAGCGGATGATGCCCGACTTGCGATAGGCATAAATCAACAGTTTGGCGAGCAGTTCTGGTGTAACATAGTTATACAGCGACAGTCCGCTGCCGTCGGCAATCTTATACTGACCTGTAACACCTGCATTCTTCAGTGTCTTAAGAATCATCTGGCGACCATGAGATGCTTTAGCTGGGCTGGCACCTGTGGCTGCACCAAGCTGATAGAACATCGACTCGGCATAGAGGTTATCGCTGTTCTTCATCATAGGTTCGAGCACATCGACCAATTGATGGCTTCGCGAACATAGCAGAAGGGCACTTTTGGGCAGAGTGCCTGTGGTGGAAGGACCATCGACAAAGATGCTATCCTTATCGAGCATCTGGGCCAGACGACTGGCAAACTCATCCTTCTTATCGATGAGAAGAGGCGAAAGCGTTGGGTTGTCATCATCCCAGCACCAACCCTCGCCAAGCAGGTCGCTATCCTTAAAGCCGCGCACCTCGACTATCTTTCCGCGGAGGGTATGAATACCAAGCGCCCTGACGCTCTCTGAAAAAGCCTTCATATCACTGGTATCGAACAGGGGGTCCATACCACCTACGCAATACAAGTCGCCAGTAAGTACACTATCTTTTACGCTTCCTGTATAATATAAAGAGGTGCGGAATTCGTATCTGGCCCCAAGATGATCGAGAGCAGAGATGGATGTGAGCAGTTTCATTGTAGACGCAGGACGCATGGTCTGACGGGCATTGAAACGATACAGCGTAGAGTCGTCGGTAAGGTCGTAAACCATCAAACCTAACTGAGTGGAGTTGAACATACGATCCTTGGTAAGTGAATCGAGACGGGCCTGAATGTTTTGCGGCCAAGGTAACGCTACCTCAGCCGTGTCTACTTGGGTTGTATCTACTGCGAGCATATCGGCTGTCTGTGCCTGCAGACTGCCAATAGAACTCATCCATAAAAGTGCTAATATCCAATTTCTGAAATTCTTCTTCATTTTTGTTATTTAATCAATTTCGCTGGTATGTTGATACCAGTTTGCGTATCGCCTTATCAAGCGACTCTGAGGGTTCTATGATGTTATAGTTGCTCCAATATTCTGGGTCCAAAAAGTACTCTACCTTATCATAATAAGAATCGCGCGAGTCGAACGAATTACGACTCACGATGGGCTGCACATTCTCCGTCTGGCGATCAGTAACAGCCATCTCGCAGGTGGCAGTAAACGATGTACTGAACAAACGTTTCTTCCAGTCGCAGTTGAACCTGAAGATATTGCGCAGGTAACTGATGCGAGTAACGCCATCGGCATAACGATAGTCGACCACACAGGTGAGTTCGCGAGGTTTGAACCTTACGCCCAAAGGTTTGCGAACAAGCATGGTACGTGTAGCCTTCTCCTTGTCGCTCATGTCCAGACTCAGCTCGATACGTGTAAAAGCCAGTCGCTCATTGTCGATATACAGTTTGCCATGATATAGCGCCCAATCTTTCTTAAACAGAGGTTCGATAAGTACCACCATCTGCAAACGGTCGTTGATAAACTCTGGAGTGCCCCAGCTATAGCTATATGCATCGAGCTCTTCAGGATTAAGCAGCAGTTCATCGTTCTTAACCACATCGAGTTGAACAGGCAGTACAGGACCGCCCATCACCTTGAGTCCAAGAGTATCGCCCTGTTTCTGACTGAGCAGTCGGCGACCTTTGATAATCGCCACCTTATCGCGACCAATACCACGAGTGTAGCTGGTCTTATACATATTCTCTACACCCTCGGCCACATAGATAAAGTGCTTGCGCTTCATAGCTGTTTCGCGATAGAATGCCTTAAGCAACTCAGGCTGACGACTGTAGTTGTCTGGAATCTTTTTAATCGCGATATCTACAAGTTCGCGAGGGTTACCAGTACGAACCACAACCTCGCGCAACTGGATAACAGTGGGCTGAAGTCTGATTTTCAGCGATTCAGTCTTGCCTGCCTCGAGGGAAACTTTCTTTGTTTTATAGCCAAGATGCGACACAGTAAGATTACGTGGCATTTCGGCCAGCTTAAGGGTAAAGGCTCCATCCTCGTTTGTTACAACAGAAATTCTGCCTACGGATACACTAACCTGAGATAGCGGACGTCCCGTTTTCTCGTCAATAACGGTTCCTCCAACAGTAGTCTGTTGTGCCAGAACCACCATCGGAACCATCAACATTAATATAAGCACTAGTCGTTTCATTGTTGTAATTGTTTGGTATAGTTTTACTATTCTTACAGCGCAAAGATACAAAAAAATCGTCAAGATGCAAAGAATATTCGAAATTTTAAGTAATTTTGCAGCAGATTTGTGACAATTACAATATCAGTAGTATGGTATACAAGTATGATTTCCTAGTGATAGGAGCCGGCGTAGCAGGTATGAGCTACGCATTAAAAGTGGCTCGCGCCAACAAAGGCAGAGTGTGTATGATATGCAAGACCTCGCTCGACGAGGCCAACACATCATTTGCTCAGGGTGGTGTTGCATCAGTAACAAATCTCGAACTGGATAACTTCGAGAAACATATTGAGGACACTATGATTGCCGGTGACTACATCAGCGACCCCAAAGCCGTAGAACAGGTAGTAAGGATGGCCCCAGAGCAGATAAAAGAAATGGTGAACTGGGGGGTTAACTTTGACAAGAAGAGCGACGGACAGTTTGACCTTCATCGCGAGGGCGGACACTCTGAGTTCCGCATACTGCACCATAAAGACGATACAGGTGCAGAGATACAGCGCGGGCTGATGGAGGCTGTGCGCAACAATCCCAACATCGACATCAAGGAAGACCACTTTGCTGTAGAGATTATCACACAGCACCACTTGGGCGTACGAGTAACACGCCGCTCGCCCAACATTCAGTGTTATGGAGCATACGTACTAAACCCTGAAACACAGAAAGTAGATACCTATTTGGCCAAGATGACGGTGATGTGTACTGGTGGTTGCGGTGCCGTATATGTTACGACCTCAAACCCAGTCATCGCTACTGGCGATGGTATAGCGATGGTTTATCGTGCAAAGGGAACAGTAGCCGACATGGAGTTTGTACAGTTCCACCCAACAGTACTCCATAATCCCAAGGAGACTCACCCTGCCTATCTCATCACTGAGGCTATGCGTGGCTATGGTGGTATACTGAAATTGCCCAACGGCGAGACCTTTATGGAGAAGTACGACGAACGCCTGTCGCTGGCACCACGTGATATCGTGGCACGCGCCATCGATAAGGAGATGAAGATTCACGGCCTGGACCACGTATGTCTGGACGTAACACATAAGGATCCAACGGAGACAAAGAAACACTTTCCCAACATCTATCAGAAATGTCTGTCGATGGGCATCGACATCACCACCGACTATATCCCCGTGCGCCCTGCAGCCCACTATATGTGCGGCGGCATCAAGGTCGACCTGAACGGACAGACCAGCATCGAGCGTCTCTATGCTCTTGGCGAGTGCTCTTGCACAGGTCTGCATGGCGGAAACCGTCTGGCCTCTAACTCACTCATCGAGGCTGTGGTATATGCTGAGACCGCTGCTAAAAATTCGCTGGAGCATGTAGACTACTACGAGTTCAATGAGAAGGTGCCTGAATGGAACGACGAAGGCACGATGACCAACGAGGAGAAGGTGCTTATAACACAGAGCGTAAAGGAGGTCAACCTGATCATGTCGAACTACGTAGGTATCGTACGCAGCGACCTGCGATTGCATCGAGCCTGGGACCGTCTGGATATGCTCTATGAAGAGACTGAGCGATTATTCAAACGCGTACGTGCCACTCGCGACATCTGCGAACTGCGCAATATGATAAATGTGGGCTATCTCATCACCCGTTGGGCTCTGGAGCGCAAGGAGTGTAGAGGACTGCATTACACCACTGACTATCCAGTACACGCATACGATAAATAAACGATTATCCCCGCTGATTGGCGGGGATAATTGTTTTATCGTGTAAGCGAGAACTTCATTGATAATCCGAAATCGTAAGTGGTAGTCGGGTAACTATTGCTAGACAGCAACGGAGTGTTGCTCTGACTGTCGAAGTAGGCTGTAAGAGTGAGCAGGCGAGAGAGGGTGTAATCGGCCATAAACGAGAACTTGAAGGCAGAGTTTCCACTCGAGGCAGAAGATACGCCTGTAGCAATATCGCGAGTGATGGCAGCCTGTTTGCGCAGGGAAACATCAAGACGAAGATTGAGGTCGTGGTTTACACCTGTCTTTCTTGATGTGCTAGACTGTCGAGTATTACCAGTTTTGCTGGTCTGACCAGACTTGCTACCTCTCTTTGGATTCTGCGCCTTTGCAACCTTGCGGTTACCACTGGCACCAAACAGATTGAAATCACGAATCTTATAAGCCAAGCCTACTACCCAATCCTTGCTGAGCGACTCATTGAGCTGGATGCTGGTCATCGAGAGATTGAGCACGCGTGTGGTGCGATATTCTATCTTGGCTGTAAGATCATTCTGGAAGGTAGCATCTACACCCAACAATGGCGAGAAAGCCTCGTTGATGCTTACAGTAGAATAGCTGTTATTGACATAGCTGCCTACACTATACACACTCTTATACGAATGGTTGATATTTAGACTCTTAAGATGATCCTGAACCCACGGTAACTTAGCCAGGCCACCATAGCGGATGCTCCAGTTGGGAAGCAATCTGGTGAGTGCAGGGAAGATATCCAGCGATTTGCCAGCACCTGATGTATAGGCAGACAAGAAGGCAGGTATAAGCACTTCGGCCGAATACTCACCTCCTACCCTCTGCTGGAACTCAGGAATCAAATCACGGAAATGGTCGAAAGCGGCAGAGCGATAACCATTGTCAGCATTGCCCATACCTGCAAGTGCTCCTCGCAATGAGATGGTGGTCATATTGAAAGAACCGCTTAAGGTAGTAGGCATACCAGCATACATATACTGAACACTCTTAGCACGAGTATCTGTGCGCGAAGCTGTAAGGTCAATCTTAAGATCGGTGATAGGTTCGAGCACAGCCTTTATCTGCAAATCTTTGCTAGTATTGATATTAGCAGGCGTCGACACACCATCGTTGTTAAGCATCCAACCACGATCCATCGCCTTGTCGAGATAGCCATCGCCAACAAGTCCGAAAGCGAAATCAAGACCAGGAGCCAAAGAGCTACCCGACTTATTCTGGCCCAACATATCGCCGGCATTAGGCATGAATCCTGGCAACAGCATCGAATACTGAGTGCGATAGCTGATGTTGACACTACGGACCATCATCAGCACACGAGCAACGCTCTGAGCAGGTTTGTACCACCACTCTTTCTCGATGTCACGTTTAACCTTTACAGAGTCCTTAGCTCCTGACTTCTGTGCAGTACCTATCTTTGGCTTCGCTGCAGGTTTCTTTGCTTTCTGTTTTTGGTTATTTTTATTCTTATTATTAGAGTTCTTGAAACGTTCGTTTACCTTCTTCAGGAATGGGATGTGATTATAAAGTGTTTCAAGGTTGAGTGCACTGTTAATCGTGAGGTTGCGATTGGTAGTAATGGTGTTACCAAGACTGGTTCCATCATCAAGTTCAGTGCCACGAACCCATGTATACTTACCTGTGTATGATGCATCGGCATTTAGCCAATCGAAGATAGGTAACTTGTTGAGCGGCAACTGATACGAGGCTGTAACCTGCTGCTGGTAGTCGAGCGGCGTACCCCAGTTGCGTATGCTCTGCTTGACAGAGTCCTTCCAAGCTATATACCTATCGGGATAGAGATCTTTATTAATAGGTGTATACGGCTCTTCAATCTCCGCTCTGGTGGCCGACTGGAAATTAAAGTGGATATTCTTAGTAAAATCCCAACGCAATGAGAAATCACGATTCCACAGGAACTGCTCAGAGAAGGTTAGCGGCAGGTTCTGATTCTCAAGACTCTCCAGGTCGCGCTCCTGCAGTTCGTAGTAGTTTCTAGTCATCTCCGTATTGAAGGCTATGCTCTGAGGCAGATAGTTAAAGCCCAAAGCCTTGGGGAAGTTCAACCACTTAGACTTGCCCTTGAGTTTCTTAAACGGTTCCCACGTCTTGTAAACAGGCGAGTAGCTGTAATTGAGGGCGCCACGCCACTGGTCTTCCTTCTCGTAGACAGTTGTCTTACCTGAAGTGTTTCGATGCGAATGACTATACGAGAATGAGAAGTTGGCAGGATCATAAGGCATAGGATGACGCTTGGTTTTCAAGCCCCAACGCAGGTTAGACAACGAGAAGTTGGTGTTACGAGTCTTGGAAACAGCTATACTCTCGATACTATCGCGCTCATGTCTGTCGGCTGCAGCATCAAGAGCATCACTCAGTCGCATATCAGAATCCATAGGATTATAACGTGGACGAGTTTCTTGCTGAGTAACCGAGTAATATACTGGTGCGCTAACCTTAGCCTTATCTGGGAAGAACTTACCAAGTTCGAACTGGGCAGTTACAGAGTACTCCTTCTGCGTATCAGTAGAACGCTGCATCACGTTCTCTTCAAGTCCACCAAATCCATCGCTGATGTATCGGCCAAAGAGGTTGACGGTACCAAAGTCGGACAGTTGCACGTTCATGGTGCCCGATGCAGCCCAACCACCCTCGTTGTTACTATCCATCAGTCGGAGCTCATTAACCCATACCTCACCCGACTTAACCTCGCCTGAGATATTGCGTACACCAATCATCATCACCTTTACTTCGCCAAGGGTTGGGTTTCCAAGAATACTGATCTTATTGCCTGGGCGATTAGGATCATAATCGGTATACACCTGATTAAAGCTACCAATACCCTGTGCCTTGGCCTGATTGCGCATCTTCTTAAGATTGGTGAATATATCAAGATTCACATCAAGCATATTGTCCTCAGGCCATACTGCACGACGATCGGCTGTAGAATACTTGCTATAGTCGCTGCGATCAGGAGTAAGGGCCAGTGGTATCTCGTATTCGTAGTAATTATTCTTATAATCGCTACCCATACGTACAAACACAGCCAACTGATTGTCCTGCAACTGTGTAGCATCAGGCACCAGATGGTTGGCATGAACAAACATCTGCATACGCCTGTACTGACGGAGGTCGAGATTGATGTTACGATATATGGCCTTCGACTCGTCTCGCTGCAGCCCCTTAACCACCATATTAAGTGCCTGCTCATTGTTCTCTACTAGCTGTGGCTGAGATGGATCGGTAACACGACTGATGCCTGGTGGCAGAACATAGTTTACAGGTGCCTTGTCATTGTTCTCCTCGATATTTACAGCACTCACTTCGAGCACACCACTCTCGGCACCATTACTAAGGCTCTGCTTGTAAATACGCCACTCGCCACGCACCAAGTCAAGACTGCCGAAACGCAGCACGATAGGTTTCTGGAAGCCTGTCATAAACATACGCATAAAGCGCACACTGGTGAAGTCGCTGATTGAGCCCACCTTACGCTCGTATTCAGCTAGAGGGATACGGAACTGATACCAGTTTACGCTAGTGGTATCGCCATTGCGCAACTTAACACTGCTGGTACGCATATCAGTAATAAAGCAGTCTGCAGGAGGAGCACCGTTGCGATAAGCATCGAGTATCTCCGGACTAATACGGACCTTATACTGATAATAGCGTTCATACTCATTCAATGTGTAGTCCTGATTGAGATCCTCGACATCAGGTCCACTCTTATAACTTGTATCGTATGACTCGGTTTGATCCTCAGTTTCAGGCGAGTTGCCCTGTGGGTTGTTTATGCGTTTGTAGCGGTCAAGGATACTCTTGCGCTCATTATCAAAGTCTGATCCACGGAAGTAATGATAGTCGTCGCCGGCAGGGTCCTGGCGCCATGACTGCAGCGTACTATCGTTTGTTACGATGCCACTAATAGAGTTTAGCCATTCGCCATAGGCGCCATACTGCTGCTCTTCTTCATCAGTCAGTCCGTTGTAACCAGTATCCTGTTTCTTTCTTGATCCCGTGGTTGTAGCAAAAGCATATGTCTGAGTGGCCTGGACAGGAATCTTTCCCCACTGGGTAGTAGTGAAATTCTGACTGCCATCCACTGGCATACCGCTCTCATAGAACTTCTTACCATCGCGCAGGATATCCTCGCTCACCTCACCAAGGTTGAAGTACAGGTCGCCAGAATACTCTGATGCAGTTCCATCCTCGCGAGTATAGATAAACGGATCGAGCAACCAGAACTCGATATATTCTATGTTGGCCTGTTCAAAATCATTGGTATCAATCTTACGCATCATACCACCCCACTTAGTCTCTGGCTGGAGCAGCTTACCCTCGCTATTAAAATCGAGCGAGAGGTTATACGGACCACGCTCCTGTGGATAATATGCAAGATTGAGTATAGGGAGAGTAGATGTTGCGCCATTATAAGTACTCTGATCTCGATTAGGATAGAGTTCTTTTACATACACCTCGCGCACATAGTGGTTAGACAGCTGCTCCAAGTCGCTCTTGATATGAGCTGGGGTTAGTGTAGAACTGCGACGGGTAAAGATAGGATCGACGTTATACCACGCCAGCAGCGCACGGTTGTATCCACTGGTGACACCCGTTTTATCCCCGCTCTCGTTAAACATAGAAGGTACACTCGACAGAGTCCATTCCTTAGGATTGCTCATATCGAGGTAGTTCTTGGTGTTCTCAAAATCGTCAACGTAAGATGCATTATCCTGAGTGCCGCGAGCAGTACCAGCTATAAGCTGGGCAAACTCACCAGTAAATGAAATATGCGATGGCTGTTTAACATGCAGGAATGGAATCTTATTGAGCATTGAAGTAAGCCACTGCGACTCCTGTTTCCAGTTAATATTTAGTCCCCAAAGTGTGTTGCTAAGCGGCTCCTCGCCCATTGCCACCTTCGAGGTGAGTGCCTGCTCGCTAAGATGCATCAGCGTACCACCAATCTGAAGATTCTTCGAGAGTTCATATTCCCAGTTAAAACCCAACATAGTTTTGCGCTGCATACCATATTCGGAATCCGATTCGAGTGACACGCTTACATTAGTACCAGCGTCGATGATACTCTGATTAAGGATGGTAACCTCAGCGGCTGAGTAATTCACCGAGTAGTCTACGCCCTCAGTTAGTACCACACCACCAGCCGTAACAACCACCGATCCTTGAGGCACATACATAGCATCAAGCGAGATAACGTTGGCCGAAGATCCCTTATACTGACCTACCAGCATATACTTATCCTTTTCGGCAATCAACTTAGCGACAGTCTTGGTCGAATCGTATAGTTCGCTAAACACATACTTCTCTGCTTCAGAAGATGGCAGTCCGTTAAGCACAAGTTGCTTGCGCAGGTATTCGCCAAATGGCTCAGCTGATGGGAGGAAAACTCTACCATCGCTTACGGTATAACCCTCAACAAAATCGAAATAACCATTAGAATGCAACTTATTGTTATTATCCAGACGGTCACACCCCAACATCTTCAAGAGTGTAGTACTCTTTACGCGCTGATCGGGTATGTAAGTAAGATAAACACCAGCTGTATCACTCTGGTATTTAATGTCGAGGCGGAACTTTGTCTTCTCTATATTTGAAGCCAGGTAATACACGTTCTTCATCATCAAATCCCAGTTGAACTGCTGAGGATTATTTGATGTATTCTTCAGGGCTTTTACATAGAGTGCCTTTGACGTCTCAGTGATATCAGAAGCAAACTCACCCACCTTGTAGGTCACTCCACCCGATGTAAACTCAAAAGCTACAGCCAGCACCTGATCGGTCTGCAATCCTGACTTCAGCGAGATGTAACCCAATGCCTTGTTGACAGAGTACTCAGATGATGTCAGCAGTCGGGCACTCGACAGTTTCTCGTAATCACGTCCATTCTCAAAATCAGGAATTGCAGAGAGTACGGAATTTGTCTGGTCGATATCGCGTGCATCGGCATACTGGGTAGTCAGAGTGGCATATAGGTCGTTGCCGTTATTATCAGGCACTCGCTGACCATTCTCACCGAGTTTAGCCACAGCTATGATATTACGGGTGTTTGATGTGGTACCGGTTTTGTTGGTAACCCATATCTCCACGCGATTAATCTCGATACCTGTGGTGAGATTTGGCAGAGTAGACATAGCCTGATCATAACGATTACGGAAGTAGTGCGACAGGAAGAAGTGACGGTTCTCCTCATAATCAGCCACATCCATCTCGAAAGCAGTTGTCTGTGTTCCACCCTTTGATGACACGCTCTTGGTCGATGACTTCTTCTGCGACAGCACCGTCTGCAGTTTCAGTCTGCCAAACTGCATATCAGTACGAACGCCAAACAGACTGCTGGCACCCTTTACAAGCGAATTATTGGATGGGAACGATATATTACCGGCCTCAACCAGTTTGATAATCTCGTCCTCTTTTCCCTCATACTTCAACTTCAGGTTCTGCGAGTCGAAGGTCATTGTGGCGTCTGTGTTGTAATTCAGGTTCATGTTGACCTTATCACCCACCTTACCGTTCAGATTAAGATTAACCTTCTCGTCGAAATCAAAGGCTGTAGTCTTACGATTGCGGATAGGCAGCGATGGGTTGTCGGTCTTCTTGATGTTGGCACCCACCTTCAGTTCGGCACTTCCCTGAGTCTTGATTCTCACACCACCAGGACCAAAAATCTTTTCAGCAGGTCCCAGATCAAAGTGCATATCCATCAGGTCGAATTTATCCTTACCTGCGTTTTGGGTATTCTCGGCATTCTTCTTGTGGAAGAAATCGTTGAGTGCACGCTTCTCCACCCACTTACGATACTCCTCAGGAGTCATCAGAATGGGAGCATTCAGATAAGAATCGCCAAGTTTCGAGCCGATGTAGTATACGTTGAGCGAGTCATTATACTCTACAGTCTGACGGATGTTGGGAGGAGTCTTCAGGTCGACAACCGACGAGTCTAGATCATGCACAAGTACTGGAGCAGTCTTCTGAATGCGATACCTGGCCTTCAGAGAATCCTGCTTCTGCGCATACGTATGCACGCACGCGAAGAATAAGCACACAATTATCCCTACTATCCGTCTCAAAACCAATTACTTAATTTGCTTGAGAGCGAGTTTAACAACTTGTTCAACGGGGGCGTTGGGCTGTTCCTGCAGTATCTGCAGCACAACCTTTTGCGTGGGCGCTGGTGAGAAGCCAAGCATGGTGAGAGCCGATATAGCCTCATCCTTAACCTGATTATTCACAGGTGCCGCTATCTGACCGCCTGCTGGTATCTCATCCGAAATACCCAGCGTAACTATCTTGTCTCTTAGGTCTACGATGATACGTTGAGCAGTCATCTTACCTATACCCTTGATACCTTGTATCAGTTTGGAGTTTCCTGTAGATATAGCATTACAGAGTTCGGCAACACTCATACCCGAGAGCATCATGCGGGCAGTATTAGCGCCCACTCCGCTCACAGTTATCAATAACAGAAACATCTCGCGTTCCTTCTTGTTTACGAAACCATATAGCAGATGTGCATCCTCACGAATGGCTTCGTAGACATAGAGTTTCACCTCCTTTTTGCCTTGTATTGCACTGAATGTGTTCAGTGATATGTTCAAACCATAACCGATTCCAGCCGCCTCTACAGTTGCAAGCGCAGGGGTTAACTCGGTCAGTTCTCCCTTAATGTACTCTATCATAACTTTCAATTTTGTGTATATACATCTATTTAAACGCAGAAACCTAACATTTTATTGCATTTTTAGCTCATAAAGTTTTAATTTATCACAAAGTGAAATATTTTAGATTATTTTTCTGGCAGATTGTTACGCATTTTAAGATAAAAGCATTACTTTTGCAACCGCAAACAAAGAAATAATCAACAAAAGAAGATTAAGATATGAAGAAAATCAGAGCAGCCGTAGTAGGTTACGGCAACATCGGCAAGTACGCTCTCGAGGCTCTCGAGACTGCTCCCGACTTTGAAGTAGCAGGTATCGTGCGTCGTAATGGTGCAGAAAACAAGCCTGCAGAATTGGCTCAGTACGAAGTAGTTAAGGACATCCGCGATCTCAAGGACGTTGACGTTGCTATCCTTGCTACTCCAACACGTAGTTGTGAAGAGTATGCCAATCAGATTCTTCCTCTTGGCATCAACACTGTCGACTCTTTCGATATCCACACACAGATTCGTGGCTATCGCGAGCGTCTTATGAAACTGAACAAAGAGACAAACACTGTTAGTGTAATCGCAGCTGGATGGGATCCAGGGTCAGACTCAATTGTTCGCACACTGATGCAGAGTCTGGCTCCTAAGGGTCTGAGCTACACCAACTTCGGTCCTGGTATGTCTATGGGCCACAGTGTATGCGTTCGTTCAAAAGAGGGCGTAAAGAATG
>Ga0310694_10003476_pt1 | contig 15468 bp, 8 predicted proteins | sample 174DNAGHGhighgp2_FD_203884 | JGI IMG/M metagenome (GOLD analysis project Ga0310694, IMG submission 203884) | Sheep rumen microbial communities from Palmerston North, Manawatu-Wanganui, New Zealand - 1742 DNA GHGhigh gp2 (v2) (version 2) | ecosystem: Host-associated > Mammals > Digestive system >... | reverse complement strand
TCTATCCTGCCAAGGCCAGTGATTACCTGCAGCCTGCCGAAGATGTTGAAGCCAAAGAATTGACGGAAGGCACTGAATAAACGCATCACCTTTCCACAACAACAAAGGGGCAACAGTTTATCATTCTGTTTCCCCTTTGAATTTGGTCGTCAACCTAAACCTCTCTAGTATTTTCCTTCGTAATAATACTTTCCGTACCTCTCTATTATTTTATTCCCCTCGTCAGAGCCAAGGTTTGCGACACAAACATATCGAGCCGTACCATAACCAGTATAAGAATCCATATAATCGAATTCTTCGTTAGTGTATCTGTCTTTGTGAATAGCAACACCGACATTTAACCATAAAAACGCTCTACATTTGGCTTTTGCCTTGGGATCCGTTGTTGTTAAATTATTCAACATTGGAACCATTTCCTCAAAAATATAAATGGTTTGTTTTGGTGTCATGCTCATAAAGCATTCGTCAATTTCTTTTATTTCTGGTGCTGACGCAACAAAATCAATCCAATCCTGTGTGTCGTTGATTTGGTATTTCTTACCACTATCGCATGATGACATCAATCCTACTAACACAAGAAGACCGAACATCATAATCACTTTACTTTTCTTCATAATTATTTCATTTTTAGATTTTTATGGCATATTCCTACCAAGACTTGTATGCCCATCAAGTCGAATAACTGTCGTTTCCCCTTGTTTCAAAGGATAAGCAATTTGCACCCATCCTTCTGCTTTCCCAAAACTGTAATCATAAACCATATACAATTTCAATTTCTTGGCTTCGGGCTGAGCTGTAAATGTTTTCGTTGTAGCCCCTTTTGTCGTGAAAGTAACGTCATTTTCATATATCCTATCTCCTACCGCGTCACACTCAAAAGCACACACATCAATCCTAAAAATGACATCACTAACTTCAATCCGATATTTAGTTGGCTGATCGATTTCATTTTCTTGGTTCGCCTTTGCTTCTTTTTCTGCTTGTGTTTCGCAAGATGTTGTTCCCATTGTCATGGCTGTAGCCATTATCAGCACAACCATCATTTTTATTTTTTTTCTCATAGTTTGAATTTTTGAATTAACAATGCATTTTCGTGTTATTTTCTTAATAATTATCCAATTTGTTTTGCCAACTACGCGCTTCGTCTAAATAATGTTCTCTTTCCCTTATTTTCTCATCTTTTTTCTTTTCCATTGCCACCAGTTGCTCCTGGAGATCCGTGTATTCTCTTAATGTTTCAGCATCGCGTTGTTTTTTCAATAGTCGCGCATACTCATCAATGGAGTTCTCCAACCAAGTTTCTATTTCCTTAACCTTTCTCATCGCTTTATCATAGTTCCTTTGGGCTTCCTCTTTTTCGTTTTGGCGGATTAACTCGGTAAGATTTACATTCAAGCTACGAACTGTAGCCGTTTGTTTTGAGTTCAATTCCCTACTTTCGAGAACATTTGATAGTCTCTTGCTTTCTTGCAGATTCTTTTCTGTTAGAGCGGCTGAATATTTTTGAATCAACTCATTACTCTCTTTAGAGTAATCCGATTCACAGGAAGCCACTCCGATTGTCAAGGCAACTTCTACGATAAGCATAGCCACCTTTTTTAGTACTTTGTTCATTTCATCTACCCCTAAATCCGTGTCGGGCGCAACTTTTATTTCTCTAACGGCTCGAACAGGAATGCATTTGACCAATGAAGAAAGTGGAGCCATTCATCTTTGCCCTATTTTACTATAGTGAGGGCTTGGACTCCCCGTAAGAGTGAAAAATAAGGTTTGATAATTGCTCCACAGGGATGTATCGAATGAATAATTACGACTACAAACCAATGGAAGCATTCATCTTCTTCTTATTCCAACTCTTACAGCAAAAGTGTCCAAGTTTCACTATAGTGGAATAAAGCGAAAACGCGCTTTCTTCATCAACCCGTTTTCTCTCGGATTGACAGTGCAAATATATAAAGAAAATGGATTGAGCAAGAAAAAAGTTGTCAAATGGATGAAATGGATGAAAATTTTCGGAAATAACACAAAAAGAATAAAAAGTGATTGTTTTTTCCCTATTATTGCACATTCTTTCAATCGAAGACAAACAACATCAATATGGAAAACGATCAATTCAAACTGCCCGAGAACGCGCAACGCGAACTGAAACCGGGCGAAGAGTATGAGCCGATACTCTCGAAAAACAAAAAGTATCAAGAAGTTACGGTATGGTCGGTATGCGTCGGCCTACTGATGACCATCCTGTTTTCGGCTGCTGCGGCCTACCTCGGCCTGAAGGTTGGACAGGTGTTTGAGGCCGCCATTCCCATCGCCATCATCGCCATCGGCCTCACGGGGTTAGCCCGCAAGAACGATGCTTTGTCGCAAAACGTCATCATCCAGTCGATTGGTGGCTGCTCGGGCGGCGTGGTAGCAGGTGCCATCTTCACCCTGCCCGCACTCTACATCCTGCAAGGCAAGGGCTACCAAATCGAAATCAACTTCTGGCAGGTGTTCATCGCCTCGCTGCTGGGCGGCATCTTGGGCATCCTGTTCCTCATCCCCTTCCGCAAATACTTCGTCAAGGAGCAACACGGCAAGTTCCCCTTCCCCGAAGCCACGGCCACCACACAGGTCTTGGTGAGCGGACAGAAGAAGGGTAAGGACTCTTTGTTGCTGGTTTTCAGCGGCTTGATTGGCGGTTTGTACGATTTCATCGTCTCCACCTTTGGCTGGTGGTCGGAGACCATCACCACCCGCATGATGGGTTGGGGTGCTGCCCTGGCCGACAAAGCCAAGCTGATGTTCAAGGTGAACACGGGCGCGGCCGTACTCGGTTTGGGTTACATCATCGGTCTGAAATATGCCTTCATCATCTGCTGCGGCTCCATGCTGGTGTGGTTCATCATCATCCCGTGCATGAACCTCATCTGGGGCGACCAAGTCATCGACCTGATGAACGCGGGCGTCACCGCCACCATCGGTTCCATGGCACCTGAAGACATCTTCAAGAACTATGCGCGCCACATCGGCATTGGCGGCATCGCCATGGCGGGTGTCATCAGCATCATCAAATCGTGGGGCGTGATTAAATCTTCAGTTGGCCTCGCTGCCAACGAGTTTAAAGGCAAGAAAGTGTCTGACGAGCCTGTCGACCGCACGCAACAAGACATTCCCATGAAGACCATCGTCATCGGCATCGTGGCCGTGCTCATCGTCACCTTCCTATTCTTCTGGTTCGGTGTGGTACACAACGTATGGCACGCCTTGATTGGCATTCTGGTCGTGGCCGTCATCTCCTTCCTGTTTACGACGGTTGCCGCCAATGCCATCGCTATCGTGGGTAGCAACCCCGTGAGCGGCATGACGCTGATGACCTTGATATTGGCCTCGTTGGTGATGGTCGCCGCCGGACTGAGCGGTCCCAGCGGTATGACCGCCACCTTGATTATCGGCGGTGTGGTCTGCACAGCCTTGGCCGTTGCTGGAGCCTTCATCACCGACCTGAAAGTAGGTTATTGGATTGGAACGACACCCAAGAAGCAAGAGATTTGGAAGTTCGTCGGCGTGGCCGTGGCCGCTGCCACCGTCGCTGGCGTCATCATGATTCTGAACAAAGCCTACGGCTTCGTAGGCGACGGGGCCTTAGTCGCACCGCAAGCCAATGCCATGAGTGCCGTCATCGAGCCGATGATGTCGGGCGGCAGCGCCCCGTGGTTGCTCTATGGCATCGGCGCCGCCATCGCCTTGATTCTCAACTTCTGCAAGATTCCTGCCCTGCCCTTCGCCTTGGGTATGTTCATTCCCATCGACCTCAATGTGCCGTTGCTCATCGGTGGTGCCATCTCGTGGTTCGTCAGCTCGCGCAGCAAGGACCAGAAACTCAACGATGCCCGCTACAACCGTGGCACCCTCATCGCCTCAGGCTTCATCGCCGGTGGTGCCTTGATGGGTGTGGTGAGCGCCATCCTGAAGTTCGCCAATGTGGATGCCGTGGCCAAGACCGCCGACGGCACTCCGTTTGCCGAGCTGCCCGTGGCCGGTCTCATCGCCTTGGTGATGTATATCGCCATCATCGCCTACATGATTTGGGACTCGAAGCGCGCGAAGGATATCAATTAAAGATTACCAAAACTTATATGATTCCTTCGAAAAAGGAAACGGTTACCAACTCTTCCCTAATCCTGCAAAAAATGGCTTTTTCATAAAAGTAAAAAACAATGTTTTTTGTAGAAGATTAATGGTTCTCCTATTAAACACTTTGACGGCCAAAAAGAACTATTGTTTTTTGACATGTCGGGGATGGCTCAAGGTGTATATATTCTATGGATAATTATCAAAGATACAGTCTTTTACCATAAAATTATCGTCGAATGATTGCATTGTCTCCCAAAACCTCTTTTGTGTGTTTTTTGCTTATTTTCACCAACCTTTTTATATGTTGTCCTGCACAAAACACATCGATTTCGATAGGCTATTCCATTGAAACCAGCCTATTCTCACCTTCAAAAACGATGGAATTAGGCAAAGTGAGCCACTCATTCCATCTTACCGCCGACAAGACTTTCTATTCCGACAAACCCTGCGCATGGGGATTCCGCAGCGGAATTGTTTTAAGGAGCATGTCGAAAAATGCCGATTTTGTCGACCCACTTCCAAATGAGCCACATTCGATAGACACAAAAGTCATCGGACTACACATACCCTTGCTTGCAAGCCTCCAATATCATAATGCAGCAAAAACGAAGATGTCAGTACTCTTCGGAATGGAAATTGGGACTTACCTACGATGCTCCAAATTCGAGGATTATGGGGAAGGCCCTCAAGCCATGGACTTCCCATGGAGAACCACAAATTTGGATGCCATTCCGGTTTCAATAGTTCTCGCTCATAGTCTTTGTTGGTTTTTCAACCAAACATACGGACTTTGTATAGAGCCATATATTTCATACACTCCAATCTCAGGTTTTTATGAGCTTAACAACAGCATACGAGCAGGACTCAAAGCAGGCTTGTCTTTCCAATAAAAACAAAATCATGGGAAAAAAACTATGTTTCTTTATCGTATCCTTGTCCATTGCAATGGCTGCTGGGAATATGCCAGCACAGACCTTGAACCCAAACGTCCAACTTCATGCCATTCTCGAAAGCCAATTTAAGCCTTTCGACCTAAATTATAGAGCTGGAGTCTTGATTGGCAACGAATTCAAACTCAAAAACAAAGGACAAATCAATCTCAGCACTGGTGTCGACTTTGCACTGCTTAAAAACCTTTCAGGAGCACGTACAGGCGCCGACTTTCATCTTAGGGGTGAATACCATTTTGACCCAGAGAAAAAGTGGGATTGGTTCGCTCTTTCATGCATAACATACAATCACGGTCTTAAGCGAACCACGTCCACATATTCGGAAGGCGAAGGCCACGAGCCTACTCCTGGTCATGAATTAAGCCGCCATTCCTTATGGCTTCAAATGGGCTGCGGCATCCAACATCATTGGTCTAAGCACTTTTCAGGCGTGATTGAAATCGTTTTGCGAGAAGCCATTATTTCAAGGGAAAACCCGCCTATCACAGCAACAGTATTCCACAAAACATGTCTCAACCTCAATTTTGGAATAAGAATCAATTGACAACTGCAAGCGACTCCTTCACATGCTAGAATCCAAAACATTGTCACCATTTCCTATATTAAAGCACTTGATGTTTGAATTATTTTCAGTATTTTTGCCATCTAATTACACACGAATTGAAATTAAAAAACAACCCTTAACTATGAAAAGATTTACAATGATTTTGGCATTGGTCGCAATGTTAACAATGCCTATGTTTGCTGAAAGGGTGACACCCGAAACAGCACGCCAAGTGGCCTCCACATTCCTGAACAACAACGGAACGAAGTCAGCACAGCTGACCGACCTCTCAAGAGCAGCCGGGTTCTCCAACCTATACATCTTCAACGGCGAAGAGGGGTTTGTCGTGATGGCCGCCGACGACTGCGTACAACCTATTTTGGGCTACTCGCTGACAAGCACATTTGTTGCCGAAGACATGCCAGAGAATGTGGCCTGGTGGCTACGTGGCTATAACGAAGAAATCCAATACGCCATCGACAATCAATTGAGAGCCACAAGTGAGACCACCAAAATGTGGAAAGATTTGGTCGAGAGCAATGCCAAAGCCGGCAGAGCCACCGAGGCAGTCGCTCCCTTGATTCAAACCAAGTGGAACCAAAACAAGTACTACAATCGTCTTTGTCCCATAGCCTCTGGAGGTCCTGACGGGCATGCTTACGCAGGCTGTGTTGCTATAGCTATGGCACAAATCATGAAATATTACAATTACCCATCAACGGGTGTCGGTTCCCATTCTTACACATGGAATGGTCAAACGTTAAGTGCTGACTTTGGAGCCACCATTTACGATTGGAATAATATGGCAGATTATTACGAATACTATTTCATAAATGGAACCGACCAATATGCCCAATGGCTTACTAACCCCTCTGAAGAAGAGATTGCAGCTGTAGCCACACTGGTGTATCATTGCGGCGTGTCAGTCAACATGAATTATGGTGGAGGCGGAAGTGGAGCAGTTACAGCGTATGCTGAAACCGCATTAAAAAACTACTTCAATTACAAATCCACAACTCAGTATAAGACCAAATCGAGCTATACAGATGCCCAATGGATTAGTATGTTGAAAGCCGAATTAGACGCAAGTCGTCCTCTGCTCTATAGCGGTCATGACCCATCTGGAACAGGTGCAGGCCATGCTTTCGTATGCGATGGTTACAACAACAGCAATTATTTTCATTTCAATTGGGGTTGGGCTGGACATTACGACGGTTATTTTTTATTGAGCAACTTGGATACAGGAGCCAACAATGAAGCTGGTTCTGGCAATGGGGTATACACTGCCGACCAAGCAGCCATTTTCGGCATTGAACCTGCCTCAAGCATTCCTGCCCCAACCAATCTCAGCTACACCCTCAGCGGTTTGAATGACATTACCCTGACCTGGAATGGTGTTAGTGCCGCTTCAAGCTACAATGTGTATTGCGACGGCAACCTCGTCGGCAATACCACATCGACGACCTATTCGGAAACGGCTCCTTTCGGCACACACGAATATTTCGTCCGTTGCGTTGATGCCAACAGCCAATTGTCCTTACCTTCCAACACCGTCACCGTGACGATAGCCTATCAAACGCCCATCGTCACCGACCTCACCGCCGCCCTTTCGGGAAACAATGCCAACCTTTCTTGGACTGCCCCCGAATGGTGCTATCCTGAAACTCCTTCGGCCACTTTGACATACGGTGACGGCAATTATTCCGGTAGCAACCTTGGCTTTAACAACGGAAGTAATATGTATTGGGGTCACAGATACCTTTCAAGCAACCTTACCTCATACAACAACATGATTATCTATAAGGCCGCTTTTTACGCCAACGAATCGGGTGCATACAGTGTTTTTGTTTATGAAGGAACACAATCAGGGCGTCCTAAAACAAAAGTTTTGGAACAATCACTTCAAATCGAAACAACAGGATGGTATGAGTTTGATTTGTCGACTCAAATCGTCATTGATGCTTCTAAAGACTATTGGGTATTCATGTATGACCCTGCAGGCCGCAACTACCCTGCTACATATACCCAATATTCGGGCACCGAGGGAAATTATTATTCAACAGCGCTTACTTCATGGGTTTCAACGTATAGCAATGCAGCTTTTTTAATCAAAACTTACGTCACCGACGGCACATACACCTATAATCTTTATGACGGCACGACCCGTATCGCTTCAAACATCACGAATACAACCTATTCCGTCAACAATATCACCAACAACGCCGCTCACAGATTCACCTTGAAGACCAACTTCAATGGTGGCGAAACAGATGCCTCCAATATGGTCGGCTTCAGCCTCGGAAATGCCTCTTTGAGTTCATTGGCCATGGCCGCCAACGACCAAATGACCATCACCGAAGGCAGCAAACTCACCGTCAGCGGCACGCTCAGCGATGTGAACGTCAACAACCTCATCCTCGAGAATGGCGCACAACTTGTACACAACTCAGCTAATGTGCAGGCCACAGTGAAGAAAGACATTATGCCTTACACCAATGGGCAAAACGATGGCTGGTCACTGGTTGCATCGCCAATTATTGGCAGCATCACGCCAAACGCTGACAACGGTTGGCTCTCCAACGAATATGACCTTTACAAATTCGACCAAAGTGAAGATTTTGAATGGCGCAACATTGAGACCAGTTCCTTCGCCACCGTTGACCACAAGACCGGCTACCTCTACGCTAACAGTGACAACACAACCTTGACCATAGCAGGGACCCTTGCCGCAACAACCGCAGCAACTCCTTTAGCTTACGATGCCTCAGCTACATGGAAAGGCTTCAACCTCATCGGCAACCCCTATCCTTGCAATGCTTACATCAACAGGAGTTTCTATGTACTGCATGAAATCACTGAAGACGGTGTGACAAACACCGAATTCACCTTAGGCAGTGGTGCCATTCCGCCCTGCGCCGCTATTTTGGTACAAGCCCAAGGCGCAAACGAAAGCGTCAGCTTCAGCAAGACACCCGTAAGCAAATCGGGCATCATGGCTACCCTGACGAAAGCCGACACAAGGACAGAATCGGTCATCGACAGAGCCAGAATCAACTTCAACAGCAACGACAATCTCTCGAAATATGCCTTGAATGTTGAAGCCACCAAGATTTATATCCCTCAAAACGGACAAGACTTTGCCGTGGCCTATACCAATGGTCAAGACGAAATGCCGCTCAATTTCGAGGCTGCCCAAAACGGCACTTATACGCTTACCTTTGAAATCGAGAACCTTGATTTGGGCTATCTCCACCTCATCGACAACATGACGGGCAACGACATTGACCTTTTGACCACACCGAGCTACACCTTTGAAGCCAGGACGAGCGACTATGCTTCGCGCTTCCGTCTGCAGTTCGCACCCGCTGAAAAGACCACTGCGATTTCGGACAACTTTGCATTCTTTGCCAATGGCTGTTTACACATCTTCAACCAAGGCAAGGCAGCCCTGCAACTCATGGACATGACGGGACGCATCATCCTTACCGAAACCCTTCAAGGAAACCTCGACAAGACCCTTGATTTGGTGCCTGGCATCTATGTCGTCCGTCTCATTACTGAGCGGGAGGAAAGCAGCATGAAGATTGTTGTCGACTAAAGTTGGCACTCCCGACTTATGGCAAAAGCATTGTGGCTCGGCAGGATTGCCGAGCCACAATTTTTATTGGCTGTCATAAGCTTTTTTTTCGTAATTTTGCAGCCCAATTTCTATTTAAGCTTTTTACCTAAAAATGAAGAAGATACATATTTTCATTACGTTGACAACACTATTTTCCTTGTCTGTCTTTGCTAATCCTGTGGATGTTAAGACAGCGCAGAAAGCGGCCACCACCTTCCTTAACAACAACGGCGCAAAAGCCACCCAACTGACAGACCTCTCGGAGGCAGCCGGTTTCCCGAACCTTTACATCTTCACGACTGAAAACAGTTTCGTGGTGATGTCAGCCGACGACTGCGTACAGCCTATTTTGGGCTATTCGTTCACAGGGAGTTTCGTTGCTGAAGGAATGCCTGAGAATGTACGGGGATGGCTACAAGGCTATAACGATGAAATCCAACATGCTATAAATCATAAACTAAAGGCAACTATAAAAACAATTCACTCATGGAAACAGCTCGTCGAAGGCAAAACTGATGTGGCCAAGTCTGAGATTATAGTAGGCGAACTATTAACGACCAAATGGAATCAACATGCTCCATTTAACGATTACTGTCCAACTGGAACCGTAACTGGTTGTGTTGCCACTGCCATGTCTCAAATTATGAACTTTCACAAATGGCCTACTGTTGGCATTGGAATTCATTCATACACGCACTCATCCTATGGAGTGCAGTATGCCGATTTCTATCAAACCACATACGACTGGACTCACATGAAAGACAATTATACAGGAGAATACACGACAACTGAGGCCGAGGCCGTTGCCACTTTGGTGTATCACGCAGGGGTCTCTGTAAACATGAACTATGGACCTTCAAGCGGAGCATTCTCCATAGACATTCCAACAGCCCTTATCAACTATTTCAACTATAGCAATACCGCTGTTTACAAAAACAGGTATAGTAATGATTCCACCGATTATTGGATAGCTGAAATGAAAGCCGAGTTGGATGCGAGAAGACCCATGGAATACGACGGGTCGGGGAGTTCAGGAGGCCATTCTTTCGTATGCGACGGCTATCGTTCTGATGATTTTTTCCATTTTAATTGGGGTTGGGGCAATAATTCAGACGGTTATTTTACCATAAACAATCTTAACCCAGGTTCGACTTATAATAATAATCAAGGTGCCGTTTTCGGAATCAAGCCTGCCCAATGTTCCATAAATGCACCTACTGGTTTTACAGCTGTGCTTTTAGATGGAACCAAAGATGTTAACCTAAGTTGGGATGCCGTTGAAGGTGCATTATCATATAAACTTTTCAGGGACGGTAACCTTATCCAAACCATTGAAGCGAATCAGGAATTGAGCTACATGGATGTCCAAATCCCATACGGAACCTCCATTTATTATTTAAGAAGTGTAGATTCTGAGGGAGAAATGTCAACTCCATCCGAGTACAAGACCATCTCGCTGCAATTCCCAGCACCCACAAATTTGCAGGCTGAATTGCTTTCAAACGGACATGTGAGCCTTATTTGGGACGAGATGCAAGGCGTAGACTCATACAATATATACTGCAACGAGGTTAAGATTTCTACCGTTTCAGCAGCTGCCTTTGAAGACGAAATGCCCATACCCACCAATCCTTCCTACCATGTCAAAGCAGTTGACTCATACGGTGACGAATCACCAGCATCTACCGCTGTATCTGTCAGTGTCGGATACAGAACCCCAGTGGTTAATGATTTGAATGTCATATACTCTGACGGAATCCCGTCGCTTTCATGGTCTGAGCCTGAATGGTGCTATCCTCAGAACGAATCTGCACAACTCTCCTATGGCCAAGGAAAACCATATTATTATTGGAACGTTAAACATTATGCCCACCGGTATCCATCTTCAGACCTATTGTCACATATTGGAAAAGCAATTTACAAAGTCAGCACAAGAATCGACAATGTTGGCACCTATACATTATATTTATTTACCAATACCATCGATGACCATCCCGACCCGACATCGCTAGCCGACACCAGAGTATTAACCTGTACTAGTGGCGGATGGAGAGACATTCCACTGAGCAAACCAGTATACATTGAAGCAGGCAAAGATTTATGGATTGTCATTAAACAAGAAAACACAGAACAGCACTATGCCATCCCTAGTTTCGACTTGTCAACCTATAATGCAAATGCCTGTTACGCAGGCAATTCTCCAACCAATCTCAGTTCTGCCCCAGAGGATTATCATATCTCTTGGTTCATCAAAGCTTACCTCACCGACGGCTTCTACACCTACAACCTTTACCAAGACGGGACAATGGTTGCGGGAGACCTCAATTGCACTACGTATGAAGCCACCCTTACTGAAAATGCTGCCAACTTGTTCACCGTAAAGACCAAATACTATGGAGGCGAAACCGAAGCATCCAACAAGATAGGTTATGCCAAAGGCAACACATCACTCGCTTCATTGGAATTGGCCACCAACGACAAGATGACCGTCACAGAAGGCAGCAAACTTATCGTCAGCGAAAGTCTTACCAACGCTGTACCTGCCAACCTCATCCTCGAAAACGGCGCCCAACTCATCCACAGCAGCGAGGATGTGAAAGCCACTGTGAAGAAAACCATCACGGCCTACACTACCAACGACAACGGCTGGAATTTTATCGCCTCGCCCGTCACGGACAACCTTACGCCAAGCATTGACAACGGCCTGATTGCCAGCCAATACGACCTGTATTATTATGACGAACCAGAGCATTATTGGAGAAACTATGGTTCCCATTCCGACAATTTCATCATCAGACACACAAAAGGTTATCTGTATGCCAACGGAGCTGCAACGACTTTACAATTTGAAGGCACTTTGACTCCGAGTAACGATGCCGTGTCCCTCACTGGTTTAAGCCACAGCGCAGAAACGCTGAACGGATTCAACCTTGTGGGCAATCCCTTTGCCTGCAACACAACGTTGGACCAAGACTGTTATGTCATCAGCGGCAGCCAAGTCATTTTGGCCAACACTGCACCGATACTCGCCCCCTGCGAAGGCGTTTTCGTGAAAGCTGACTCTGACACATACACCGTGACCTTCACAAAAGCTAATAGTGCCAAGGCCAGTGACAATGGCAAGAACCTCGACCTTGTCGTCACTCAAGGCAAAGCCATCCTTGACCGTGCCCGTGTGCGCTTCGGTGATGGCACAAACATGGAGAAATTCAACCTTGACGACTACAAAGGCACACAACTCACTCTTTGGCAAGATGGACAAGAACTGGCCGTGGCATACGCCAAAGGCGAAAACGAGATGCCGCTCAATTTCAAGGCAAGTAAAAACGGCACCTACACCCTCACCATCGCAGCCGAAAACTCAGATTTGGGCTACCTCCACCTCATCGACAACATGACGGGCAACGACATTGACCTTTTGATTACACCGAGCTACACCTTTGAAGCCAAGACGAGCGACTATGCCTCGCGCTTCCGCTTGGTATTCACCAACAACGATGCCATTGACGATGATGAGACATTCGCCTATATCCACCATGGGGAAATTGTCATTAACAATGTAGAAATGTGCCAAGGCACGTCAATAGAGGTTGTGGATATGACGGGACGTGTCATCGTTTCGAGAGACACGACGAACCGCATCTCCACAAGCGAAATGGCCGCTGGTGTGTATGTCCTACGCCTCATCAATGGCAACAGCATTAAAACACAGAAAATCGTAATCGAATAAATTTGTATCTTTGCGCCACAATTTTACAACATAGTGGCAAGCATTTCACAACAAATCTATAAAAATGATGCCCACATCGACGCGATAGTCAAGGTTTTGCGCGGTGGTGGGCATTTGCTTTGTTCCAACCTGACGGCCTCGTCGAAGGCCTTCGTGGTGGAAGAAACTTTCCGCCAAATGGGCGGTCAGCACCTCATTGTATGCTCCGACAAGGAAGACGCGGCCTATTTCTACAACGACCTCGAGAACATGCTCGGCGAGCGAGGCATGGACTACAGCAAGAAGCAGGTACTCTTCTACCCCACTTCCTACAAGCGACCCTACGAGCCAGAGAAACCTGACAACACCTATATCCTCTCGCGCACCGAAGTGTTGCAGCGCGTCTCCACTAGCGAGCGCAAAACCCTGATTGTGAGTTATCCAGAGGCATTGAGCGAAAAAGTTTTCACGAGAAAGCTCTTGGCCAAAAGCACCTTCAAAATCAAGGTCGGTGACAAGGTCAATCTTGATTTCCTCACAGATTTGCTCTATGCGTACGAATTTGAGAGCGTCGATTTCGTGGTGGAACCGGGGCAGTTTGCCATCCGTGGCGGCTTAATCGACGTGTTCTCCTTCGCCAACGACTACCCTTACCGTATTGAGTTTTTCGGCGACGAGGTGGAAAGCATCCGCAGCTTCAATATTGCCGACCAACTCTCCATTGAGAAGCTGAAACAAATCGTGCTGCTTCCCAACATGCAGGAACGCGCCTTCATCGAGGAACGCGAAGCCATCCTGCAATACCTGCCCGAATCCACAACCGTCTGGCTCACCGACATGGCTTTCTTCGCTACTCAAGTCGACAAGGAATACGACCGCGCCATTGAAGCCTTCGAGAAAATGCAAATCGAAGACGAGGAAATCCACGCCTTGAAACCAGGACAGCTGTTCAGCAAATCCGACGAGCTTTTAGAGAACCTCAAGAAACGTCGCACAGTGGAATTCGGCGTTTCAAGCAAGTTGATAACCGAGGACCTGGATTGCTTCATTCCTCGTAAAGACGCGAAGCAAGTCAACCAAAGCCCTGAAAGGGCAACCAAAAAAGAAACTGGCGATTTCAACCTCCGTTCCAATGTACGGCTGCCACAGTGTGACAGCCCTACAACTGACAACTGCAAACTGACAACTGTCAACTTTCAAACCAAACCCCAGCCGATATTCAGCAAGAATTTCAACTTGCTCATCGACGACATCAATGCACACAAGGAAGAAGGCTACCGCGTCATCGTGTTTTCAGAAAGCAGCAAGCAACTATCTCGCATTCAAGCGATTCTGAACGACATTAACCACAAGGACGAGGACCACCGTGATTTCGAGACTGAGACCATCGCCATCCATGGCGGCTTCATCGACGAGGATTTGAAGGTGTGCTGCTACACCGACCATCAGATCTTCGAGCGTTACCACCGCTTCCACCTGCGCGACAACTTCTCGACCAAGCAGGCCATCACGCTGAAAGACCTTTACGAGCTGAAACCCGGCGACTATGTTACCCACATCGACCACGGCATTGGACGTTTCGACGGCCTTGAGACCATCGAGAACAACGGCAAGCCCCAAGAAGCTATCCGCCTGATTTACAACAACGGCGACCTGCTCTACGTCAGCATCCACTCGCTGCATCGCATCGCCAAATACAGCAGCAAGGACGGCACCGAACCCAAACTCAGCACCCTCGGCAGCGGCGCTTGGAACCGACTGAAAAGCAAGACCAAGAGCAAAGTCAAGGACATTGCACGCGAACTGATTAAACTCTATGCTGAGCGCAAACGCACCCCTGGATTCAAGTTCTCACCCGACAACTACCTGCAAAACGAGTTGGAGGCTTCGTTCATCTACGAGGACACCCCCGACCAGCTGAAAGCCACCAACGACGTGAAACGCGACATGGAGAGTGAGCACCCGATGGACCGCCTCGTGTGCGGTGACGTGGGCTTCGGCAAGACCGAAGTGGCCATGCGCGCCGCCTTCAAAGCCTGCTGCGACTCAAAACAGGTGGCTGTGCTCGTGCCTACCACGGTATTGGCTTTGCAACATTACCACACTTTCACCGAACGCTTCGACGGTTTCCCCGTCACCATTGAATACCTCAACCGATTCAAGACCACCAAACAACAGGCCGAGATTCTGAAAAGGCTTGAGAAAGGCGAAATCGACATCATCATTGGGACACACCGCCTCACAGGAAAAGATGTGAAGTTCAAAGACTTGGGGCTACTCATCATCGACGAAGAACAGAAATTTGGTGTCGCCGTGAAGGAGAAACTGAAAGAAATGAAAGCCAATGTCGACACGCTGACCTTGACCGCCACACCTATCCCCAGAACGCTACAGTTCTCCATGATGGGAGCCCGCGACCTCAGTGTCATCACCACGCCGCCACCCAACCGTTATCCCGTGCAGACCGAGTTGCGTGGCTTTGACGGTGAACTCATCCGCGATGCCATCCAGTTTGAACTCGCCCGCAACG
>Ga0310694_10003473_pt1 | contig 15476 bp, 11 predicted proteins | sample 174DNAGHGhighgp2_FD_203884 | JGI IMG/M metagenome (GOLD analysis project Ga0310694, IMG submission 203884) | Sheep rumen microbial communities from Palmerston North, Manawatu-Wanganui, New Zealand - 1742 DNA GHGhigh gp2 (v2) (version 2) | ecosystem: Host-associated > Mammals > Digestive system... | reverse complement strand
AGAAACACTTTGAGCATGAGCCTTTAATGCTTTGGATACCTGACGGTTACGCTTTAGTGGCTGTTGCGGACGAGCGTTGAGTTCTTCATCGCTCAGCTTCACGTTGATGCTGCGACTGGGAATGTCAATCACGATGATGTCGCCATCCTTGATCTTGCCGATATTTCCACCGTTGGCTGCCTCGGGCGAGATATGTCCGATACTCAAACCGCTGGTGCCGCCAGAGAAACGACCGTCGGTAATCAAGGCACACTCCTTGCCCAGGTGCATACTCTTGATATAGGAGGTGGGATAGAGCATCTCCTGCATGCCAGGACCACCCTTCGGTCCCTCGTGGGTAATCACCACACAGTCGCCACTCTTCACCTTACCACCAAGGATGCCTTCGCAAGCATCTTCCTGAGAATCGAAGACTACGGCAGGACCTTCGAAATGCCACAATGCTTCGTCAACACCTGCCGTCTTCACCACACAACCGTCCTGAGCGATATTGCCAAAGAGCACAGCCAGACCACCATCCTTGGTATAGGCATGTTCCAGGTCACGGATGCAGCCGTTGGCACGATCGGTATCCAGTGTATCCCACTCTTCCGACTGCGAACCCATCTTAGTAGAGAAGCGATTGCCAGGAGCAGAGAAATAAATGTGTCTGGGATCATTCGCATCCCCCCTCCCTTTGGAGGGGTCGGGGGAGGCTTCATACATCTTCATGGCCTCGGCAAGGGTCATACCATCCACGCGGACGGCAGAACCATCAATAAGTCCACCTTTATTCAGCTCGTTGAGGATACCAAGGATACCTCCTGCACGACCACACTCCTGAACAGAATATTTCTGTGTGTTGGGTGCCAGCTTGCACAGGCAAGGCACCTTGCGACTCAGGGCGTCGATATCCTTCATGGTGAAGTCGGCACCAGCCTCCTGAGCTACAGCCAGCAGATGGAGCACCGTATTGGTAGAGCCGCCCATAGCGATATCCAGCGCCATCGCATTCATAAAGGCCTTGCGGGTAGCGATATTGCGAGGCAGTACGCTCTCATCGCCATCCTCGTAATAGGCAAAGGCATTCTTCACCACCTGACGGGCAGCTGCCTTGAACAGTTCTACGCGGTTGGTATGGGTGGCAAGGATGGTTCCGTTGCCTGGCAGAGAAAGACCGATGGCCTCTGTCAGCGAGTTCATGCTGTTGGCGGTGAACATGCCTGAGCATGAGCCGCAACCAGGACAGGCGCAACTCTCAATCTCCTTCATCTCCTCGTCGGAAACAGAGGGATCGGCACCTTTCACCATCGCCGTAATCAGGTCGGCATTCTCTCCACGCCATTTACCGGCCTCCATAGGGCCGCCAGAGCAGAACACCGTAGGGATATTCAGGCGCATAGAAGCCATCAGCATGCCTGGCGTCACCTTGTCGCAATTAGAGATGCAGATCATAGCGTCGGCCTTGTGGGCATTCACCATATACTCTACGCTATCGGCAATGATATCGCGTGAGGGTAGGGAGTAGAGCATACCGTCGTGACCCATAGCGATGCCGTCGTCGATGGCAATTGTATTGAATTCTGCTGCATAGCAGCCCATCTTCTCTATCTCCTCGCGAACAATCTGTCCAATCTCGTGCAGATGCGTATGACCAGGCACAAACTGTGTGAACGAGTTAACGATGGCGATAATGGGTTTGCCAAACTGCTCGTGTTTCATACCTGTGGCCACCCACAAAGCACGGGCTCCGGCCATTCTGCGTCCTTCTGTGCAAACTGCACTTCTTAGTTTATTTTTCATTGTGTGATAATTATGGGTCTAATGGGACTTATGGGTCTTATAGGACTTATGGGTCTTATAGGACTTATGGGACTTATGAGTTTTATTTAAAAATGACTTTGCAGCGGACCACTTCAACGTCGCCCGTCTTCATGATGCGTACGCAGTACTCGTTGTCGCCTGTCTGCTGAAGATAGAACGACAGTTGGTCGCCAGCGTGACTCTCGGCCACATAGGCAATCTCCAGTCGGTGGATGGGATGCTGTCGATAGTAATCGAGGTCCCACAAGTCGAGCACATGCTCAATGTATTTGACGGAGTTGATGTGTCCGTTGATGTCAACATCATTATAATAGGTGTCGATGGTCCGGACCAACGTTGCCTCGTCGTTCATCTTCACACGTCCTCCTTTGTCAATGGGACACGGCTTGTCGGTTACGATCCAGTCGTTGATGGCTCCGTTGTCAATGTCAAAGAGGTCCTGTGGCTGACGGGTTTCCGTATCAATCATAGCCCAGATGGAGCGTCCGTAGCCATAGACTTTATCATCCTCACCCACCACACGGAAATTGCGGTTGGTGAAGAAACGCATGGCACTCTCCACCCATGTCTCCACAAAGAACCTGGCGTTCTGCAAGGGCATCTCTTCCATCTCGATAGCCAGACGCGAGAGCACCCACGTCTTGTGTATCGTGTTCAGAAAGACCATACCGAAACCTCTGTCTGTAGAGTGGAAGTCGGCAGCGTTGAGCATGTGGTTGCCCAGATGGCCCATGAACAGTCTGTGCGAGAAGTCACAATGGAACGGTTCGGCTATGAACGGGTATTTTCCTACTTTGTCTTTAGTCATGATTATACCGATATAATTATTCTACAACTACAAAGTCGTCATCATTGGCTGGGCGACGGGGCATGAAATCATCATCGACCTCGATTGGATTACCGTCATCATCGACCTCAATCATCTCAAAGTCGTCACCCTCGTGAGCACAAGGGTTAAAGCCTGCAGGCAGGTCAAACTTGTCGTCTTCTCTATAGGGCAGAGATTTGTCTGCATACACACTCTTCATGAAGTATGCGAAGACGGGGAGTGCAGCATTGGCACCCTGACCATTGGCTGTGGTGTTGAAATGGATATCTGTTTCTTCACCGCCTACCCAGCAACCTGCAACCAACTTGGGAGCAACACCCATGAACCAACCGTCTTTGTTCTCATTGGTGGTACCTGTCTTACCGCCCAGCTCTGCCTTGATGCCATAGCGGTTGCGCAGGCGACTACCTGTACCGCCGTCAACCACCGCACGCAGCATCGTAAGCATCTTGTGGGCACTTTCTTCGTTGATGACCTCTTCACGTTGGGCCTTGAAGGTGGCGATGACTCTGCCTTCGCTGTCTGTAATCTTCGTCACATAGACAGGAGCAGTTCGTTCACCGTGATTGACGAAGGTGGTATAGGCGCTGACCATCTCAGCAACTGTCACGTCGCAAGGACCGAGACAGAGTGACAATGTGGCCTGTATTTCCGGATTACGGATGCCGAACTTATAAAGCATTGTCTTCAGGTTCTTGGGTTTTAGAACACTGATCAAGTAGGCTGCCACCCAGTTGTTGGATTGCTGGAGTCCCCATCTCAGTTCTACCATCTCGCCTTCGCGGGCTCGGCTGCCATTATGCGGATGCCAAGGACGTCCTATCTCATCATGATAGGTGCTGTCTACATTAGGCACCAACGTACAAGGTGTCATGTTTCCGCCACTTGGCGATACTGCCAAAGAATAGAGGAAGGGCTTCATGGTAGAACCAACCTGTCGGCGGCCTTTGTTGACCATGTCGTAGGCAAAATGCTCAAAGTCGAGTCCACCCACATAGGCTTTCACCAAACCACTGTCAGGGTCCATACACATAAAGCCTGTGCGTAACAATGACTTCATGTATTTCAGTGAGTCGAGAGGCGTCATGATGGTGTCCTTCATACCTCTATAGGTGAAGAGCTTCATGGCAGTCTTGGTATTGAAAGCCTTCTCAATCTCCTGCTCACTGGCTCCGTTGGCTTTCATCACGTCATAGCGGTCTGTCTTCTTGATAGCCTTCTTCAGTTTGGCCTGTGCGTCGGCTTTGGAAATCCTACTGGAGTAGGGCATGTTGGCGCTTTGACGTACCTCTTTGTTGAATACAGGCTGAAGTTCCTCAACAACATGTTTGTAACAAGCATCTTCGGCGTAAGCCTGCATGCGTGAGTCGATGGTTGTATAGATCTTCAGACCATCCGTATAGATATTATAGGGACGCTTGTGACCGTTCTCAAGGGTTTTGTAGTTCTTGTTACACCAACCATACAGGGGATCATCGGCCCATGCTATTGAGTCGAGGTAGTATTGTTTCTTGTCGTATGGGTAATCCTCTATAACCGGTTTGGTTGCCATCATATATCGACGCAGGAAATCACGGAAATAGGTTGCCATACCGTCGTTATGGTCTGCCGTGTGGAAGTTCAGACCCAGAGGCTGTTCCGAACAGCTATCCACCTGTTCTTGTGTCAGGTAGTTGGCTTTTCTCATCTGTTCCAACACCACATTACGGCGGTCCTTACAACGGTCGGGGTATCTGACGGGGTTGTAGTAAGCGGGGTTCTTACACATGCCGATGAGCATGGCCGACTCGTTGACTGTCAAGTCCTTAGGGTCTTTGGAGAAATAGACGTTTGCCGCAGTCTTGATACCAACAGCATTGTTGAGGAAGTCAAACTTGTTGAGATACATCGCGATGATTTCCTCTTTCGTGTAGTTACGCTCCAACTCGACGGCAATAGCCCATTCGATGGGCTTCTGCGTAAAACGCTCCAGCTTTGATCCTGCTGTTTCACTATAGAGCAGTTTAGCCAACTGTTGGGTGATGGTAGAACCGCCACCCGAACTCTTCTGTTGAAGAAGAATGGTCTTGAAAATGGCTCGTCCTACGGCTTTGAAGTCAACACCCGAATGTTCATAGAAACGAGCATCCTCGGTAGCGATGAGGGCCTGAACGATGGAAGGTGAGATATCCGAGATATCAACCATTACACGATTTTCTCGACTGAGACTATAGGTTCCCATCAGCTTGCCATCGGCAGAATAGACCTGTGAGGCATAGCGGTTGATGGGGTTTTGTAAGTCTTTGATATCTGGCATATAGCCAATCTTTCCTTTTGAGATTGCCCAGAACATAACCACAAACGTGATAATACCAATTCCGATCAATCCCCACAGGATGCCTATAAACCATTTTCTCATAATCAGTTAGCTAAATAGTTCAATATGTTTTGATGTTCGTAAGAAAAGCCAAAATCACCTGAGAGGAGGATTAGTCCTCCTCAGGGGTGATAAGCTTATAGCCTTTGCCGTGGATGTTGATAATCTCAATCTGCGGATCTTCCTTCAGGTGCTTGCGTAGCTTGGTGATGTACACATCCATTGAACGGGCATTAAAGTAATTGTCGTCAATCCAGATGGTCTTCAAGGCGAAGTCACGCTGGAGAATCTCATTAGCGTGAGAGCAGAGGAGTGCCAGCAGTTCGTTTTCCTTGGTGGTCAGCTTGGTCTGTTCGTTACCGATAGAGAGCAACTGCTTTTGCGTGTCGAAGGTGAACTTACCGATACGGTAGAGAGTTGACTCCTTATTCTTCTTGCCACGAACGCGACGCAGGATAGCTTCAATACGGAATACGAGCTCCTCCATAGAGAAAGGCTTGGTGATATAGTCGTCGGCACCCAGCTTGAATCCCTCCAGAATATCTTCCTTCAGGGTCTTGGCGGTTAAGAAGATAATAGGAATTTCTGCATTTGCACTACGAATCTCCTGGGCCAGTGTGAATCCGTCTTTCTTGGGCATCATCACGTCAAGCACGCAGATGTCGAATTTTGTCTTCATGAAGGCTCTGAAACCAGCCTCGCCATCAGCGCAGAGTTCTGCATCGAACCCTTTGGCTGCTAAATACTCACGAAGCAACATGCCGAGGTTCTCATCGTCCTCGCAAAGTAAGATCTTTAACTTGTCTTCCATAATTGTGATTGTTTTTGAAGTTATTATTATAGTTGATTATTCACTCTCTTTAATGACGGGTAGGGTGATGATGAACTTTGTTCCTTTGCCAAGTTCACTCTCACAACGTATCTCGCCGTCGTGCAGGTTGATGATCTCCTTAACATAGGCCAGACCCAACCCGAAACCTTTCACGTCGTGAACGTTGCCGGTATGCACGCGGTAGAACTTGTCAAAAATCTTTTTGGCATTCTCGCGTTTCACGCCGCGTCCGTCATCACTGATGGAGAAGCACAGATGACTGCCTTCGTTCCAAGTGCGAATGTGGATGTTCACGGGCATGTCGGGCTTACGATACTTGACAGCGTTGTCAAGCAGGTTGGTGATGGCGTTCTGGAAATGGACCTCGTCGGCAAAAATGGCTGAGTCAACGGCTTCTATCTCTGTATAGATTTTGCCTCCTGTATGCTCGACACGTAAGGAGAACGTCGATGCAATCTGTTCCAGGAGCTCATTGAGATCCAGTTCTTTCTTTTTGAACGATGTTGTCTTACGGTCGAACATCGACATTTGCAGTACCTTCTCCACCAGGAAACGCAAACGACGTGACTCATCGGCGATGACACCCCCAAGATGTTTCATCATATGGGGACTCTTTGTCACAGCATCGTCACTCAGCATCTGTGCTGCCAGCGAGATACTACTGATAGGTGTCTTTAACTCGTGAGTCATATTGTTGATGAAGTCGTTCTTGATCTCCGTATAGCGCTTTTGTCTGAAGATAATATAAATGGTGAAGATAAAGGTGACCAACAGTACGATGGCAAAGATGATGGCAGGAATCATGAATCGTACGCTTGAATATATGTACGAACCTATCTCAGGAAAATGAATGCGCACATAGCCGGTGACCGTGTTGGGATCGTCATTCATGAATAGTTCCTGGGTATAGCAAGCCTCTTCACCTTCTGAAGTATAGTCATCACAGCGGCGCACTTCCTTGCCATCGGCCGTAGTAACGATATAATGGAAGGGGATGGTGATACCATTCTGACTTAGCTCGTTCTTGATACTTAGGTGGAGCAGATTGAAGTTAATACGCTCTTCCAAAGGTTTTTTGCTGGCAGTATAGAGGATATTATAGACCACTTCGTTCAGCAGCGCCTTCTGATAGACATATCGTGTTCGTACGATCTCTTGCAGCGTCTTGGTGCCTTCCAACAGCGATGGGTTCTCAGCGTTGATAATCATTGCCTTTGGAATGGAGGCCGGTTTTGTGGTGAAGGTCTTTACTTCGAACGATGAGTAGGTGGTACCGTCTTCTGACGATACCTTCGACTCGTGTGAGTGCTGGATGGTGCCATTCAGCCCGTCAACCACCAGCGAGTCTTGCGTCTGTGCATGACGTTCTACCTCGGCGACGTCCTTCTCCAGATAACGACGTGTCTCGTTGAGTTCCAGGTTGCGAGCCACCTCTTTCAGGCTTTGTTTGACACTTTCGTCAAACTGTGCTTTCTTCATGCGGGCCATCTGCTCAATATAGGATATCTGCAGATAAAGCAGTCCAAGGAACGAGAGTCCCATGACAACTGCAATGGTCCATATGGTCGATTTCTTCATTGTACTATTCTCTTACTTGGCTGCAAAGGTAAGGATAATACATGGATTATAATCTGTTCTGTTAATTAATTCTGTTAAATTTAACTATATTAACACAAGCATAAGAAATTAGTGTTATATACAAACATTATCATATTCTTATTTCTCGTTTTTCATTTCTCTTGTTCTGTATTCTCACAAATACCTTTATTATAAATAATTCTTAATTCTATAGTTGAAAACCTTAAAAACTTTGTGTGCTTGCCATTTTTTTTGTACTTTTGGGCTGCAAAAACAGGAAACCATCATGAAATTTAGATACTATTTAATATTAACTTTACTTCTCACGCCCGCTATGATGATAGCCCAAGGCATTTCATTAGGCTCGTGCAAGACAAATGACGGAGGGGAGTATAATGGCGAGATGTCGCAAGGGAAGCCCCACGGTAAGGGCGTCACTATATGGTCCAATGGCAACCGCTACGACGGAGAGTATGCCAAAGGCAAACGTCAAGGCTATGGTGTATTCATCTTTCCAGACGGTGAGAAGTACGAAGGCCAGTGGTTCGACGACCACCAGCACGGTAACGGTACCTTTTATTTTCTGAACAATAATAAATATGTAGGTCTGTGGTTTAAGGACTACATGCAGGGTCACGGCATTATGTACTACTATAATGGCGATATCTACGACGGTATGTGGCACGAGGACAATCGCAATGGCCAAGGGAAGTACACATTCGCTTCTGGGGCTGTGTATGAGGGCAACTGGAAGGATGATCAGAAATGGGGTAAAGGACGCTTTGACTGGGGAGACGGCACTGTGTATGAAGGTGAATGGGCCCACAATCAACGTAATGGTGAGGGTACCTATAAATATGCCTCTGGTGATATCTACAAGGGTAAGTGGTTGAACGACAAGCAACAGGGCAAGGGTGTGTGCCGCTTTGCCAATGGTGATATCTATGAAGGCGACTATGCCAATGGTGAGCGAACGGGCAACGGTCTCATTCGCTATGCTAACGGGGATACCTACAACGGACATTTCTTGAACGGCTATAAGCAGGGTAAGGGCACTGTTGTCTGGGCTAATGGCGACAAGTATGAAGGTTTCTGGGCCGATGACCATCCTGATGGTAAGGGAAAGCTTACCACCAAACAGGGTGATGTTATTGATGGTACCTTCAAAGGTGGTCAGCTTCATGGCGAGTGCATCGGTCATATGTCAGACGGCTCCAGGTTTAAGTCATACTACGAGAACGGCAAACGTAATGGCAGCTCTATTGAAGAAGATAAGAACGGCAAGCGCATAGAATGCACCTATGTGGATGGACGCAAGAATGGCCCGTTTGTTGAGAAAGACCGCAATGGAAATATCACTGCCCAAGGCACCTATGTCAACGGACAGAGACGTCAATAACTGATAATAATAACCTAAAATATAGTTACACAATGATTATCGACACACTCGACAACCTCGTTAAGTACGAGAAGATTAACCCACTCTTCTCAGAAGTTGTGGCATTTCTGAGAAAAAACGACTTGAACAAACTGCCTGAAGGCAAACACTCTATCGTTGGCAACGACCTCTTTGTAAACATCCAAGTAGCAAAGAGTAAAACCCCCGACGAGGCCGTCATTGAGACTCATCGTCGTATGATTGACATCCAGATACCCATCGACGCATCCGAGACCTATGGTTATACGCCTCTGTGCAATTTGCCCGATGAACCTTATAATGACGAGAAAGACATCACAAAGTACAAAGACCTCATGGCTGAGAGCTACATCGATTGTCAGCCGGGTATGTTTGCCATCTTCTTCCCCCAAGATGGTCATGCACCCTGCATCTCGTTTACCCCAGAAATCAAGAAAGCAATATTTAAAGTAAAAGTATAAGACTATGGCAACTAAAAAGAAAGACACAACACCGAAAGTCGAACATATCGGCTTGGTGAAGAACGACAGTTGGCTGGAGCCCTTCGAAGAGGCTATTCGTGGACGTCACGACCACGCCTTGTGGAAGTTGAATCAGCTGACCAAGAACGGTAAACAGAAACTCACCGACTTTGCTTCAGGTCACGATTATTTCGGCCTTCACAAACAGACACGCGGATGGGTATTCCGCGAGTGGGCCCCCAACGCCACTGAGATTTATCTCATAGGCGAGTTCAACAACTGGCAGGAGGACGAACACTACAAGCTGAAGCGTGTAGAGGGTACTGGTAACTGGGAGCTGAAGCTCCGTGAGAAGGACCTGAAACATGGTCAGCTGTACAAGATGAAAGTATACTGGAACGGTGGTGAGGGCGAGCGTATCCCCGCCTGGTGCCGCCGCGTGGTACAGGATGATCAGACTAAGATATTCTCTGCTCAGGTGTGGAATCCGGCAGTGCCTTATGTATGGAAGAAAGCCGGTTTCAAACCCAAGAAGAACCCACTGCTCATCTACGAGTGCCACGTAGGTATGTCGCAGGATGCCGAGAAGGTGGGCACGTACAACGAGTTCCGTGAGAACGTGCTGCCGCGTGTGGCCAAGGACGGTTACAACGCCATTCAGGTGATGGCCATTCAAGAGCATCCCTACTATGGTTCCTTTGGCTACCATGTGTCGTCATTCTTCGCACCCAGTAGCCGCTTTGGTACGCCCGAGGAACTGAAAGCTCTCATCGATGAGGCTCATCGTCTGGGTATCGCCGTCATCATGGATATCGTACACTCCCATGCTGTAAAGAACGAGGTAGAGGGTCTAGGCAACCTTGCCGGCGACCCCAACCAGTTCTTCTATGCCGGCGACCGTCACGAGCATCCCGCATGGGACTCGCTCTGTTTCGACTATGGTAAGGATGAGGTAATCCATTTCCTGCTGTCAAATTGTAAGTACTGGCTCGAAGAATTCCATTTCGACGGCTTCCGTTTCGATGGTGTTACCTCGATGCTTTACTATAGTCATGGTCTGGGCGAAGCCTTCTGTGGCTACGGCGACTACTTCAACGGTCATCAGGACGATAATGCCATCTGCTACCTGACGCTGGCAAACCTGCTCATCCATGAGACCAACCCTAATGCCATCACTATCGCAGAAGAGGTTTCGGGTATGCCAGGTCTTGCAGCAAAGTTTGAAGATGGTGGTTATGGTTTCGACTACCGTATGGCTATGAACATCCCTGACTACTGGATCAAGACCATTAAGGAACAGAGCGATGAGAACTGGAAACCCTCCAGTATCTTCTGGGAGGTAAAGAACCGTCGTCCCGACGAGAAGACCATCTCTTACTGCGAGAGCCACGACCAGGCACTCGTGGGCGACAAGACTATTATTTTCCGTCTTATTGATGCCGACATGTACTGGCACTTTGCTAAGAAAGATATCAACGGTGTGGCAGAGCGTGGTATTGCCCTCCACAAGATGATTCGTCTGGTGACGGCAGCTGCCATCAACGGCGGCTATCTCAACTTCATGGGTAACGAGTTCGGACATCCCGAATGGATTGACTTCCCACGCGAGGGCAATGGCTGGAGCTACAAGTATGCACGCCGTCAGTGGAACCTCGTCGATAACAAGGACCTGTGCTACCACTGGCTGGGCGACTTTGACCGTGAGATGCTGAAGGTTATCAAGTCCGTGCGCAACTTCCAGGACAAGCCAGTCGTCGAAATATGGCATAACGACGGTGATCAGGTGTTGGCCTTCATGCGCGGTGACCTTATCTTCGTGTTCAACTTCTCACCCACACGCTCCTTCGCAGACTACGGCTTCCTGGTGCCGACGGGTAGTTATGACGTGGTGCTCAACACCGATGCGAAAGCCTTTGGCGGCAACGGTCTGGCTGACGACTCCATTACCCACTTCACTAACTTCGATCCGTTGTATGTGGCTGACCATAAGGAGTGGCTCAAGCTCTATATCCCAGCACGTACAGCTGTCGTGCTGAAAAAGAACTGATTTGTTTTGAACTACAATAATCCTCAACAAAAGACTGCTGCGCCGGCCATCATCATAGTCTGCGCAGTGGTCTTTTTGCTATTCTCGTTTTGCTGGCTTTATCGTTTCCAAGCCGATGTGCTGGCGGTAGCACAACACGTGCTGAGTGATGGACAGACATCCTACAACCCCTTTGTTGGGGCTGTGCTCATCACCGTCATCCTCTTTATTGTCCAGCAGGGAGTCTATGCTATCCTGCGCCTGAATAGTTGCAATCACGCCTTGACCTACTTCCCCTCGTTTCTATTGTTGGCAATGGTGTCGGGACTTGCTGCCGATAATTCGGGCCATATTTCTATGGGTAAGTGGTTATGGCTATTCCCGCTGCTCATGGTATTATGGGGAGGATTTGTATGGTTTTCTAAACAAGTAGTTCAGACTGAGTGCGACACTAGCCGTTCGGGTCCGTTCTCACGACATACATGGCGTAGTACGCTTCTCATGTGCGGCATGATGCTCATGGTGGCACTTTTTGGCAGTACTAATGCCGTCTACCACTATCGTGTTCATGCCGAAATGGCGTTGAATAATGGTAATCCCGACGAAGCCTTGCGTGCTGGTGCTCGCTCTGCTGAGACCGATGAAAGTCTCACGATGCTACGTCTCTATGCCCTCTCGCAGAAAGGACTCATCGGTGACAGCCTCTTCTCCTATCCAGTGTGTGGAACCAGTAACGACATGCTCCCTTTGAAGGATAGCCGTAGCCGTCTGCTTCTATATCCTGTTGATAGTCTATGGTCTTACTTCGGTTCTGTGCGTCCATCGGAAGACATGACCGTCCACGAGTATCTCGATGCTCTCTCTGTCGACTCACTTTCTACGTCCGCTTTGCGAGACTATCGTCTTTCTGCCATGCTCATTGACCGTCAACTCGACTCTTTCGTTGTGGCTCTTCCAAGTTACTATCCAGTAGTGCCAGACTCCCTGCCGCGTCACTACCGTGAAGCTCTGGTCTTATATCATTATAATAATGTGTCGGATAGCACTCTTCGTGCCTCATGTTCTGACTCTCTCATGATTCAACGCTGGCAGGATTTCTCAGACCTTCGCGACCAGTATTCCAGGAACTCTGAGCAACAACTACGCATCCTTGAGCATTTCGGTCGCTCTTATTGGACCTACTATCTCTTCAAGTGAAATAATGACATAATACATCATATTAATGTGATGGATATGAAACGATTATTTGCGATAATCATTGTGACGTGTTTAGCAACTATGAGTGCTATGGCACAGAAGTCATTACCTTTGGTCTATGGTCAGGAATTTGCTGGTGCAAAGTATGCTGCACCTCTTTTCCCTTCCGTCGAAGAGGCCGTTGTCTCAGAAACGCTGACTAACCCGTTTGTGTTCTCTGATGGTAAGAAGAGGGTTAAGAAGTTCAAGGACTGGGAGAAACGACGTGCAGAGATTATCCGCGAACTGTACCACTATGAGGTTGGCGAGAAGCCTATAGTAGATAGAAAGGATATGGAGGCAAGCCTTGTGAACGACACATTGAAGGTGGTCGTTTATCGTAATGGCGAAACCCTTACTTTGACTTCGAGGATTACCTTTCCTGAAGGCGATGGTCCGTTTCCCTTGATGATAGGAATGGCTATGAACTGTCTGCCCCCGTCATTTTTCTCTGAACGCGGCATTGCCACCATGAACTTCAATATGAATCAGGTGATGGCGCATCAGCAGAAGCGTGGCAGCGAGCCAATCAACAAGATCTATCCCGAGTTGGTTGAGAATGGAGCCTATGCCATGTGGCCTTGGGGTGTCAGCCGTATCATAGACGGTCTGGAGATGGTTGGTGCAGCCAGTAAGATTGATATGAAACATATCGGTGTGACCGGTTGCTCGTTTGCAGGTAAGATGGCCCTATGGTCGGGTGCCTTTGACGAACGCATCGCTCTGACTATTGCCCAAGAGCCTGGTGGCGGTGGTGCTGCAGCATGGCGTGTCTCAGAGACGTTGGGACATGTAGAGACGCTGGGTAATACCGATCCTCATTGGTTCAAGGAATCCATGTGGGCATGGAAGGATGAGAATGTGAAGAAACTTCCCTATGACCATCACGAGTTGTGCGCGTTGGTCTGTCCTCGTGCTCTCTTGGTCCTTGGTAATACCGATTATGAGTGGTTAGCTGACGAGGCGGCCTATGTCAGTTGTGTTGCAGCACGCGAGGTGTGGAAGAAGTTTGGAATTGCCGACCGCATGGGTTTCTCCATTCAGGGAGGTCACGGCCACTGTCAGTTGCCCACAAGTCAGTATCCTGAGGTTGAGGCGTTTATAGACAAGTTCCTGTTAGGGAAGAATGATGCCAACACTACGATACTTCATGTTGACGAGAAATTAGCCGACAAAGAAGTTCAGAAGTGGATTCCGTGGGCAACCACAGGTTTCAAATAATTATCTTATTTCTTCCCGTTAAAAACGTGAAGTAGCTCGTTATTGAGGATGATGGCATACTGATAGAGGTTGCGGTCGCCCTTTTGAGCGTTGTCAACAGGTTGTCCCTCGGTGTTGGGATCATAGAGGCGGCCACATTTCTTACACTCTAGTTTCCGTCCGTTGTCCGCCCAGGTTAGGGGGTAGTTTATACCACCCAGGTTGCGCAGGCAATTGCTGCAATGTCCGTCGTAGGCTTTGGGACCGTTAAAGTTGCTGCAGCCGATGATGAGACGACGGTTGGCCCCCATACTACCGTAGCTAAGGCGCTTCTCCTTCTCAGTGGCAAGCAACAAGTCCTCCGTGGTTCCGCTCTGGTTGGTAAAGAGAAGGTGTACACCACCATTGACGGTCTGTTGTTCCACGATGACAAACTGCCCCGGATTGCCCATCGCCAACGTTAGTGATGAGGCGGTGTGGTAGCTGGTATAGTAGATAAAGTTGCAAGCGTAGGGACTACCAAACTGCTGTTCAGCGTCGCACCCACAGAGCACGACGCAAAGCATCAATAGTAAGGACTTAAATGATTTCATTTATTAAGCCTCAAACCTCAATTTTTAATTCTAAATTCTCAATTCTAAATTCTCAAACCTCATAAGGTATCGCAGCTAGCGCGTCGGCCATCTTCTCCACGCCTTCCTGCAGGGGACCACTAACCATTGCACGAAGCATCAGAGGAATGTCAGCATCAATGGTCACCCGCATTTTTGAGGCGTTCTCTGCAGTAGGCAGTATCTGTATCCACAAATGGAAAGCCAACGGCGATTGTACACTCTCGAATTTAATGCATTTTGGTTCTTCGCGTTCGCAGATGCGGAGTGTGATTTGTCCAACTGGAGCTACGCTGACTGACACGCTGTCATGATCGAAACTGAAGTTCTGAAGTTTGTCCTCAGGGACTCGGTTGCGAATACGTTCGAGGTTATTGAGGTCGCTCAGCACGTTGAATACCGACTGCTGGGCATAGGGTATCTGTTTGACGCTACTTTCAAACTTAGCCATGCCACTCAGAGGGGTTTTTACGCCATTCGGCCAAAACGGGCACGTCGTCTTGCTTGATATAGCCTGTCTCCAATGCTTTCTCAACTACTGCCTCGTAGTCGGTGAGGGTTACTAATTTGACGTCAGCCTCACGGAAAGCTTCTTTTGCCACAGGGAAACCGTAGGTGTAGCTAGCTACCATACCGACCACCTCTACACCAGCCTGACGCAAAGCCTCAACAGCCTTCAACGACGAGCCGCCGGTAGAGATGAGGTCTTCAACGACCACCACCTTGGCGCCTGCTTCAACCTGACCCTCGATGAGGTTCTGCATGCCGTGATCCTTGGCCTTTGAACGAACGTAGCAGAATGGCAAACCTAACTGGTCGGCAACAAGGGCACCCTGGGCGATGGCACCAGTAGCGACACCTGCCACAGCCTCAGCCTCGGGGAACTGCTCCTGGATAAGATGGCAGAGCTCAATTTTTACGAAGGAGCGTAGGGCAGGGTAGGAGAGTGTCTTACGATTGTCGCAGTAGAAAGGTGACTTCCAACCACTGGCCCATGTAAATGGGTCGTTGGGCTGCAGCTTGATGGCCTTGACCTCAAGCAGTTTCTGAGCAAAAATTTTCTTAATATCGTTCATGATGATTGAATTTTCGTGCAAAGGTACTACTTTTACTTGAGAGTAGAGAGT